>ERZ778017.1963-NODE-1963-length-18097-cov-14.876344_pt1 | contig 18097 bp, 12 predicted proteins | sample MGYA00375747_ERZ778017 | MGnify/ENA primary metagenome ERZ778017 (study PRJEB29350, sample SAMN05509838) | bioreactor metagenome | biome: bioreactor; material: wastewater | place: South Africa: University of Cape Town | collected 2014-03-17 ...
GGGTCTGCGTGGTTGGAAATCCGCGTATGGCGCGGGTTTCCAACCACGCGGATCCACGACCGGCCTACCGTGGTTCGAAATCCACGCCATAGGTGGATTTCGAACCACGCGGGATCCGGCCGGTCCCGCGTGGTTCCAAATGGTCGCCATGCGACCATTTGGAACCACGCAAGCTCCCGGACGCCGGGTCCGTGACGGAGATGCCGGGAACTCCACTCTTCCTCCCGTGTTTTCCGACACCGACGGGGGCGCGGTCGACCTAAGGTCCGGTAGCCGGACCTCAGGTCGACCGCGCGTCCCGGGGCCCTCGATCCTGGCCCGGGAAGGGCCTCCCGGGGCCGGGAGGTGTGACGTTCCCGGCATCTCTGTGACCGATCGGGCCGAGGTGTGGAGACTCCCCGACCTGATCGTCACGTAAGTCCGACTTCCTCCCGTCCCTGTGACGCCTCTCCCACGCACCCCTCACGTCCTGGGCTCCTCATGGGGGTCACAGCCTGCCAGGACCCCCATGAGGAGCCCAGGACCACCTCGGACAGCCGCAAGCGCCACGGACCCCCGCCCGCCCTCAGTGCTCGTGTTCCAGCATGTCGCTCTGCGCCAGCACCAGAAGGATCGCCAGCGCCGGCAGCACAACGATGCAGGCGATCGCGAAGACGATGAAGATGGCGACCAGGGTGGGGTCGGGGGCGGCGCCGTGGCTGATCGTGAGGCTGGTCGGGAGGAGGTAGGGGAACTGGGCGACGAACCAGCCCCAGATGACGGCGATGACGGCGCCTGCGGCGAGGGGGCGGAGGAGGAGGCGGCCGCCCAGGAGGAGCACCAGGAGCATGCCGATGCCGCAGAGGGCGGAGATGATGATGAGGGGCAGGCCCTCGTGGATGAGGCGGTCGTAGACGTAGGGGCCTTCGGAGTGGAGGGCGATCAGGCCGACGACGGCGAAGATGCCGGCGACGACGCCGGCGGCGAGGGCGCGCCGCTCGAAGTAGCGCTCCATCTCGTGGTCGCCGCCGCGGCGGGCATCACCGACGAGGAAGACGGCGGCGAGGTAGGCGCTGGTGGCGACGAACATCACGCCGATGAAGAGCGGCGCGGGCGCCAGCCAGGTCGAGAAGGCATCGCCGTTGCCGTGGGCGGGGACGTTGCCGACCGCGATCGCGCCGACCACGGCGCCCATGAAGAACGGCGTGATCACCGAGGAGAGGGCGAAGACGGCGCCCGCGGCGCGGCGTGCCTGGAGTCCTTCGACCGAGCTGCGGAAGGCGAAGCCCGAGCCGCGCAGGACGATCCCCAGCACCGCCAGCGTCAACGGCACGTAGAGGGTCGAGAAGATCGCGCTGAAGGCCTGCGGAAAGGCGGTCCAGAGGACGACCAGGATGAAGATCAGCCACACGTGGTTGGCCTCCCAGACCGGGGTGAGCGAGCGCTGGATCGTCCCCCGGGGGCGCTCCCCCTTCTCGGCATTGCCCGCGATCAGGTCCCAGAAGCCGCCGCCGAAGTCGGCGCCGCCGAAGAGCGCGTAGAAGGTCGCGCCGACCCAGAGGATCACCGCCGCCGCCGTGCTCATCGCTCCGCGTCCTCACTCTGGCTGTTCCTTTTGCCGACCATTCCGGCAAAAGGAACGGCTGGGGAGACTTCGGGGCCGAGAGGGCCGTACGGGGACGGCTGTTCCTCCGCGGCACCCTCGCCGCCTTCGCGCCAGCGCCGCGACATCCGCCGCAGGACCAGCACCGCGATCGTCCCCAGCGCCGCGTAGAGGAGCAGGGTGAAGATGAAGATCCCCCAGATGCCGTTCGCGTCGGTCACCGCTTCCGAGACTTTCATGTAGTGGTAGACGATCCACGGCTGGCGCCCCACCTCGGTGACGATCCAGCCCGACCACAGCGCCAGGATCGCGGCGACGCCGGAGACCGAGACCGCTTTGAGGAACCAGGGAGTCTGGGGGATGTCGCGGCGCTTGTACCAGGACCAGAGCAGCCAGATCCCGAGCGCCAGGAAGGCCGTGCCGATCCCGACCATGAGGTCGAAGGCGAGGTGGATGAAGGTGTTGACCGGCGGCCGTTCGTCGTTCGGGATCGAGTTCAGGCCGGTGACCTTGGTGTCGGGGCTGAAGCCGACCAGCATCGAGTCGAGCCACGGGATCGGGATCGCCACCTTCACCCCGTCGGCGGTGCAGATGCCGCCGATGTACTCGGTCTGGTGGCTACCGGTGTCCTGGACGCACTCCATCGCCGCGAACTTCGCCGGCTGGTGGTGGGCCACTTCGCGCGCCGCGGTATCGCCGACCAGCAGCTGGATCGGGGTGGCGATGAGGGCGATCGTCAGCGGGATCAGCAGGCCGAGCCGGTGCAGCCGGTCACGCCGCCCTTTCAGCATCCCGACCGCGTAGATCGAGGCGACCAGGAAGCCGACCACCATGTAGGCGGCAAGGATCATGTGCGGGACCTCGTAGGGCACCGCCGGGTTGAAGAGGACCTTGAACGGTTCGACTTCCGTCACCTTGCCCGCGGCGTCGAGGGCGAAGCCCTGCGGCTGGTTCATCCACGAGTTGGCCGAGACGACCGAGGCGGCGCCGCCGATCCCGGTGATGAACATCGGCACGCCGGTCCACCAGTGGACCCAGCCCGGCAGCCGCATCCAGCCGTAGATGAAGATCCCGAGGAAGATCGCCTCGAGGAAGAAGAAGAGCCCCTCGATCCCGAACGCGATTCCGAAGGCGGCGCCATAACGTTCCATGAAGCGCGGCCAGAGCAGGCCGAACTCGAAGGAGAGGACGGTGCCGGTGACGGCGCCGACGGCGAAGGTGACGGCCATCGCCTTCGACCAGCGCTGCGCCAGCTCGATCGCGTCGCGGTCGTCCCTTTTCAGCCCGATCCAGTTGGCGACCAGGATCGTCGCCGGGAGGGCGACGCCGATGCACGCCAGGACGATGTGGAAGGCCAGCGTGAACGCCATCTGCTCGCGCGCCGCGAACAGGTTGGTCGTCGCGGACGCGGCCAGCGGAATCGCGCCGGGGAACGCCATGTGAGCAAGCTACCCCCTGCGACGGCCGGCGTCTGTGTCGCCCGGCACTCGACTTCCGTCGAGGCATAGGCGAGGATCGGCGGCGATGGATGCATCCCGGGCAGGGGGCGCGACGCGGGCGGGAGAGGCTCGGCTGGCCGACGGGCGGGCGCTGGCCTACGCCGAATGGGGCCCGTCGGACGGGCGGCCGCTGTTCCACTTCCACGGAATCCCCGACGGGCGCTTCAGCTGGGGCGCGGGACCCGCGTGTGAGGAGCGCGGCATCCGGCTGATCACCGTCGACCGCCCCGGGGTCGGCGGCTCGGACCCGCGGCCGGGACGCTCCGTCGCCGACTGGGCCGCGGATGTCGAGGAGCTGGCGGAGCGGCTGGGGGTCGAGCGCTTCCGCGTCAGCGGCCACTCGGCCGGCGGGCCCTACGCGCTGGCCTGCGCCGGGAGGCTCGGGGAGCGGGTCGAGGCGGTGGGCCTGATCAGCGGGGCCGGCAGGCTGGACCAGCCGGGCTTCGTCGCCCAGATGCACACCGCGCGGGCCTGGTGGCTCGCGTCCCACCTGCCGGGCGCGATGACCTTCGTCTACTCGACGAGCGGGAGCCTCAGCCGCCGCAACCCGGACCTGGCGCTGAAGCTCGTCGCCGCCAACTTCCCGCCGGTCGACCGGGCCGTGATCAGGCGCCCCGAGGTCGCGGCCCGCCTGCGGTTCGCCTACGCCGAAGCGACCCGCGCGGGCGGCGCCCACGGCCTCTGCGAGGACATGCGGACCCTGCTCTCACCGTGGGGCTTCGAGCCCGCCGCGATCGGCGTCCCGGTCCACGTGTTCCACGGCCGGCGGGACGCGATCGCGCCCCCGGCGCACGCGGAGCACTGGATCCGGACCCTCGCCGACGCCCGCCCCGTCTGGTTCGCCGGCGACGGGCACCTGCTGATCGAGGATCGCTACGAAGAGGTCCTCGACCGCATGTTCCGGTAGCGGCGGATCAGGGCGTTGGTCGAGCTGTCGTGGCGGAGCCTCGGCTCCTGCTTCGACTCCAGCTCGGGGATGATCGCCTTCGCCAGTTCCTTGCCCAGCTCGACCCCCCACTGGTCGAAGCTGTCGATGCCCCAGACGGCGCCCTGGGTGAAGACGCTGTGCTCGTAGAGGGCGACCAGGGCGCCGAGGGTCCGCGGGTCGAGGCGCTCGGCGAGGATCGTGTTGGAGGGACGGTTGCCCTCCATCACCCGGTGCGGCACGACCGCCTCCGGGGTCCCCTCTTCGCGGACCTGCTCCGCGGTCTTGCCGAAGGCCAGCGCCTCGCCCTGGGCGAAGACGTTCGACATCAGCTTGTCGTGGTGGTCGCCGAGCTCGTTCAGCGAGTGGGCGAAGCCGATGAAGTCGGCCGGGATCAGGCGCGTCCCCTGGTGGATCAGCTGGTAGAAGCTGTGCTGGCCGTTGGTCCCCGGCTCGCCCCAGAAGATCGCGCCGGTGTCGTAGTCGACGTGCTCGCCGGCGATCGTGACGTGCTTGCCGTTCGACTCCATCGTGAGCTGCTGCAGGTAGGCGGGGAAGCGGTGGAGATACTGGTCGTAGGGGAAGACGCCGCAGGTTTCGGCGCCGAAGAAGTCGCCGTACCAGACCGAGAGGAGGCCCATGATCAGCGGCAGGTTGGCGCCCGAGTCGGCCTCCTGGAAGTGCTCGTCCATCGCGTGGAAGCCGGCCAGGAGCTCGCCGAAGTGCGCCGGGCCGATCGCCAGCATCGTCGAGAGCCCGATCGCCGAGTCCATCGAGTAGCGCCCGCCGACCCAGTCCCAGAAGCCGAACATGTTGTCGGTGTCGATGCCGAACTTCGACACCTCCTCGGCGTTGGTGGAGACGGCGACGAAGTGCTTGGCGACCGCCTCCTCCTCCCCGCCGAGCCCGGCCAGCGCCCAGTCGCGGGCGGAGTGCGCGTTGGTCATCGTCTCCAGCGTCGTGAAGGTCTTCGAGGAGATGATGAAGAGCGTCTCCTGCGGGTCGAGGTCGCGCGTGCACTCGACGAAGTCGGTGCCGTCGACGTTGGAGACGAAGCGGAAGGTCATCTCGCGGCGCGAGTAGTGGCGGAGCGCCTCGTAGGCCATCACCGGGCCGAGATCGGAGCCGCCGATGCCGATGTTGACGACGTTGCGGATCGCCTTGCCGGTGTGGCCGCGCCACTCGCCGCCGCGGACGCGCTCGGCGAAGGCCGCCATCCGGTCGAGCGTCCCGTGCACCTCCTTGACGACGTCCGTGCCGTCGACGATCAGCGAGCGCTCGCGGGGCATGCGCAGCGCCACGTGGAGGACGGCGCGGTCCTCGGAGACGTTGATGTGCTCGCCGCGGAACATCGCCTCGCGGCGCTCCTCGACGCCGCGCTCGCGGGCGAGCTCGCCGAGCAGCAGCAACGTCTCGTCGGTGATCCGGTTCTTCGAGAAGTCGAGGAAGAGCCCGGCGCCGTCGGCGACCAGGCGCTCGCCGCGCTCGGAGTCGGCGTCGAAGAGCTCGCGCAGGGTCCGCTTGCGGACCTCGGCGAAGTGGGCCTGGAGGCGGCCCCAGGCGGGGGCGTCGCGCAGCGAGCCCCCGGCGGCCGCCCCGCTCAAGCCGTCACCCCGCGCTTGGAGCCGATCGTCTTCAGCAGCTCTCCCCAGGACTTGTTGAAGGACTCTTTGCCCTCGTCCTGGAGGCGCTGGGCGAGCGCGGCGAGGTCGATCCCGGCGCCTTCGAACTCTTTCAGCGCCCCCTCGGCGGCGCCGGCGCCCGGGTCCATCAGGTCGCCGACCTGGCCGTGGTCGGCGAAGGCCTCGAGCGTCTTGTCGGGCATCGTGTTGACCGTGAACGGCGAGGCGAAGGCCTCGATGTAGAGCGTGTCGGAGGCGTCGGGGTCCTTGGTGCCGGTGCTCGCCCAGAGCAGGCGCTGCGGCCGGGCGCCCTCGTTGGCGAGGCGCATCCAGCGGTCGGAGTTCAGCAGCTCGCGGTAGGCGTGGTAGGCGCGGCCGCCGATCGCGATGCCAAGGCGGTTCTTCAGCTCCGCGGGGACCTCTTCGGCCACGGCCACGTCCCAGCGGCTCATGAAGATCGAGGCGACCGAGTGGACGACCGGGTCGAGCCCGGCCTCGATCCGCCGTTCGATCCCCTTCATGTAGGCCTCGGCGGAGGCGAGGTACTGCTGGTCGTCGAAGAGCAGCGTCACGTTGATCGGGATGCCGGCGAAGATCGACTCCTCGATCGCCTCGGTCCCGGCCGGGGTGCCCGGGATCTTGATGTAGAGGTTCGAGTGCTCGCCCTTGGCGTGGAGCTTCGCCGCCTGCTCGATCGTCGCCTTGGCGTCGTCGGCGAGGAGCGGCGAGACCTCGAGGCTGACGTAGCCGTCGACCCCGGCGGTCCGGGTGTGGGCGTCGGCGAAGAGGTCGGCGGCATCGCGCAGGTCGGCGAGGGCGAGCTCGAAGAAGACGTTCTCGTCCGAGTTCGCCCCGGGGCCGTCGGGGTCCTCGGCCGAGCCGGAGACCTCGGCGATCTGCTCGTCGTAGGACTCGCCGGCGCCGATCGCCTTGTCGAAGATGGTCGGGTTCGAGGTCAGCCCGGTGACCGAGAGCTCCTCGATGTACCGCTTCAGGGTGCCCTCGCGGAGCATGTCGCGGGTGATGTTGTCGACCCAGAGGCTCTGGCCGAGCTCGTGCAGCTTCTGCGTGGGTTTCATGGTGGCTCCTTCTCTCTTCTTCCGCTAATTCGAAGTTTCGTCGCGGGCGGCGCGCTCGATCGCGCCGCGGGCGGCGTCGGCGACCTTGTCGGGGGTGAACCCGAACTCGTTCATCACGTCCTTCAGGGGCGCCGAACTGCCAAAGGTGTGCATACCCACCATTGCACCCTCCGGACCTATCCACCGGTCCCAGCCAAGGGTCGAGGCCTCCTCGATCGACACCCGGGCGCGGATCCGCGGCGGCAGGACCTCGTCGCGGTATGCCTGGTCCTGGCGGTCGAAGAGCTCCCAGCAGGGCAGGCTGACGACGCGCGAGCGGGTCCCGGCGGCGCTCAGCTCCTCGTGCGCGGCGACCGCGAGCGCGACCTCGGAGCCGGTGGCGATGAGGATGACCTCGGGGTCGCCCTCGGGCGGGTCGGCGAGGACGTAGCCGCCGCGGCGGGCGCCCGCGGCGCTCGCGTACTTCGTGCGGTCGAGGATCGGCACGTCCTGGCGGGTGAGGATCAGCGCCACCGGCTGGTGGTGGCGGTCGATCGCCAGGCGCCAGGCCTCGGCGACCTCGTTGGCGTCGGCGGGGCGGATCACGTCGAGGCCGGGGATCGCGCGCAGCGAGGCGATCTGCTCGACCGGCTGGTGGGTCGGGCCGTCCTCGCCGAGGCCGATCGAGTCGTGGGTGAAGACGTGGACGATCGGTAGCTCCATCAGTGAGGAGAGGCGGATCGCCGGGCGGGCGTAGTCGGAGAAGGTGAGGTAGGTCGACCAGAGCGGGCGCAGCTTGGTCAGCGAGAGGCCGTTGGAGATCGCCGCCGACTCGTGCTCGCGGATGCCGAAGTGGAGCTGGCGGCCCGCGTAGCTGCCGGGCTCGAGGTCCTCGCCGACGTCTTCGGCGAGGCGGACCGAGGTCGAGTCGGTGAGGTCGGCGGAGCCGGCGAGCAGCCAGGGCAGGTTCTCGGCGATCGCGTTCTCGACCTTGTTTGAGGCTTTGCGGGTCGCCATGCCCTTCGCTTCGTCGGCGGCGAAGGTGGGGATCGCGGCGTCCCAGCCGTCGGGAAGCTCGCGGCGCTGCATCGCGTCGAGCTGGGCGGCGAGTTCCGGCGACTCGGCTTTGAAGGCCTCGAAGCGGAGCATCCAGGCGGCGTGGGCCTCGGCGCCGCGCTTGCCGACGCCGGCGGCGAAGTGCTCGCGGACGCCGTCGGGGACGAGGAACCGGGCGTCCTCGGGCCAGCCGTAGACGCGCTTGGTCTCGCGCACCTCCTCCTCGCCGAGCGGCTCGCCGTGAGCGGCGGCGGTGTCCTGCTTGTGGGGCGAGCCCCAGCCGATGTGGCTGTCGACGATGATCAGGGTCGGCCGGTCCTGCTCGCGTTTGAACTCCTCGAAGGCGCGGTCGAGGAGCGTGAGGTCGTTGGCGTCGCCGACCCGGGTGACGTTCCAGCCGTACCCCATGAAGCGGGCGGCGACATCGTCGTCATAGGTCAGGTGCGTCTTGCCGTCGATCGTGATGTGGTTGTTGTCGTAGATCCAGCAGAGGTTGTCGAGTTGGAGGTGGCCCGCGATCGAGGCGGCCTCCGAGGAGACGCCCTCCATCAGGCAGCCGTCGCCGGCCAGCGCGTAGGTGTCGAAGTCGAAGAGGTCGGTGCCGCCCGCGTCGTAGGTGGCGTGCAGCCACTTGGAGGCGATCGCCATGCCGACCGAGGTGGCGACGCCCTGGCCGAGCGGGCCGGTGGTCGTCTCGACCCCGGAGGTCCAGCGGTACTCGGGATGGCCGGGGCAGCGCGAGTCGAGCTGGCGGAAGCTTTCGATGTCCTTCATCGCGACCGCTTCGGTGCCGACGACCTCGTAGTCGGGGTCGACCGCCCTGACGCCCGCGAGGTGGAGCAGCGAGTAGAGCAGCATCGAGGCGTGGCCGGCGCTGAGGACGAAGCGGTCGCGGCCGGGCCAGATCGGGTCTTCGGGATCGAAGCGGAGGTGGCGCTGCCAGAGCGCGTAGGCGACGGGCGCCATCGCCATCGGGGTCCCGGGGTGGCCGGAGTTGGCCTTCTGGATCGCGTCGATCGACAGCGTGCGGATCGTGTTGATGCAGAGCTGGTCGAGATCCTGCGTCACCGGTAGGTGATCCTATTGGCTGCCCGGCCCAGGATCGGTTATCGAGCGGTGTCCGGCGTTGGCCGGCCGGCCGGCGCGGAGGGCGTGGGCGGCGGGCGGTCGGGGCGGCGCTGGTCAGGGTTCGACGCGGGTGACGGTCCCGTCGCCGTCGTTGACGACCCAGACCGCGGTGGTGCCGACGGCGACGGCGGTCGGCTCGGGGCCGACGGCGATCGGGCCGCCGTCGGGTTCGCCGGACGGGAGCTCGAGGCGGCGGACCGCGTCTTCGCCGGCGAGCGTCACCCAGGCGGAATTCGGGCCGGCGTCGATGCCGCCGGGGCGTTCGCCGACCTCGATCGGCGAGCCGCTGACGGCCTGCACCGAGGGGTCGAGGCGGATGACCGAGCCGGAGCGGGCGTCGGCGACCCAGACGAGGCCGTGGGCGACGGTGATGCCGGCCGGGCGGCGGCCCGCGGGGATCGATTTGCCGACGGCGAAGGCGGCGAGGCCGATGTGGTGGACCTGGCCGGTGGCGGCGCTCGAGACCCAGAGGGACCCCGCGCCGGTGGCGAGGCGGAGCGGCGCGGTGTGCGGGCCGAGGTGGCGACGGACGACCCGGCCGCCCTTGGCGTTGACGGCGGTGATCCCGGCGCCTTTCGTGTCCGCGACCCAGATCCGTCCGCCGCCGTAGACGAGCGGGCCGGGGTGTCCGCCGACGTCGATCCGCTGCGTGACCTTGCCGCTTTCGTCGTCGATCCGGAGCAATTGCCCGCTCTTCGCGTCGGTGACCCAGACCGAGCCGCCGCCCACCGCGACCGCGGCGACGCCCCGCGGGAGGTCTATGGGCGCGCCGAGGATCCGGTCCGTTTCGGCGTCGATCCGCGTCAGCGTCGCTTCCGGTTCGGAGAGCACCCAGATCTTTTCCGAGCCCGCCGCGATGCGCAGCGGCGGCTGTCCCACGGCAACCGGAGCCGAGACCTTCGGCCCCGAGCCCCCGCCGGTGAGCAGCAGCACTGCGACCACGACCGCCGCGGCAAGCGCAAGCCCGCCGCCGACGAGCAGCCCCCGCCGCCGCCTCACCCCGCGGTCGTCCTTTGGTCCGCTCCTCCCGGCGCGGTCGTCCTTTGGTCCGCTCCCGATCGGGCGGTCGTCCTTAAGTCCGGTAGACGGACGCAGGGTCGACCGCGATTCGGGAGGCGGACGAAAGGACGACCGCGCCGGGGGGGTGCGGCGGGGGTCGGAGTCGGCGCTCAGGACCTGGGTTGGGCGCTCGCTGGAGCCCTCGCCGGCGCGGGCGGCGGCGATCAGGGTGCCGGCGGTGGGGAAACGGTCCTCGGGACGGGGGGCGGTGGCACGCTCGATCGCGGCCTCGAGGTCGGCGGGGAGGCACGGGGTCGCGGCGGGGTCGGCGTCGGCGCGCGCCATCGGGACGACGCCGGTCACCGCCTCGTAGAGGACGCAGCCGAGCGAGTAGACGTCCCCGGCCGGGCCGACCGGCTCGCCGCGCCACTGCTCCGGCGACATGTAGGCGACGGTGCCCACCACCGAGGCGGCGCTCGCGCCGCTGTCCTCGAGCGACTTGGCGAGGCCGAAGTCGGAGAGGTAGGCACGGTCGCCTTCGACCAGGACGTTGTGCGGCTTCACGTCGCGGTGGACGATCCCGGCGGCGTGCGCGGCGTCGAGGGCTTCGGCGACCTGGCCGAGGAGGGCGATCGCGCGCGCCGGCGGCAGCGGCCCGTCGCGGTCGATCAGGCCGCGCAGGTCGCCGCCCTCGACCAGGCGCATGGCGACGATCAGCTCGCCGTCGACCTCGCGCGAGTCGTAGACCGGGACCACCGCCGGGTGGTCGAGCCGCGCCGCCAGCCGCGACTCGCGCAGGAAGCGCTCCCGGAACGAGGCGTCGCCCGCGAGCTCGCGGGCGATCACCTTCAGCGCCACCGGCCGGTCGAGGCCGAGGTGGGTGGCGCGGTATACGACGCCCATCCCGCCACGGGCGAGGCGGGCATCGATCCGGTATCCGGCGACTTCGTCACCGAGGGCGAGGTCTGCCACCGAGCGGTTATACCGCCCGGTGGCGTCACCTCACCCGGCGACCGGGCGTCACCTCAGCGCACCGGCTGCCAGTCGATCACGGGGCCGAAGGTGTCTTCGCCCTCGCCGCCGTAGGCTTCGGCCAGGTCGGACTTGCGGCCGTTGACGAGGTTGATCGCCATCAGCTGCTGGCCTTCGCGGGTTTCGATCAGGGTCGCGACGCTGCGCCCGTCGGAGGAGAAGACCGAGTTGGTCTGCGAGCCGTCCGGCAGTTCGGCGACCTTCTTCGCCTTGCCCGGGCCGATCTGCTTCACCCAGAGGCCGCGGTCGCGGCGGAAGATCAGCGTGTGGCCCTGCGGCGCGACGTCTTCGACGTAGGCCGAGCCGACGCCTTCGACCAGCGGCACCACCCGCGTTCCATTGCGTCGCATCGTGTAGATGTCGGCGTAGCCCGCCGGGCCTTCCGACTGGTTGCCGCGGCTGAAGACGATGCCGCCGGCGAAGTAGCGCGGGTCGAACTCGTCGACCCGGCCGGTGGTGGTGAGGCGGGTGAGGCCGGCGCCGCTCGGGCGGATCGAGTAGAGGTCGGCGTTGGCGCGGTCCCCGCCCGCGAGCGTGGTGCGTACGAAGACGATCGTCTTGCCGTCGGGGGCGAAGCGGGCTTCGGTCGCTTCTTCGGGGCCGGGGGTGAGGTCCGTGGCCGGGCCGCCGCCGATCCGAACCGTGTAGAGGTTGGCGGGCCGGCTCGCGGCGCCGCGCCGCTCGAACATGACGATCTGGCCGTTCGGAGAGATCTGCGGCCGCGAGTCCAGCGCGCTCCCGTTGGTGAGGCGACGCTCGCCGGAGCCGTCGGGCCGCACCGTGTAGATGTGGCCTTCGCGGGCGAAGGCGATCGTCCGGCCGTCCGGCGAGAACGAGGGTTCGGTGTCGGCCGGGTTTTCGGTCAGCTGGTTCTGGTGGCCGGCTTTGACCGCGAAGAGCCCGCCTTCTTCGACCCCTTCGACGGTGCGCGCCTGGGAGAAGACGACGGCGGTGCCGTGCTGGGCGGCCGACGCGGCGGCCGGGACCGCGAGCGCCAGCAGCGCGAGGGCGGCGATGAGGATCGAGCGGAACGAGATGTGAGGTGACATGACGTGCTCCTTTCGAGCGTCGGTGAATGCGATGCACCGATGCTCCGACGCCGAGCCGTACCCGCCAACGACACCCCCGCCCCCCACCGAGCCACCTTTGTCCCGTCCCGAGCCACACTTCCGCGCGCCTTCCCCATGCCCCCAGGGTCGATGGGCCGAAAACCTGCCTATATGTCCGGTTTTCGGCCCGTCGGCGGCGGGGTGCGGCGAAAGCGTGTCGGGTCAGCGGCGGTCGAGGCCCAGCTCGATCACGCGGGCGGCGATTTGGCGGGGACGGTCGCGGCCCGCGTCGCCGCCGACTTCGAGCTTGGCCGCCAGGGCGTCGAGGCGGCGCTGGGCGGTGCGCTCGGAGACGTGGAGCTCGGCGGCGATCTCGGCTCGCGTCGCGGGGCGGCCGGCGAAGGCGCCCTCGCTGCGATACGGCGCGACGAGGGCCACGGCGGTCGCCCGCTCCTCCTCGCTCAGCGCACCCCGGGCTCCGCCGCCGCGACCGTGGCGGCGACCGGCGTCGGGCTCCCCGCCGTGGAGATTTCCAGCCGGTGGCCGCCGACGATCAGCGTGTCGCCGTCGCGCAACCGCCGCGGCCGGTCCAGCGGCTCACCGTTCAGCGCCGTCCCGTTGCGGCTGTCGAGGTCGGTCGCCATCAGCACCTGCCCCCGCCGCTCGATCTCCAGGTGGTTCCAGGAGACCGCGTCGTCCTCCAGCGTCAGATCCGCCTCCGGCGAGCGTCCCACGACGGTCCGCTCCGCCGCCAACGGCACCGACCGCGGCGCCGCGCCACCCGCCGAGACCCAGATCCGCGCGTCCACCGCGCCGACTATAGGCCGGGCCCGTCACACATCTGTGCGCCGGCTCGGTCGACGGGCCGAAAACCTGCCCATATGTCCGGTTTTCGGCCCGTCGACCGGGGAGGGGCGTGGGCCTAGTAGCGGTAGTGGTCGGGCTTGTAGGGGCCGTCGACGGGGACGCCGAGGTAGCTCGACTGCTCCGGGGTCAGCTCGGTCAAGTCGACGCCGAGGGAGGCGAGGTGGAGGCGGGCGACCTTCTCGTCGAGGTGCTTGGGGAGGATGTAGACCTCCTTGGCGGCGAACTCGTCGGGCCGGGTGAAGAGCTCCATCTGGGCGATCACCTGGTTGGTGAAGGAGTTCGACATGACGAAGGACGGGTGGCCCGTCGCGTTGCCGAGGTTCAGCAGGCGGCCTTCGGAGAGGACGATGATCGCGTGGCCGTCGGGGAACTTCCACTCGTCGACCTGCGGCTTGATGTTGGTGCGCTCCGCGTCACTCGCTTCGAGGGCGGCCATCTCGATCTCGTTGTCGAAGTGGCCGATGTTGCCGACGATCGCGTTGTGCTTCATCTTCGCCATGTGGTCGACGGTGATGATGTCCTTGTTGCCGGTCGCGGTGACGAAGATGTCGGCCGAGTCGACGACGTCGTCGAGCCGCCGCACCTCGTAGCCCTCCATCGAGGCCTGCAGGGCGCAGATCGGGTCGATCTCGGTGACGATCACCCGCGCGCCCTGGCCCCGCAGCGAGGACGCGCAGCCCTTGCCCACATCGCCATAACCGCAGACGACCGCGACCTTGCCGCCGATCATCACGTCGGTGCCGCGGTTGATCCCGTCGATCAGCGAGTGGCGGCAGCCGTAGAGGTTGTCGAACTTCGACTTGGTGACCGAGTCGTTGACGTTGATCGCCGGGAAGAGCAGCCCGCCCGCCTCGGCCAGCTGGTAGAGCCGGTGGACGCCGGTCGTCGTCTCCTCGGTGACGCCCTTGATCTGGGCCGCCGCGCGGGTCCACTTGGTCGCGTCGCCTTCCAGCGAGCGGGTCAGCGTCTCCAGCACGATCCGGAACTCCTCCGAGTCCGCCGTGTCAGGCGAGGGCACCGCGCCCGCCGCCTCGTACTCGACGCCTTTGTGGATCAGCAGCGTCGCGTCGCCGCCGTCGTCGAGGATCATGTTCGGCCCGTCCTCGCCCGGCCAGGTCAGCGCCTGCTCGGTGCACCACCAGTACTCCTCCAGCGTCTCGCCCTTCCAGGCGTAGACCGGGATCCCGGCCGCCGCGATCGCCGCCGCCGCGTGGTCCTGGGTCGAGAAGATGTTGCAGGTCGCCCAGCGCACCTCGGCGCCGAGCGCGACCAGCGTCTCGATCAGCACCGCGGTCTGGACCGTCATGTGGAGCGAGCCCGTGATCCGCGCGCCCGCCAGCGGTTTCCGCGCCCCGAACTCCTCCCGCGTCTGCATCAGGCCAGGCATCTCGACCTCGGCGAGGGAGATCTCCTTGCGGCCGAAGTCGGCGAGGCCGAGGTCGGCGACCTTGTAGTCCTGCGTGGGCGTGACGGTCATTTTGGCTGGTTCGCTCCTGATCAGTGGCGGTGGATGCAACCGTTGAGGGTAGCCGAATAGAGTCGCGATCACGTGACCCTTGACGACGAGAAGCGACTCGCCGCCGAAGCGGCCGCGGAGCTGGTCGAGAGCGGCATGACGGTGGGCCTGGGGACGGGGTCGACGGTCGCCCACCTGCTCCCGGCGCTCGCCCGGCGCGGCCTGACCGATCTGCGCTGCGTGGCGACCTCGCCCGCGACCGAGGCACAGGCGCGCTCGCTCGGCATCCCGGTCGAGGAGTTCAACACCCTCCAGCGGCTCGACCTCGCGATCGACGGCACCGACGAGGTGACCCCCGACGGCTGGCTGATCAAGGGCGGCGGCGGCGCCCACCTGCGCGAGAAGATCGTCGCCGCGGCGGCGGAGCGCTTCGTCGTCATCGCCGACTCGACCAAGCCGGTGGACGCGCTGCGCGGCCCGGTGCCGCTGGAGCTCTTCACCTTCGGCCTCTCCTCCACGCTCGCCCGGCTCGGCGAGGACGTCGCGCCGCGCCCGGGCTCCCCGCCCAGCCCCGACGGCGGCCTGATCGCCGATTACCGCGGCCCCGGCCTCGACGACCCGGCGGCGCTGGCGGCCCGCCTCGAGGCCGATCCGGGCGTCGCCGCCCAGGGCCTCTTCCCACCGCGCCTCGTCAGTGAGATATTCGTCGCGCGTGGTGGTGATGTCGAGAGGACGACTATCGGATAGCTGATGGACCTGGTCGAGCGCGAGGACGATCTGGGCGCCCTCGCCGAACTCCTCGATGGTCTCGTCGACGGCCGCTCGCGGGCGGCGCTGATCGAGGGTCCCGCCGGGATCGGCAAGAGCCGCCTGCTGGGCGCACTGCGCGACGGCGCCGCCGCGCGCGGCATCCGCGCCCTGACCGCGCGCGGCTCCGAGCTCGAGCGCGAGTTCCCCTTCGGGGTCGTCCGCCAGCTGTTCGAACCGGTGCTTGCCGAGGTCGGCCGCGAGGTCGCCTTCGCGGGCGCCGCCGCCCCGGCCCGCGCGGTCTTCGCCGGCGAGGCCGACGAGGGCGCGACCTTCGCCGTCCTCCACGGCCTCTACTGGACGGCGCTGAACGTCGGCGCCGAGCGGCCCCTGGTGCTGGCGGTCGACGACCTGCACTGGTGCGACCGCCCGTCCCTGCGCTTCCTCGCCTACCTGACCCCGCGGCTGGAGGGCGCGCCGCTGCTCCTCGGCGCCACGCTGCGGAGCTCCGAGCCAGGGACCGACCCGGTGCTGCTCGGCGAGATCGCCCGCGACCCGCTGACGGCCTCGGTGCGCCCGCAGCCGCTGAGCGTCGACGGGGTCGCCGCGCTGCTCGGACCGGACGCCGCGCCCGCCTTCGTCGCCGCCTGCCACGAGGCGACCGGCGGCAACCCGCTGCTCCTGCGCGAGCTCCTCGGCATGCTGCTCGGCGAAGGCGTCGCCCCGAGCGCCGCCAACGTCGGCGCGGTGAAGGCGATGGGGCCGAGCGCCGTCTCGCGCAGCGTGATGTTCCGCCTCTCCCGCCTGGCGCCGGCGGAGATCGAGGTGGCGAAGGCGGCGGCGGTGCTTGCCGAGGGCGCCTCGGTCGCCGACATCGCGGCGCTCACCGGGCTCGACGAGGGGACCGTCGCGCGCGCCACCGGCGAGCTCGCGCGGGTGGAGATCCTGCGCCGCGAGGCGCCGCTCGGCTTCGTCCACCCGCTGGTGCTCGAGGTCGTCTACCGCGAGGGGTCCCCGGGGGAGCGCCAGCTCGCCCACGCCCGGGCCGCGGCGCTCCTGCGGGCGCGCGGGGCAAGCCACGAGGAGATCGCCACGCACCTGCTGGCGACGGCGCCGGCGGGCGACCCCGAGGTGGTCGAGACGCTGCGCGAGGCGGGCCGCTCGGCCGCCCGCAAAGGGGCGGTCGACAGCGCCATGGCCTACCTGCGGCGCGCCCGCGAGGAGCCGCCGGCGCCGGCGGTGCGGGTCGACGTGCTGCGCGAACTGGGCCTCGCCGAGTCGCTGACCGAGGGGCCGGTGGCGGCGCGGCACCTGCGGGCGGTCTACGCGGCGACCGAGGACCCGGCGATGCGCGCGGTCGTCGCCCACGTGCTGCTGCGGCTGTCCGTCTTCACCGAGACCCCGGCCGAGGCGCTCGCCCTCGCCCGCCGCTTCCGCGACGAACTGCCCGCGGAGCTGGAGGACGTGCGGACCGGGATCGAAGCCTTCGAGGTGGGGCTGGTCCTGTTCGGCATCCTCGACCCGGCGGAGGCGACGCGGCTGGAGCGCTTCCGCGACCCGGCCTTCGGCGACGGCCCGGGGGCGAGGATGGCGATGGCGATCGCCGCCGTCGTCTGGTCGCAGCTCGACGGGTCGGCGGCGGACTGCGCGGGCCTCGCCCTGGCGGCGCTGGCGGGCGGGGCGCTGCTCGGCGCCGATCCGGGCTTCCTCGGCATCGGGCCGATCACGGTGCTCGCCTGGGCCGACCGTCCCGAGGTGACCGCGGCGGTCGACGAGGCGCTCGCCAACGCCCACCGGCACGGCTCGCTCTTCGCGATCTCCGGCCTGCACATGTGGCACGGCGCGGCGCTCCTGCGGAGCGGCGACCTGGAGGAGGCCGAATCGCTGCTCGTCCAGGCGCGCCAGGAGTTCAACGCCTGGAGCTTCGGCGCCGGCGCCGGGCTCTACCTGGCCGGGTTCCGCTCCCTTGCCCAGCTCGAGCGCGGGGACCTCGACGCGGCGCGGGCGACGCTCGCGGCGGTGGCGGAGAACGCGCCCGACGACGACGCCGACGGCACCCGTTACTTCGACAACGGCAGGCTGGCGCTGGCGGCGGCCGACGGCACCGCGCCGGAGCGGCTGATCGAGCTGGCCGACGCCCACGCCGCGCGCCACGCCCGCGTGTTGAACCCGGCCTACAACCCTTGGCGCGAGCACAAGGTCGAGGCGCTGGCGCGGCTCGGCCGGCGCGCCGAGGCGCTGGAGCTGGCCGAGGAGAACCTGGCGCTGGCGCGGCGCTGGGGTGCGCCGGGGACGGTCGGGCCGGCGCTGCGGGCGCTGGCGACGGCAAGCGAGGGCGAGGACGCCCTCCCCCACCTCGAAGAGGCGGTGGCGCTGCTGGAGGGATCGACCGCGCGGCTTGAGCGGGCCAAGGCCCTGACTGCCCTCGGCCGCGCGTTGCGCGCGGTGCGGCGACCGAGCGAGGCGCGTGAGCCGCTTCAGCAAGCGGTCGAGCTGGCGGCGGTCTGCGGGGCGGGACGGGTCGGCGCCGAGGCCCGCGGCGAGCTGGCGGCCGCGGGGGCGCGCCCGCGCCGCACGGCGCTCTCCGGCGTCGCCGCGCTCACCCCGAGCGAGGAACGCGTCGCCCGCCTCGCCGCCGACGGCATGACCAACCGCGAGGTCGCCCAACAGCTCTTCGTCACCCCGAAGACGGTCGAGGTCCACCTCTCGAACGCCTACCGCAAGCTGGAGATCCGCTCCCGCCGCCAACTGGCCAACGCCCTCGCCACACCCTGATGTCGATGGGCCGAAAACCCGTCAGATAGTCCGGTTTTCGGCCCATCGACACCGGGGGACGGAAGGGCCGGGGCCCCGCAAGCTGGCGCCCGGGGTAGGGACCCGCCCCTCTCGCCACGGCCCGGGCAGGCTGTGGCCGTGGCGAGAGGGGCGGGTGTGCGGAAGGTGTGGAGGGACACCGGCGGGAGGGTGACGGGAGGGCGTCGGGAGTGGCACGGATCCGTGACGGGAGTCGGACGTCGTCACAGAGATGTCGAGAACTCCACACTTCCTCCCGGACCTCCCATTGATCAAGGATCTCC
>ERZ778017.1964-NODE-1964-length-18085-cov-5.591292_pt1 | contig 18085 bp, 8 predicted proteins | sample MGYA00375747_ERZ778017 | MGnify/ENA primary metagenome ERZ778017 (study PRJEB29350, sample SAMN05509838) | bioreactor metagenome | biome: bioreactor; material: wastewater | place: South Africa: University of Cape Town | collected 2014-03-17 ...
AATGACACCCAGACCAAACAACTTGCTACAACAAATTGATACCTGCCACGATTCGGCCAGATTTAGTGTATATTAGTGTATATTAGCCGTTACATTGCCGTTAATGAAGATACAATTTTGCTATATTTAAGACTTATTACTGTAGTGGGAAACTTTGATGGTAGCGCACCCGAAATCGGTTATGTATACGAAATAGGAATTTCAACAGTTACAATATAAGTGTTGGCGATAGTGGTTTATGGAGCAAGTTTCCAGTTTTCTAGAAAGCGTACTAACGAATGATGCCAATAATGAGGAATTCATGTTCAAGAACCGACATGTGACCAAAAATGACGAGATGTCTGGGCCCAATGCTGAATCGGGTGAAAAGTCTGGGGAATCCACATCACCAGTACTGACCAGCTCAAAACTGAAGAATACCAACACAAAAGAAGACGTCTCCAATACAAGCATTGAAGTAAAACATCGCGATGCGACAAACCGCAAAAGATTCTCCGAAATTGATTTTACAACGTTCTTTGCTGCTTCAGCTAAACACCATGATGATAATCAAGATAAGAAAAACGTACCATTGTCGGGGACAGTTATTACCGATAAATTATTTGAGAAGTTCTTATCGGTTGTAGCGCCAATAAATGACTCAGATGTCGAGTTGACCGATGTTCTTAAACGAAGATTGGAGCTGCAAAAACTGAGGCCGCAATTGTCGTACAACACCATGTCCAAGAACTCTACCAATTTAAACGCACGGTTATCTTCGACGTTTGTGATGTTTGATAACATCACCGACTTTTTCAACTGGAAAAATCCATCTTTTACTATCGGGATTCAATTGGTAGCAACCCATTGTGTGTTGAATCCGTACTTAATATCAGTACTTCCTTGTATTGCAGTCCTTCGGAACTACCTCATCCCTTCATATTTACAAGTGTATCCTCCTGATAAGTCTTTTTCCACGTATCTTGAATCCAACCCTATTCCATCGTACAATCCTTTGGAGAAGTATGAATTGCCACATCCGGTGAATCAGTACTCTCGCGAATTCTTTATGAACTTAACAGACATGCAAAACCATCAGACAGATTACGTAGCTGTGTGGGACTTTATGGTGTGGTTAACTACTGATTATTTGTATTTCAAAAATGAGCCAATAAGTGCACTTGTGTATTTGGGGCTAGTAATGATGATTTTATTCAACTTACTAGTTCTTCCTAGGTTGGTTCCGTTTCTTTTAGCAAGGTTTTACATTGTCCAGTTTTTCATCATTGTCCAAATTTGGTTGATTCCAATATTGCTTCATCCTGAAATACGGACAATCATTATGGAGTCTCTTTGTAAAGAAGAAACAAGGTTAAATACGCAGAACGTAATTAACCGAATTGAGCTGTATTTGTGCTCCTTCCTTGTTCGATCAGATGATAAGTGTCAAATTAAAGATATTGAAGACTTGGATGCACGAGAGGTTGAAATATTCGAATTACATAGACTTGACCCTGATACCAAGATTTGGAACTTGGAAGGTTTTTCGATTACAACTTATACTATGAATAATTCCATTCGGAGAGCAAATGAAGAATTGAGTCATTTGGATATGCCAGAAGAAGAGAAACCATATTTCCACGTTAACGAGAAGATTGCAATGGATGAAATAGAACCACCCGTAAACTGGAAATTCATCGAAGATAAATGGGTATTGGATTTAAAAGTAAATGAATGGGTACAGAACAACTTGATATTCGACTTAGTCTCCGTCGACGATGACGAGAAATGGGTATATGATTACATTGATGATAATGAAAATGATGGAAGCCGGCCAATCTATCGAAGAAGAAGATGGATCAGAAATTGTCGGAGACAAACATACAAGGATAAAGAGGAAAAAGAACACAAGGCATTAGCATCTGGTTGGGAGTTTTGAGTAGTAAGGAGATATATTTAATGAGTAATCTATGTACAATAAACGAAATAAAAATGCAGTTAGTTCCCTAAAAAGTCCATCAAGTTTAGCGAATTCAAACCTTTGTTGGTTTCCTTCTGTTTATTTTCCAACATCGCTGATAGACTATTTTTCTTCCTCTTTTTAGACCTTTCCTTTGCCTTGTTGGGTTTTGTAACTTTGTCATTCTTTGGCTCTGGCGTCCATTCTGCTTTGAATGTTGAAGGCTTTACTTTATAGTTTTTTAAAGAGTAATCTCGAGTTTTGAACTTGCATTTGCTACATTTAATCTGAAGATATCGTTTGGCAGATTCTGGAACACTATCAGTGTCAGATGTTGGGTGGGTGGTCACGTTAATCGTAGTCGCATGTACTTTTTTCGTCTTATTTTTCTGCTTCAATTTTGGAAACTCTATTTTAATACTCATATTCAAACCTGGAATTAAAAGATTTCCACAATTGTTGCAGATCTTGTAATCTAAACTTGGAGGAAGATTGATAGATTTTTCATCATTGAAACATGTTAATGCTTTAGTGTATTTATGTGTCAACGGATATAATGGAGCTGAGTGTACCAACTCATAGAGATGCAAACTGGTGATTTGGTTGGGTCTGAGCCCTTTGTCTTTCTCCATGCTTATTTATCATCAAGTTGTGATGAGGATGCGTTTTAACGGTCAAAATGGTAGCGCCCCCAGAAATCTGTTTAAGCCTAAGAGACTTTGATTTTTGATACTTCGTGGCAGTCTAGTTCGATGTTTGGTATATTAGTGTATTGCTTGGATAAATCATTTTACTCTAGACGTTGTGTTCTGTGTAAAGTTGTATCAGTTTAGATATTAATCTTTCTCAATAATAAATGCAAGATCTTCCACATTTGTAACAATTTTTAGAAAGAAGTAATATACTACGATTAAGCATAGCTGACGCTGGAGTTAACCCATCAATTTAATTAAAGATATAACCAAAAGGCAATACCAAATAGGGGCCAGTATTTCAAGCCATATGGTAGGGAAAGGTTAATTTTAGGGAATGTTTTGCTTAATCAGGTATTAAGAGGATAATTTTACTGTGAAGTATAATACACACAGAGGTACTTAGTTTTGAACCATTCAATGTTTTGCTTGATGAAGATTTCACAAGAATATGAACCTTCGTCTGCTATATTGAATGGCAAAAGCAAAGCATCAAATTATGGAGCACTGATAATTCGAGAGTGCATACATATTCAACTAAGACTAGAAGTCGAGACTAATTCAGTTCACCGACATACCAAGAACTGAGACACATGACTGATAAGATACACAAATCGCAATCTACAAGATGAATACACCGTTAGCAAATATGAGGCAAAACTCTGTAGTAAAGTACGAGTAGCAACACCATCTGTATGGTCGACGCGTGATAATGCGGTTAATACGCATGTGCGACACAGTACATATATTTAACTATGAATAATCAATCAGATGTTGCAACAGAAACAAAACAACTAAAACTTTTATTGACAACGTGTTCTACCTGGGCAAATGTCGTAAAAAAGGTTTGAACGTTAGATTGCCCAAATTAAACTTGATCCTCCGAACACGCAAAAAAAGCTCTTGAGCCAATGATTGTCAGAAAAGGAAAATATACATATGGCCACAAACACAATGATAGCTACTGCGGGTGCACTCTGCTGAGTCCAGATACCTCTGTTGTCTAGTCCAATTGGATTGGAACACCAAAACTATCATTTCCGTATCTGATCATGGGGCTTTGTCCGGTATTTTGAACACTGCATTTGGTAAAGTCTCGGTTCTGCCAAGGTGGACAATGAGGGATGCTACACCCGACCAGAATAACCTCTGACACAATTAACTTATAGGATAGCGACTTTTCGTTGTAAATTCAGAATATTCAACACGGCTGTAATCTTGACTATGTTTAATTCCCAACTGGGACATTATGTACAAACAAAAAAAAGGGTGGAACTATAGAGCATCTGGACCCGATAAAATTGAAGTCAGGGTTCCAGCTACACACCACGCGAGGCGCATATAGATCCACCAAGACTTTCCTCCATAGTTGTGAAACAGCTGAGATCTAGGACCACTTGTACAGAAGTGCAGTACAATTCATATCACTATTTTTCAAACAATAGACTGTATACTTGTACGAGTACATAGGGAGCAAAATGAGCAAAATGGACACGTCGATCTTGGTGCGACAAACCAGCCAGCACTTCAGCAAGCACACAAGTACTGGAGCTCTGACAGTCGGACCGTGGCGCACTTCTGTTTACCGATCAGCCCCCCCGATAAGTCCATTTTCTTGACACCAGACATTGAAATCCGATATGTGCGAAAGACCTGTCGGTACCTTAATTTGACAGCCAATTACAATGCAGAGAAACTTGATTACTGTCCGATCCGGAAAAATCACCACAAAAACGATGCCCTGGTGGTATGAGTTTTGTAGAACCACAACAGCATCACGCTACCACCAGGCCAGGCAACCATGCCACCAGTACCACACTACCATTAGCTAAACCAATAAACCCAGATTCTCCCATTATCTAACAATGTAGTACGATTTAAGGGCTTTAACCGTTTATCGGCCGTCTCATCACTGTAGCCTGTAGGGAGGACGCGGGGCGGTGGCCACACCGTGTTATTTGGGTGCTTCCCTCCCAGAATTATCTTGTACCGATTTTCGGACTGCAACATATCCAATCAATAGTGAGAAATTTGTCATTCACAGATAACATATAATACTCCAGATCCAGGGTGGGACTCATACCATATTAGTGCCACCATACTATTTACCTACAATCATAACACAATAGTCGTATATATACGTCTGCTACTACCATCCTACACTGTCTCACACTACTGCCACTGCCGTACTGTGCTCATTCCTATACCTTAACTTACTGCTAACTGGTCTTTGAGAGACTTCATTTGTACTAGCATATTTACTTGCATTCTGAGTACTACCAGTACTTTCCAGTGCCCAGCATACTGTTCGTACTGTGTTTCACTAATGATCAAGAAAATTGACGCAAAGAGACAGACCCTTGTGGTGCCGCAGGCCCAAGGAGGAAAAGTGTTAAAATCGTGTGTTCGTTGTCGCCAACACAAAACCAAGTGTGATGCCGAGAAGACCAATCCATTGGCGTGCTCCAATTGCTCGAAGAGAAACATTCAATGTACCCTTGACATCATCATCAAAAAGTCCGATCGGTCGCATCAAGAGTTGGTGGAAAAGTTGACCGTTGATATCTCGTACTTCAAAACTAAACTCGATGGGTTGATTGACAGAAACAATATGCTTTTTAACTCGCTTGCGAAAAAAAATAAGGTGTTCGCAAATATCATCACTAACAATGCTATCGCATACACACCAGAGGTGTCAGTGATTGAGGACGCAATTCCACTAGACGAATCGTTGCCAATTACTCCCCAACCCATAAACGATGCATATTTTGTCTGCGATGCAAACAAGTCCGTTCCACCATTTTCGATTCTGATCGATGAAGCTCATGTTTTGTTAAAGAACTACGAATTGCATTTCAACAAGTATTTGCCTATTTTCCCTGAAGATTTCTTCAACACCATCAACTTTTTAACTTTCATCCAAGAAAATGGATTGCTTTTCTGGTGTATTATGCTCATCTCATACCTCAATGACCCACTTAAAAACTCACACAAACAATACTTGCATTTATCAGCGCATATCCAAAGCTTGGTCGTGGAGAAATGCTGGTTGACAACTCCAAGATCTGTCTACACTGTCAGTGCGTTATTGATTTTGACAACTTGGCCATTGCCTAATAACAAGCTGAAAATCTCAGATAATTTGGCCGTCAAATTCACTAGCATCACGAAATCGTTATCCTACCAGTTTGGATTACACAAGTTGGAGTTCATTAACGAGTTTTCGCACGGTACAACGATTTCCGTTTCTAACGATGTCAATCTTAATAACTTGATCAGAGAGAGAATATACAAATTCATTAATATAAACAGCAACTTTTGGTTGATCTGTTTGGGTTTGTCAAACAATGCCTATAATGGTTTCAATCAAGATTACATCATTAACAGGGCTACCAACGTTGACATCAAATCTCCTAAAAATGATTCGGATCACTATATCAACTCATTATTGAAAGTTTCTACAATCCAATCTAAATTGAATGAGAATATGAATGATTTGATTGGAAATTCAGATATCCGTCACTTATTACCAAACCAGGTTAACATATCACAATTAATCAACTTGAATATGTTTGAAGTTATCCTTGACGATTTTAGATCCAACAATCCGTTGATCAACCTTTCAATTGAGTATTCCAAGTTACAGGTTTTCGTCTACGCATTCGCACCTCATAGTGTAACAATCGGAGAATACAAACAATTCATTACAAAGATTTTAATAAGTTGTTTTACAATCTTACACTATGTTGAGAATTTTTCTATGAACCAGCTTCCAATTCATTACAGATTTCCAGTTGAGTTAGTTGCAATGATCTTGATAAGAATTTTCAAGTCTCCAATCTTGAGTTCATTGAAAGATTATGAAATAATCAAACAAAAATTCAACAGATTGGTGAAGCTTTTGACAGTAGAAAATTGGCTGTTTATGAATGACAAGTTGTTCAAGATTCTCAAAAAGTTTGACAATGTGGACAATATGTTCATCGCTAATAAGGCAGAATCTTTCTTTTTGGTTAGTAAGATGAAAAATTATTTGGTGTCGAGCTTGAACTATGAATTGATCTGGTTAATTTATGAAAATGAAAATAATAGTGATGCGAAGACCAGACCACAACCTGATTTGTCAATATATGGTGCCAATAAGGAGGTCTTAGACTACATCCAGAAGAACGAATCCATCTTCGAAGTTGCATAGTAAAGTGAGTATTTCACTTTCGAATAATGAGTTAACGATGTTGTAGGGTATTTTTAGCATTTAATACAATAAGGGAATCAAACGGGATATTTTATTAATCTATGTAAAATGTAGAGCTTAATTATCGATCCATTCTACCTTCAACTTCTTGTCAGCAACAAAAGGTTTGGTAGCAACATAAATAGCAAACAATATGGCAATGGTTATCATTAGTTTAACTCTATCAAAATGCACACTCAAAAGATCAAACGATAACGATGGCTGCACAGTAGTACAAAAACAATTTGCGTCATTGACATAACAAACAACAGATGTTGACTCAAAACTGGTTGGTCTACTTAGCACAACACCATCCTTTGTGTTTAATTGATACTTGTGGTTGAGAACTGCCATATTATTTTGTGGAATGTCTGGAACGTAAGGACTCATTCTGAAATCACTCATCATGTCTTCATTGGTGATTTGTCTATCGTCGACCCTTCTACTGTTGAGTACATACTTTGGAATTTCCACCATCGCACCAGAGTCAGTGACAGCAACAATGGACTTTAATGTGATACCAAAATTTGAGTGAGTGGAGCCCAAGGTGACAATTCTTTCAGGATAAATGAACGATTTCTTGGTGTAGCTATCAATGGTAGAGTTAGATTCAAATACAGACACGAAATCATCATTCTTAGCAATAGATTTTTTAGAATCAAATAAATCAATCACATTGATTCTTTGTTCAAATTTAGGTGAGTTAACAAAGTATGAGTATATTATCCAATTATCGTCTTTGACAAGATTTACGGATTCAAAATCAATATTTTCATTGGTCTGGGATTCTTTGAACAATACGTTACCTGTAATACCATCAATAATGTAAAGATTTAACCAATTCTCAGAACTTCTGGTAACAATGGTGATAGTGTTTGGATTCAAATATTTGTACAATACGGACTTGTTAGCCAATGAAATCCCTATTGATGCTGTAGGATGATTGTGCGATCTTCCAATAACATTTATAATTTCTTCATCTTTTCTAGTAAATGACCAAGTTCTCAAAGACAATGCTGAAGATGGCGAAAACTTGTTACCATAAACAGAGTTTGATCTTCTGTCAACAAAATAGACGTCCTCAGTAACGTTAATTTCGTTGAAATCAAATAATTTGTAACGCTCACCTTGCTGGATTGCTAACCGTGAGTGACCAACACGGTCATCACTTGTTAATTTTATCACAGGTGAAATTTCTTGAACTGCACGAATCACACTTCCATCTCTTGAATCTATCAAAATCAATTGTGAGGCAGTTACTGCAAGTACATTGCCGTTGTATTCAAAAACATCTGTAAAATCAACAACAGGAACCTCCCAAAGTAATTTCCCAGTAGCACTGTTAATACCTGTAATGGCAGTATTTGCAGTATTGTAAAAAACCAACAACTTGGCAAAACCAAAGTCGTTATTGAAACTTGTCTTGGAAGCTGATTTCTCGCCAAAAGCAAACTGCACAACGACCTTTCCCAACTCTGAGAGATGTCTCTTAACTCTGTGAACCCATCTTGTGATTATCAAGCCATAGTGAGAGTCTTCCAATAAATGATGGACTTTTTCAATAGTTTCTTCTGATTCAGGTAATTCCATAAGGAAACTATGCAGAGAAAATGCAAAATGAGGTGGTGTTGTACCCTTAATGGCAGTACCGTCCATCAAGTTTGTCTTTTTTACGTTCAAATCAGAATCTATTGTAATTAAAGTTAAGTTTTCTGTAATGTAGTCATCTCCTACAGCATGAGTTTTGACACGCTTGATGCTTTCTGGGGAATTGGTGGCCAAGTAGTCTGTCAAATCATAAATATGCTTCAATTTCTCTTCGGAAACAATGAGATATGTACTGAGACCATAGTTCAGTAAAGTGACTTTAGAAGCTTGTTTGAATGGAATCTCATGAGAAAGTACAAATTCGCCATTCTTGAGAGAATACAATGACACAGAGGTCGTACCAACTGTGTAAACATGGGCTGGATCAATTACTTTACCATTCAAGAGAGAAGCGTCGGCTTTAACTAAATCAAAAATTTCTCCGTTCCAAATGTAGACCCTTTTTGACTTTGTGAATAGAACCCCATGGTTCAACGAGACTGGAATTTCATTGAACTCGGAAGATGAAAGCACCTGTAAATCCATTGAAAGAACGTAGACACGACTGTTTGCTATCAAAATTCCTTTTCCATCGATTTGGTTGATATAAATCTTGTCCAATTGTGGGAAGCTCTCTGTTCCCAAGAACTGGGTAATTTGGCCCGACTTGTCAACGAACACAATTGTATTTTGTGTTTGCATAAGAGCTCCACCATTGAAGAAGTCAGCAGTATTTACGACTTTATCAGAGCCAACGTGTGATGACAAATCTACTATATCATTGACGACTCCGGACTTTACGTCGACAGTAACCATTAAGTTAGCATCTTTAGAATGGTGGAAGAGATACACAGACGACTTTGTGACTGCGAAATTATCAACAGAAACAGGCAACGAGTCAATGTCAAGCGCCCATACCATAGCATTGTTGTGTTTTAAATCAACTTTACCAAATTGGTGTTGATTTATAGTCCCAATTAACTCTCCATCCACGATCTGATAATTCGAAGGATTGAAACTGTAGCGGATTAGTTCCAGCTTGAAAGCTTCTTCCACCAACACAGCTAAAGAGAGCCCACTTAGTAGAGCAAAAATGGTGAACAATTGGCCAAATCTCATGCTGAACATACGGCTCTGCCACTAGACCAGGAGTTTAAAATATCGTATATTTTAAAATAATATGGAACGTGAGGATAATGGTCCGGCCTAGATATGGACCAAGAACGGCCAATCAGCTGTGTAGGGTCGCGGTGAAGTTAGCGAGAAATCGGCCCAAAATTACTTCCAGCGCAGCGGCATTTTGCGGGCCAAAAAACTGTGGCTTTACTTCATGTAAGCATGTTCCAGTCTAGAGCAATTACAGCTTACAATTCACGGAATATTCCATTCTACCTTTAACAATTTCCCAAATAGTTAGCTGAAATACCCACAACCCTTGTTACATATATATATTCCTCTTGCCCATTGTAGAATGTTTACCCTTAAAAGTTTTTTTACTTTTCTGCAACTTTTGTTTGCAACCCGGGTAGGATAACCACACATCAGGAACTTCTTTCAATAATAAAATACATCTTGGAAATCATTTATAATTCAAACCTAGACTTGATTTAGACAGTAATGTTAGGTTTAGAACCGAGATCTGTTTTTTTCTTGGTGGGACTTGAACAAAATGGATTCTAAACCTCATATTTATCTAGTTACTTCACTAGACATCAATACTGATATAAATATCTTGTCAGTTTTGCAACTGTCTTAGGCTTGTATACTACCTAGTTTCTTGAGGAATATGCTGACCGTAGCTAGGTGTATACTTGAAAGTTAAAAAGCAAGTTGTCCACCATTTTTCTAATGGAATAAACGGGGTACCCCAGAACACTCCAGATTTCATTGCTGTTGTATTTTGGTTGTAGCTTTTGTTGTTGTTGATTATGTGCTCACTTTAGTTTAGTTTCATTAAAGTCTTGGTGCAAGTCGCGAAAACACTCATAATCAAAATATTTAGTCTTGAAAGAAGACCTCAACCCTGACTCGATTTGAATGTTGCTGAAGAAACGATGTGGTGAAGACCAGGTCGTTTGTATCGTTGATGTTATCTCCGGTAGAGTTTTCTCAAATTTGGGGTATGAAATGCAACTTTTCGGACTTTCGCTTTTTCTCGAACCGATGGATTATTTTTTAGATAAAAAAGCTTGTTGATTCAAAGAATCCCTGTTGTGCCAAGGTGATAAATATGAACTCTTTTGTGAATGGCAGTATAACGTATCAAAGGTAATGGTTTGAATTAAGTTCTAACAATGGATGGTGCTTTCATCACCATTACCTCGATGGTGATTTGCCAATTGACGATAACGGATCACCATAAAAAGACTTAAGTTCTTTTTGTGACTATCCATGATATCATGTCCCAAGAAGAGAACCGTGCCGGCAATATGATCATCACGATGTTTCTTAGCTATAATGCGAGCTATGATAAGGTGCTATCAATGTTCCCAAAACATTGGAACACATGAGGCATGTTTCATATCACGAGCTGGAGTGAGTCTTCATCCAATTTTACAGAAACAGCAGCTAATGAATGAGGGATAACTGCATGCACTTGTCGGAATAAGATGATGCTTGATTGTCAAATGAATCGTTGATTTTAGCCTATTTGTTAAATTTAATTCTTGTTGAAATGAAACTTACTGTATAATCATAATTGCTTCTGCTCATAAAGGGAGTTCCAATGAACACTCAATGCTATGAGTGAAACGAACTGAACAATTCGAAGACACAACGAGCGTTTACGATGCACAAGAAATGGGAATACGATCCAATTGTTTTGATAACCGGTTTAAGACCCTGATTGCAAAGACAAAGAAATTGGGATTAACATTCTTCTGGTTTCATTCACATTTGAATGGGTATTTGAAAAGGTGACTGTTTTACTAGGAATCGAACTTCCATACTTTGATATTTGAATTGTGTGATTGAATCAGATCTATCAATCAGCGTTGCTTAACTCTTCAGAATGTGAGACCTCACGAGTGTACCATCATATTGATTTCGCTAAAATTTGAATAGAGTTATTTCGTTGCTGGAGTTCTGTTGATTTTCAAAGCAAAGCTATTTGCGGTCTGAAGCTCTAAACATATACTCTTAAGAACCCGTTTCGTGCAAACACGAACCAAGTACCCACAGATTAGAACCAAGATGACGACAATCTAAATATTGAGGAAGGAGTTCCAAAATGACATTTCTAATTCAAAATAAATATATCTAGGGAGCCAGAACAACAATACTGTGGATTTTAAACTGAACTTTTTATTTTATTCCGAGTTGACATGCAAGGCATATGTGAATTACTTTCACACCATTTGATTGTGTCAATACGATCATTTGTTGACTAGATTTGACAAGCCTACTTTTGGGGAAAGGTTTTCGAATTCGCTCCATGTTTGTCTAATTTAGCATTTCAGATGTTAATCTTTGAATGAAAACAATAGTCACGCATTGGACATTTACTTGATAACCATAATGGCGTCAAAGATTTTATGGAGACATGAAATTAAATTTTTAATTGTTGGTGCTAGAACGAATCGAACGCTGTTAATGAAAGCATTTCTAAAGTTCCATTTTATAAACAATCTTGACAATCAGATTTGTCCCTATGCATAGTCTATTGAACTTTATTCGAAGTTGACAACTACAAGTACTACCGGATAGCGTGGTGAATGTCTTTGCACAAAAAAATTTGAAGAGAGGGTTGAAATTGGTCAACTAGAAAATGTGATAGGGAAAATGATGTAACACCATGCCCCCAAGAAATTGGTCTGCAATATGCGTCCCGGGTGAGATCTTTTAGAATTACCAGATTCTACAACATACTAAACTATCGCAAACATCCGTAATTCGCAGTCACATCCAATTTTGTTGATTTCGTTAATTCAATTAAGTGGCTGGAGTTGTTCAACAGAAATTAAATTTCGGATCGGCCACGTATTATTAGACTCTAATCTAGATTCTGGCAAATATCAACTCAAGAGTCACATCTGGGAGAAAAGTTTTGACAGAGGTGTTTAGTCTATCAGTAGAAGCCTCATTTGCAGTCAATATTTGATTCATTGTGCATCAAGAAACAGTTTAACCCTACAAACGATTTGGTTTAAAAGTGACATTCGAACATGAATATACATAGGAGAAACTGCAAGAGAATCAACAAGGAGACAAGAATAGCTTCGATACTCACTAGCGTAAAACAAAGCACAGTATTTTGACTGATACAAAACTGATATTTGGAGGGGAACCTACATATTCCCAATACGCCAAATAATCTCAAAATATTTTTTAGATAAAGTGGACGAAATTAGAAGTTGTCGGGAAATTCCGAGAAAAAAAGTGTTTTTGATGGAATTGTGCATAAAAAATCCGCATTTCCAAAATGGGAACGCATAGACCATTTGATACTACAGTAGTAGATAATAGAAGACTAACTAATTAGGTGGCTGGGGCTTGAAAAACAGAGATCTATAACATTAGAAAAAAGATGAGCTCTAGTCTGATATCTTGTCTCCAACTTAAACAGTTTCCGTTTGTTGAGAATGCAACTCTGAAATATGTCGCTGATATTTTTTCACCAGTTATCACCTATCAAACTTGAAGTTTCGGAGTTTTTTTATAAATTCCCAATATGATCTTGATCTAATGACTCGTATCGTTAGTTGTGATGTGATATCCCTATAAACCAAATGCTAGATACCCCACAAATGGTTCTTGAAGCTTTGTGCCGTCTGTTTTTCATTTCGGGCTACGATACGATGTCGGATAGTTGTCTGCAGAAGCAACGGATCAATTTCCCTTGAAAACCGGCGTTATTTTATGCTATGCAATGTGTCTTGACTGGGGATAGATATTATTACAATTGATAAAGCAGACTCTTTACCGTAACCCCCCTCAATATTTGGTTTAAAAGGGCACTGAATTATCGTTATCTGAACAATTTTTTAATTTCATTATCACACAGTTGTTAAGCCATGACAGCTCTGGAAAAGTCAATTGGACACACTTGCGTTTCACCTATTATTTCGGTGACCGCAGACGATCTTGCTAAAAAAGATGTATTGGTATCAGTTTTATCTTCTGATGGGAAAGAGATCCATGTCACCACTGATGTGGATCAGGCAATGGGCTTTGCCATCCAACATGAACATGAAATAGTTTTTGACGAAGAAAAGGATAGAAAGTTGTTGCGTAAAATCGATATGTACTTACTTCCAATTATGGTCCTGTTGTATTGTTTTCAATTTATGGATAAAACAAGTACGTCAATGGCAGCAATCATGGGTATGCGTGAAGATTTGAAAATGACTGGTGATAAATACTCTTGGGTGGGTTCGGCATTTTATCTTGGTTATTTAGCGTTTGAATATCCTGCGGTTAGAATATTACAACGGTTCCCAGTTGCCAAGACAGTCGCATCATTTATCATTATCTGGGGTACAATATTATGTCTTCATGCTGTACCAAAGTATCCAGGATTTTTGGTTTTGAGAACCCTACTTGGTATGTTTGAATCAGCAGTTACTCCAGCTTTTGTTATTATTACTGGTCAATATTACAGAAAAGAGGAAACTTTCGTTAGAACTGCTATTTGGTTTGCTTCGAACGGTCTTGGTACCATCATTGGTAGTGGTGCGATTGGATACAACCTTGCTGTGAATGCTGACTCATACAGTCTAGAGGCATGGAAATTAGTTTTCATTATTACTGGAGTTTTGACTATAGCTCTTGGTATTATTATCATGGTCCATGTTCCTGATGATCCCACTGGGGCTTGGTGGTTAAACGAAGAAGAAAAGTTGAGAGTCATCGAAAGAATTAGAGTTAATCAACAAGGTTTTGGAAATAAGCATTTCAAATTCTACCAATTCAAAGAAGCTTTAACGGATATTAAAACTTGGTTATTTTTCTGCTTTTCTCTTTGCCAAAATATTCCAAACGGAGGCTTGACCAATTTTGGGACAGTCTTGTTATCTGAAGACATGGGTTTCACATCTGAAAAAGCACTTTTAATGCAAATGCCGGGTGGGGCAGTTGAATTTGTGGGGTGTATTGCTTTGGCTCTATGTTCAAGATGGGTGAAATCTCGGATGTTCATTGCGGTATTTGGTACTGTAGTAACTCTTGTTGCATGTTGTATGTTGGCATTCGGAAAGTCTGTTGCGGTCAGATACGCAGGTTTGACGTTGGAATGGTTCTTACCTATCGGTACCATTTGTTTGCTTTCAAATATCAGTAGTAATGTTGCTGGTCATACTAAAAAGACTACTGTTAACGCCATTTTCTTGATCGGATACTGTGTTGGGAATCTTATCGGGCCTCAAACGTTCATTGCAACAGAAGCACCTAGCTACCGGACTGCTCAAATCTGTATCGTTGCATTTATGGCTATGAGTATAGTTACATTACTTGCACTTTGGTTCTGCTATTGGTATGAAAATAAGAAGAAGGACAAGTACGCTAACCTGGAAGAAGCAAGGAAGTTAGAGAGTCTTCAAAATCACGAATTTGCTGATTTGACAGACAAGGAAAATCTTTTATTCAGATACGAGTTGTAAGCGAATTAGTTAGAGTATAGCAAGATGGATTTTTAAACTTTAATCAGCATATTGTAGGAAACATGTAAACAAGATGAACAATACACGGTAAAGTTACTAACATCTACCTTTGAAAAGCTTTATCCTTCAGTTTATTATTCCAGAGTGTTGCATCTAAATATTATTATTGTAGAGTTTGCAGTATTTAAAGCGGTAAGCCTCGATGCTAAGCGATGCACCAAACACTGTACATGCAGTACTACTCTGTCGTTTACAACATTCATTGGCAATTTACGCAGGCTCCACACACATGCCAAAATGAGTCCAAATTGGCTTCCTTATAATGCAGTGCCCCAATTTGGGAAGTCAACTAATACTCATCAAATAAGCCAAACGTATCAGCACATTGTGGTACTAGAATTAGAGTACCATCAATATACAAGACTTCAGATATTATAAATACAGGTTTATCATTCTATTCAGGGCCACTGTTTTAGCTACGAAAGCATGCATTGAAAAAAATTATTTCAAATTATTCGACAAAGATAACATCTATCAGCAGCACATTCGCCGCAACGAGGGAATCAATTCCAATGTAAGATTTTATCAGATAAACGTATCGATAACGTTACAATTTGCTATTTCCGTGGCTCAGGGATTCTTAGAAGGTATTACCTCTTAACAATAGTACTGTATGACAGAAGTGGATGATTTAGCGATCACAAGGAGCAACCAAATTAATTTATAATTTATTTAAATAGTAGGAAGCAACGTAACGATGCACGCAAGAGACTGGTTTCTAGTATTAATTGGATTTTTCAGTATGTATAAAACCTAATAATGTTTTGATAATTGGTACCGTCAATACTGCTACATTTAAATTTCGATTGCCACGATGAAATCTGTGAATCAAATCATACTGGAGTTCCGTAGTGAAGACCAACGAATTTGTGTTGTAAACGTAGTTCAATTTGTTTAATACTCACTCATAATAAGATTAGATCCGTCACAACGCGGAGAAATCGCGATTACAACAAGGGTCCACCTGTTCACAAGAGCAATAATAATGTCTACTAACACACAGTTCCACCTATTCCCGTGTTGATTAAACGAGGATTCTTCTCGTTAGACTTCTGGGTCAACGTACTTTTGTGTATTTTAGGATACCTCCCCGGAATTTTACACTCATACTATATTATCTCACGGTACCCTTACGAACAACAATATATCCAGTTGAACGAGGGGGAAAACTATGGAGCAATTGCATGATGTCAAATATAGTATCCAGTTACTAGAGAATGTTTCAGTTTTACTTCTTTCTCTCGATTCTTCCTTTAGTTGCCTCTCTCTAATTTTGGTTCGAAAACCTTACATTTTGAAAGTTTCCTTTGTACCCCATTACCCGGCAACATATATTTGTGAAAAACCTTTTAGTTCTTTCACAAAGAATTTATCATTTCTACAACTTGCAAAGTATATATCAAATATACGTAGCAGCTCAGCAGATGTAGTAGATGTATAGAAAGATTGCATAAACTTAAGTTGGCCGATACGCAGATTCTAATTTGATCTCATCTTTCAAGATCCATCGGTTCAATGTGTCTATGTGCGTATAACAAGTTCCGATTTGTCATTTGTGTGGTTGGAAGTCGTGGTATTGAGGGTAATTTCGGGTTTAACGGAGGACGTTTTGTCGTTTTGTTGCAGTTGATGTTACAATTTTCTGAATTGTTTCAGTTTTTGATACTATTCTTGCTGTTTCTTCAACTACCTGATCCCATCGTTTTGGTGGTACTTCTCTATCATATCACTAACCAGTTTGTTTTAGAACTAGTACTATTTCACCACTAGTTCTTATTTGGCAATAACAACTTTGTAGCTTTTAACCAATCGATTGTAGCTCAGCTGGCAGAGATCGTTTAGTTTCTTTCTTTTCACGTTCGGGACCTACAATTGTCCACAAGCCTTGTTCAGTACTTAATCTAGTATTGATTTTGTCTATTTACGCAGCTAATTAATCCCACTAGATAAAATTTTCTCTTCCTCAGTCTTGACCTTTGGTCTACCTCCACCCTGTTTCCATAACCATAATGCCTCCACAGCGTAACTGTTTACAGAGAGATTTCTTGTTTTCTTTTCATCTGCAGCTTCACTGATTGAGTCTATAATTCTTAATTCATCAATTAAATCCCACATCATGCTTTCGAAATTTGAAACCAAATCTCGAATATTTTCGTCGAAAGCCTCAGACTCTTCGGTGGACTCCTCAGCTACTGGCAAAATATTGTAGTGATGTTTTCCCAATTTATGCAAAATTCTTCCCAAGGTCTGAATTGCAACACTTCTCTGACTAGGAACAACTGAACGGCTTAGACGTGCCAACTCCACCAACGTGTACCCTGCCATTTGTGGGTCTTCTGCGTGGTGATGCAATCCGTGATAAGTGGGAATATCTTTTGATTTATCATCAATTTCTATTAAGTTACCCTTAAAGTCAAATCTCATATCACTTATAGATTCATATGTCGTGGCAATTTTGGCAGGCATTGGTTCTGTCATCCAGTTCAATTTTTCTGTTTCCTTTGGCAAATCAGGGTAATACTTTTCATGAAGCTTGTTGTAAAATTCGGGGTCGTTTATGTCAAGATCGCCGTGAGCTGATTTAGGTTTGGTAAAATGAACTCCAAGTTTAGGTGTTTCATCATCATCTTCGTCGACTAACTGATAATCCTTATGGGCAATTTCTTCTGATGGCATATTTGGAATCATTTCATGAAGGTCCTCAACATCTTCCCATCCATTTGGATCCAATTCAACATCATCAGGCAAATCTTCGTACTTGACACTTGCCACATTGTCAAATGTGACCTTCTTTTTAGGTTTGTCCAAAGTGGCTGATGCAGGCTGGGCATCTTCACTTTTATCTTCTTGTAAATCATCATGTAAACTGGCACTATTTATACCCAATGCTCTGTCTACATCGTCTTTATCTAATTGTGATAAATCTGAAAGCCCCGAGGATGTTTTCATCGAACCAATCCAACCTTCATAACCTTCA
>ERZ778017.1965-NODE-1965-length-18062-cov-7.015105_pt1 | contig 18062 bp, 10 predicted proteins | sample MGYA00375747_ERZ778017 | MGnify/ENA primary metagenome ERZ778017 (study PRJEB29350, sample SAMN05509838) | bioreactor metagenome | biome: bioreactor; material: wastewater | place: South Africa: University of Cape Town | collected 2014-03-17 ...
TGGAAGGCTTGTTTAACATAAATTTCGGACATATAATTCCTCCAAAGTCAACCGGATGTATGGTAACCTTTCTAGAGTTTTCCTCTTTTACACATGAAACACTTTGATATTTGGCTGAAGAGCTAAGCTTTCAGTGTATTCATTTGTAACAAAACAGTGCAAAATAGTGACCTCTTCTAACGGATCTGGGAAATGATTTTACAGAATTATTTACTCAACTATAAGATACACAAGCTTTTTAAAATATGGTTTGTTTCAATTGACCTAATGGGCATAAACTTGTTAACCATGAGACAAGTTCCTCTGGAAACCAAGTAAACAATGCTTTATACTGATGTTATTTAGGGAGTCTAAACTGAAATGATGATTTGTGTTAAATATTTTCAACTTATGAAACTTTTCTAATTGATGTACTAAATAGGATTCTGTATTGACTTATCTTAAATGACCAACTTTTGAATACTTTTAGCCATTTGCAATTTGTCACAGGTATATTTAATTACATCTAAGCTAAGTTGATGTAGATATGTTATCATAAAATCAATACATGCTATTTGTTGAATACTAACTGCAAGGGAACAATTTTACTTCTTTATTAACTCGCGTTTTTAGCTTACTGATTTATAAAAAATCAAAGTATAACATCGCCCCACTACTACCTACTTAGTTTTTTTCATACAATATTTTGCTGAAAATTATGTGCAAAATTTTGCTTGGGTTTAAATTTTGAACTATTTAATTCATTCAATAGGTTTCATACTCCATTTCAAATTCAGTATCATTCTGTTTTTCGCAGAGTCTTTCCTTCATTTTCTCAATTAAGGGTTTTCCATAGTGCTTGTTGAAATGGGAACCGTACTCGAAAGTCCTAATGTTAACTGAAAGAATGAATAGAAACAAATCAATCAACAATGTTCAGTTCTCTCCTATTTCAAGTAAGAGATTTATATCGAATTGAAATGGTTGCAAAATCTGTTCTGATAATTTACTTTTGGATACCCTAATCTCAAATAGGTGCATTCCATTTTGTATTTCTTCAAGATATATTTCATTATGGGGAGTTTTCAAATGAGGTTTATACCACAACAATTAGTATATTCAATTAATTTCTAATTTGGTTTATACTTATCCCTTGATTATGAACAGATATCTGTAATTGATTTGAACTTCGGTTAAAGTTTCATTTTGTCTTGATAAAATGTTTTCATGAAGATAAATTTAAATTTGAGTAGCCTAAACTCATATTGTCATTTTACTATAGTGATTTGTAACAATATTATCTGAAATTGGGAAGTGAAACTTAAAAATTTTTCTATGGTGAACACATACATGAAGTACATTGAATATTTATTTGTAAATATTTATAAGGTTAGCAATAGCCACAAAAACTGAAAAGTAAAAGAGCTTGAAAGTAATCTTGTTATGCTGAACGAAATTTATCCCAAAACTATAAAGGATCTACGATGTGTTGCAAATAAAATACTTGTACAAATACTCAAGCCAGCATAAAGAGTATAGAGCAGATAGTCCTTCTAACTATTTTCTATTGACACTCAAACAAAAGCTATATATGGTAATATGCGTTTCCTCTCATTTTTCTACATATTCCCTAGCATTTTTCACAGTCAAAATTCACGAAATCCCCTCAATTTTAGTCACTTACCATCGAATATACTTCTCTCTGTAAACTCGTAACTAAAAAGTATTTATTATCAATTTCAAGTGTGAATTCTGTGTTATATAATCCCTATTTGATTTAGTTTGGAAATCAATAAATATCAACCAACGGTTGGCATTTCATTAGCGAATTTAGGACTTTCATTTCAACTCGCAGTATTTCGCTACTTTATAAGAATTTCTGCATAAAAAAGCATTCACATAAAGAAAACATATGTTACCATATATTCATGTATTGAAATACTGCTGTTACAGGCCAGAAGAGTGATAATAACTAATGGATTGACTAAAATGAAATATCATTAACGAGAACTATATTTAAACTTCTATGGAGAAATTTCCAAACGCCGGTACAAAAGTAAATTTCGGGGTTTGAAAGCTTATATGCTCTAAAATAGGGATTTGAAAGACAGAGGGGTTTGATACAATATCTATATGTCAGAAACCAAAAATGGAAACCTCCGAAACTGGCAGCAGCTTCGGTGGTTACTAATTTTAGTATTGCCGATGCACAATGGCAAAACTTTTCGGGGTTTGAAAGCTTATATGCTCTAAAATAGGGATTTGAAAGACAGAGGGGTTTGATACAATATCTATATGTCAGAAACCAAAAATGGAAACCTCCGAAACTGGCAGCAGCTTCGGTGGTTACTAATTTTAGTATTGCCGATGCACAATGGCAAAACTTTTCTTGGCAGATGATGATGCACATTTTTCATAAATAAAGTCTAAATTAGAACAATTGTTCATTATTTTGTATCATAACAACAGGATAGGCTGCGCGGATATGTGTTCAATTTCAGAATTCAATTGGGAAAATATAAGTCTTACCATTGGTAACAAAACCATACTAAGTGATATTTCAGGTGGTGTTGCAACTGGGGAAGTGATGGCACTAATGGGTCCATCAGGAAGTGGTAAGACAACATTATTAAATGTGTTGGCTCAAAGGAATGTTTCATCTAAGTATAAAACAACTGGAAATGTGTTTACTGAGAAATTTGAAGTCAATTCAAGTAATATAAAGGAATTTTCCAGTTATGTGGAGCAAGAAGACTCATTGATTGGATCTTTAACAGTGAAAGAGACCATTGAGTTTTCTTGTAAAATGAATGATCTCAATGGTAATTCAAGCTTATTGAGGAAAACCAGAAATGAGCGTGTCGATGAAATAATTCGAATTTTTGGTTTGGCTGATCAGAAGAATGTTCAAGTGGGGACTCCCATACAAAAAGGACTCTCCGGGGGTCAGAAAAGAAGATTGTCGGTTGCATCACAAATGATCACCCACCCATCTGTACTTTTTTTAGATGAACCTACTTCAGGTTTAGATTCTGCTGCAGCTGCGCAAGTTGTTGCCGCCATAAGGGGTGCAGCAAGAACCTACAATATTGCAGTGATAATTTCTATCCACCAACCTTCAACATCAACGTTCAATTTATTAGATAAAGTCATGTTTTTGAGTAAAGGTAAAACAATTTATAACGGTGCAGTGAGTACTGTTTGTGAATACTTTCAAAAAATAGATTACCCAATCCCGCTTCATTTTAATCCTTCAGAATATATACTAGATCTTATCAATATTGATTTTTCTAATTCCCATGATTTTGGAGCGACAAACGCATTCGAGTCTGGTGACGAAAGAATAGAATCATTACAGCAAAGCTGGAAAAAATACAACTTGAGGGAAGAAAGGAAAGTCCAACTCACTGAAAATGATTCGACGAAGCAAAACGCACAAAATTATAACGTAAAGAGGTTTGCAATACATAATATGCAACAAACAATCAATCTATCATTACGTGCATTCAGAAAATCCAGGCGAGATATTCTTGCATATTATTTCAGAATAGCATTATATATGGGTCTTGCATTGCTTATGGGAACTGTTTGGTTAAGGTTGAATAATGATCAGAATAGTATACAACCGTTTATAAATGCGATATTCTACAGTGGAGCTTTCATGTCATTTATGACTGTGGCATATGTTCCAGCTTATTTGGAAGATTATCAAGCCTACAAAAAGGAACATTTCAATGGATTGTACGGAACATCAGCATTTGTTGTATCTAATTTTATCGTTGGATTGCCATATATTTTCATCACTACTATTTTATTCAGTATTATCACATACTTTATGATTAATTTTCGTGTATCTGGATCTGGATTTTGGTATTATGTTATGTGGTTGTTTCTCGATCTTCTTGCGGCGGAGAGTATGACAGTTTTTGTAGCATCGATTTTTCCAATATTTGTTGTTGCCTTAGCCATAGTTGCTTTTTTGAATGGATTATGGATGTCCGTGAATGGGTTTATGGTCTCCCCAAGTGTCTTAAATGCATTTTGGAAATACACTTTCTACTGGATCAATTACCAAAGATTTACATTTCAGGGTATGATGTTCAACGAATTCATACCACAAAGAGTTTTCACCTGTGGCAGCAGCTGTCGTTGTATGTATTCGAGTGCCCTAGAATCTCAGTGTCAGATTGCTGGTGATGCTGTGTTAAAGGCAATTGGTTATGGTGAGGAAAATAAATCATTGTGGGTGGGTCTCTTAATTGCAATAATTTTCCTTTTTAGATTTGGCACTTACGTAGTACTTAAAATCCAAGACTACTTGATTTAAAGTTCTACACTAGTTGGATTGACGTGCCTCATACTCTATGTAAATCAATAGCAATATCCCAAATTTTAGATACTGCTATATTATGTCCAATTTACTAAATATTATAAATATAGTCGTAGTTGTTTTGAGGTGTTTTAATTGTACTTGTTTGCTTAAAAATCCTCTATCTTTTGTAAAGTAATCAAGTCTGTAGATCATTGTTGCCCTGGCTTTTATAGTTGTTAAATCTGAAATGTTGTAGCTTCTGAAGAGTAGTACTGGTTTTTCTTTGTGTTCTCAGCAATTGTTTTTTCCAATTCATCGTAGAAGTAATCAGTCCGGGGTACAACTTACTAGAAGAGTATATTGTAAACCTATAAAATAACAGAGCACGTCATTATGTTAGTCCTAGGTGGTCAGTGGTTAACTCAATCTTTATATACTTGCCGTTTTATTTCTACAAAACTGCTAATGAATACCAATATAATATCTAAATGCTATTATGAACACTTGAAAAGAATTTTATCAGTAACAGTATTCATTAAGGAAGTCTTGAACTAGCTAAGAATCTTGCTTTATGATGATAATCTGTTGCGCAAGCAGGTATCCAACCTGCTCACCTTCAGGATAGATGGAATTCACTACCTGAATTAGAGCAGCAACGGATTTGGTCTTTTTCTTTAGATATTTTATATTCATCTTGCAGCAAGAATGAATTCAGGCTTGTGTACCCTTCTTTGGAATTTTGGATGGAGTGGTCCAAGGTTTTGAAAGGTTCGTAGACAATATTCACGTAAAAAACTGTTGCAAGAGTTACAGTACAACATGTTTGTGAAGTTGAATACCCGGGTTATTTAGATACTTACACAAGGAGGTCATATTTAATTTGCAGTACAACACCATAAAACCCCCCGTTATGCTATATTCCTGCATAAATGTAAAAAATTAATGCAAGGAGGGGAAAAGATTGGAGAACACACTCAAATAAAATGTTGAATTCCAAAATAGGTGCCAAATAACTTTAATATCTCCCTATGTTTAGGTTTACAACTAGATAACTATTGACATGATTAATGAAATTGCATACACAAACACAGAACTAAGTACCAAATTTTAAAGTACTTCAATGTTCGGTTAGTCATACGGCTCTTTTGACGTCGTCCAAGTTTTTCCTTGGCTGTAAATGAATCATAGGTCAAAATTGATTAACTTTGGAAATTTGGCAGTATGATTATTACTTTTTAATCAAGGAAACTTTGATGATTACTTACGGCGATCATCAACAGTTTCCCCTGGGATCTTCCTGTTTGGGTGTAACTAGCAGCGTTAACAGCATTGCCCAATATATTCCCAACTTTGATATAAATCAACAGCAACCAATTAAACTTAACGTTTTTCTTAGCACAAAGGAATATGAGAAGATCAATTTGTTGACGTTTGGTGCGCTTGTTAGTGAGTACTATACTTTTGGAGAACTAGATCAACTTTTGGCTAGTAATGCGCTATTTAATATCGAATTTTTTGTCAGTTCGATCATTGAAGAACAGTTGATAATAGATATTTTGCAAAAGCATAAAAATAAAGTGAACAATATTTCCTTAATATTGTTCAAGTATAATGGAATACTTTCTGATAAAATTACTCCTTTTGAAGAAAACATAACCAAAATTGAACTCCGTATGCTTGAGAAACTGGAAGGTCTTTCGCGCATGATACTGAAATTAACTGGTTTAACACATTTAATTAATTGCAATGAAAACTTATATTATTCTCAATTATCCAACTTGCGTTATGTATCGCTCTAATTCATTGAGGACATTGCCACCATCCCATCATCCATAGAGTTTTTGACTCTTGATACCTGTGGAATGCGACTTAAAAGCGTTCCAACTAGTTTGAAGTATTTGAAAGTTTACAATTGCAAAATTGCGTATGATACTCTTTTAAATTTAATAGAGCGTAATACTAAGTTAGAAGAATTGGTATTAATCGATGAAACAAACCAATCCCCGGATTTGAGCGATGACTTTTCGAAGCTAGTTATAGAAATTGCCAAGCTTTCAAAGCTTGCAAAGCTAGAATTAAGTAGTTCGTTCGATTTACTGTTGCTTGAAAATTTCTCATTACAATCACTCAAAATATTTGGTTGTAAAAATTTTAATGCGAAGATAGCAGTGGATGAACTAACTATTACCAGTTGTGATATTAACCTTCCAACAAATTTGTTTGTTAATTCAAATATCAGAAAACTCAACTTGAATGATGTATTTATTAAAGGAAATGGAAAGTTAAAGTTCCCACAAGGATTAATTTCATTGCTGATGGACACATTATGTATAGATGATGGTTGTTGTTATTATGAGGCTGAACAGTACACTTTTGACGCAAGTGAATTTGAATTTCCACGCACATTAAGAAATCTTACATTGTCACGCTTTTATGCTAACAAACTCCCTCCAATTCCTGAATCAATTGAGGATTTGAATCTTTCTCATAACCGTTTACCTCTAATCTGTCTTGACAATCTCAAAAAACTTAAAAATTTGAACTTGTCTGATAATAGATTGAGCAAATTGAATGTGTTGAGTTCAGTACTTGAGGACATCGATATATCGGACAACAAGTTGACTGAACTTCGTGTGAGTTCTGACTTGAGAAGACTTAGGGATAGTGGTTATACCGGAAGTTTCAACTCCTTGCAAAGTTTTTCTAATTTCAAAAAGTTAGAATACCTTGATGTTGGCTATTTTGAAATAAACCCCAATTTTACTGATTTTCTGAGTACACTTGACACAGTTTATATTCAAACCAATAAGTTGAACAAATTTCGATTTCATGGAGAAAGTATGAGGAATTTGGCACTAAACGTTGAAATTTTTCAAGGCTTTTCATTGGATACTATAAATATTCCTGAAAAAATTGATAGTTTAACAATTTGCATGTTTCTGAGTAGATGTATTGATGGACCGATTCAGCCAAGATTGTTCTCTAAATTGGAAACTACATTTTTGACTCGATTAACATTACAAGGAAGCTTAGTTACAACGGATATAAACCCTTTACTTTTACCATCATCAATTCGATATTTGAACCTTTCTGGTTTTCAAACTGATGAAATTCATTTGAAATTTCCACCAAACTGTACCACAAATCTTCGCGAACTTTATATCAATCATTGTTATGGGGATAGTGGTATATCTAGATACTCTTATGAAAGTATTGGTCATGGGATAGAAAATACATATCATGACAATCTCGAGATTATCTCCGCAATGGTGCCACCAAGCTTTTCGTTAGAAACAAATGAAAAATTGAAGCATGCTATTTTGAACAATGGCACTGATTTATCTACATTTCATGTAGACGATTACATTTTGCAAGTTGTTTTTGAAGAATCTAGTTGTCCGACGAAACTAATCGAGATTATTGATGTAGATCAATTTCTTCCCAAATGGATTTTACTCAATCCAAATGCACAATAATGACAAGTGACCAAATACTTGTTCTGTTCCGAGGAACATATACTCTCTAAGCTTTTTAATGGTGTTTCTACAGATTAATGATGATTGTGTATGGCTTGTGTCTTTAGTTTATGTCAATTGTGTATAATGTATTAACCATTACAAGTGTGAACATGGGAAGAACTAAGATTTTTGCACCACGTTGCTTAAATTTAGGGATTTTTTTTTTCAAATTGAGTTGCAAACAAACAAAACGAAAGATATAGAATCAGTTACAATATTTGGATAAATTTGTTGGCAACTTTAATTCATTAAACTCTCCTCATAGAATATCCACTTCTGGTCATATTGAAGATTCAAATGATCAAAATACACTGTCTATGTGTATATAGTTCAAGCAGTGTTTATTTGCAAAAATCGAACCGGTTAATACCATAAGACTATTGTTGCATGGATTGCTGTCAGAAATTTTCTATCAAAAAGTTTCTCGTTGTTGTATCTATAGTTACATTATTACTGTAGGGCTTTTCTAGTGTCCTTACAAGAAAATACTTCTTTTTTTTTTTGTTTTGGCATGTATTTTTAATCTATGATTTTACCATTCTAAGCCGGCATTACTAGAGCAACCAACTGGTGACACCAATTTACGAACAGGTACTTTTATTTTGAATTTTTCATCAATTTTTCGAAGACTCGTGATTGATTCTGAGTTGCTTTCTTCCTTTTTAATCATCCATTTCAGAGTTCCCAATGCCTTGTCTAATTCATCAGTTGGAGGTAATTTGACATAAATTTTGCCATCCAGTTCTTTGATGTCAAATACTGCAAGTGATTGAGACTCGTCATTCTTACAAGTACCTGAATTCTCACTTTCCGCATCAATAATATAATTCCGTTTATGCAAAGGACATGAAACATATGTGTTGTTTTCTGAATCTGTTGACACGATACCTTGTGAGAGTACAAATGCCCTTTTGTGACCACACATATTTTGTGATGCAAAGAGCTTACCATTCAGGCGGAATAATGCAATTTGTGTGTCCGAAACCAAAATAGTTGCAGATGATCCCGATTCTGTATCTGGAAGATCTTTAGAATCACAAACACTGATCCAGGACAAACTTGACCACTTCTGGTTTTTAAAATCCGCCTTTTCAACCTCAATTTCTGGCCAGTCTGCTGGTCTTCTTTGACCTCTTTCACGAACTATTTCGACAGTTTCTTGTGGCTTGTCGGTGTTAATGAATTGTTTGAAAATTGGACTATCTTTATGGTTACCAACCGCTGAAGCCCATTCATCGTAATAGTTGCTTACCAATTCATTCATTTGATCTTCTAATTCTTGAGCAATACCCAATTTGTCGTATACAACAACATCTCGTAAGTACTCAATTCCACCATCCAAACTCTCTACCCACCTTGCCGTTCTTTGTAATCTGTCAGCAGTTCTGAAATAAAGCATCAAGTATCGATCCAAAAGTGGTATAACTTGATCTGGTGGAACATCAGCTTTTAACAATTGTGCATGAGCTGGATTCATTCCTCCGTTTCCTCCAACGTAAACATTATAACCTTTCAGAACAGCGCAAAGACCAAAGTCCTTCGAATGAAATTCAGCGCAATCACGAACGCATCCCGATACACCACCTTTCATTTTGTGAGGTGACCGAATACCTTTGTATCTTTCTTCTAATCTGATTGCCAAACCAACAGAATCTCCAATCCCATATCTACACCAAGTTGATCCAACACATGATTTAACATTTCTCAAAGACTTACCATACGCTTGTCCAGATTCAAAACCGTGTGCTCCTAATTCTTCCCAGATATCTGGTAGTTGATTTTTAGCAGCTCCAAATAAATCTACTCTTTGAGCACCCGTGATTTTGGTGTATAAGTCATATTTTTGAGCAATCTCACCAATTGCAATTAATTTCTCTGGTGTAATTTCACCACCAGACATTCTTGGAACAATGGAATAAGTACCATTTCTTTGAATATTTCCCAAATATCTATCATTCGTGTCCTGTAAACCATGCACGTCTGCTTCTAAAAGATGGCGGTTGTACAAGGTTGAAAGAATAGAACCTATAGTTGGCTTGCATATTTCACATCCAGCTGCAGTAGGATTGATTCCTAAATTTTTCATCACTTCCTTGAAACTCTGATATTTCTTGACCATAATTACGGAGAATAAATCTTGTCTCGATTCATTGAAATGAACACATAATGCTTTCGATATACTCTTTCCCATCTTGTTCATTTCTGATTCGAAGATTGCCTTGATTGTAGGTTCACAACCGCCACATGCTGTTCCTGCCTTCGTACAGGTCTTCAATTCACTGACTGATGTACATGTACCATCACGAACTATTTCAACTAAATTTCCTTTAGAAATGTTGTGACAGGAACATACTTGTGTGTCATCAGACAACATGTCAACGTTATCGCCGTCTTCACCTGTCAGGCCTATTATGAATTCTGAGGGTGTGACTTCCAAAGGTTTTCTGTTTTTTACAATGGCTGCAAACTTGGTGAATTGTTTTGTGTCTCCTACCAAAATTCCACCAAGCAAGTATTTTCCATCATAGGTGAATATAAGTTTTGAATAGTTTCCCTCGATTGGATCTTCAAATACAATTGATTTCACAGTTTTACCTTTGTACCCTTTAGGTAACCAGTTAACACCCTTCACATCGGCAAAGTAGTCACCGAAAGAGGCAACATTGACACCCATCAACTTTAATCTTGTTCCAATATCCGGTTCTGAAAATTCTCTCATTGAATGGTATTTAGCTTGGATCAAGTTGAAGCATAAAATATCAGCCATCATTATTCCAGGTGCTATCAACCCGAAAGTTTTGTCTTTCCATGAAGCACATTCCCCAATTGCATAAATGTTTGGATCTGAGGTTTTCATATGATTATCGATAGTAAAACCACCTCTCTGCGACGTAATGATACCAGCCTCTTTTGCCAATTCATCTCTCGGTTTGATTCCGATAGTGTAGCATAACAACTGACATTCATCTTCTTCGTCATTATTGTATCGAACGTGTGAAAGTTTTCCGTCCTTGTCAAATATTAATTTTTCAACTAACGTTCCAGTTCTTGCTGTCACATTCAAGTCTGTAACTTTTTCTGTGAGCAAGTTTCCACCTTTTTCGTCCAATTGTTGTGAAAGTAACCATTTTGACCGGTGAACCACGGTAACATTGTCATATATACCCATATCCAACAATGCCTTCGCAGCTTCAAGACCTAATAATCCACCTCCAACTACTACTGCTCTCTTCTTCGTGGGCTTTTTCACGGACTCTTTCAATTTTTCACTGAACGCGACCATTGAATTCAAATCATCAATGGTACGATAAACAAAACATCCCATCTGACGGTAGTTTTGGGGGTCGTTTGGATCCACGTCCTTCGGAGCAGGCAACATTTCCAATGGTAATAATGCAGTTGATCCAGTTGCGAATACTAAATGGTTGTACTCATACTTGTTGCCAGAAGAGGTTTGCACAAACTTTTCTTCTTTGGAAACTTTTACCACTGCTTCATCGATTCTATAATCCCATCTGTCGGCGTTTCTTCCCTCATAAAACGATTGAGGAACTAGCAACAACTTTTCAAATTCTCTATGTTCAAAAAATTCTGTTAAACCGACTCTGTTATATGCATAGTATGGTTCTTCTCCTATTATTAGGTAGGTGTATTCTTGTGCTGTATCTTCGTTCAACATCTTCTCCAAAAATGCAATCCCCACCATACCTAGACCTATTATAACGATTCTTTTTTTCTCTCCGAAATCCCGGACCATCTTCAAGCTGTTTCCTAAAGGTGGTATACCTCCACATTCTACTGATCCGCAATCTAAATTTTCTTTAATCATTTTAACTCTATTGTCAATAATCTATGTGAACCATAATCGGATAACTTCCCTCACCTATAAATGATTTCATGGTTAGATAAATGCACGAAATGACTATTCTTATCGACGTATTAAAATGAACCGATTGTAAATTCTAAACACTGCCTTGAGATAACAAAAGATAAGTGTAGATATTATTATAGCCAATAAAATTTAATGGAATAAGCAATGCACACTGGCACCTGTATGGAAATTTCAACGGAAAAACAGGCACAGTGCTGCATGTTACTGATAAGAATTGGTACCGAGAAAAAAATAATTCCCCAAGCATATATGCATGTCAGATGTTTTGCTGATATGGAGAAAATGTGATAATTGATTTTCATTCTTCAAATGCAAATTCAGCAATATAATATTCTTGAAGAAATGTATTTCCCCGTTATCAACTTATTTAGCAATCTGCAAAATACCCGTTGTTTGTACAATGATAAGAAAGTACATCTTCGAAATTCTTATATATAGTATATTTAAAGTGAACCCTTTCAACTGAGAAGCGACTTGTAAACGTTTAGCAAGCAGAATTTGTATGTGCATACTCACGCCTTTAATCCCTTAAGCAGAAATATAATATTAGGAACGGCAGGAGTCCTTATCGTCTCCAAACTTAATTAATTATACGGCTTATCTTGTCCACCTCTATCTACATCAACATAAAAGTACCGAAAAATAGTTCAAACTGAATTTATTTTTTAGTAACTGGATCATTATCAAACTTTTTAATTTCCAATTGGCTATCGGGTAACTGGCTGTCTTACCTTTCCCGATTAGTTAATTTATTTTTTAAATTTAGACGTAGTTGTTGCATTATCTAAGCATTTCTTGCAGTTAGCTTCATGGAGGATATCTGAATCACCAAATTAAACTACATTACTACACTTTGGTTGAATTGGCTGCAACCCGGTGAACAATGTTTCTAACATTTCCTCCTTGTTGTCGATTGATCTGACATTACTATATAAGAGCAAATTCTCGTCAACTTTTAAACACTTTTCCATCCAAAACTAAATGAGTTTTACCGAAAAAGAATACGACGCAAAGCATTCCAAGCCTGCTTCAGTGGATGAAGCTGTTGGAGACTTTATTGAAATTAATGAAGAAGCTGCTAAAATACCACAAAGATATAATGGGTTTCTTGATTCATTCACAGCAGCAGAAGATGTAAGTTTGGGGATTGATCCAACTTTGCCTGAAATTGACAAACTTGCAATCAGAACTAAAAAACATCCTGTTCTGATCAATAGTAGTTACGCCAAAATACTTTCAGTTGCAGGATGGATGGGTACTGGTTTTTTACTTGTTAGTGGTATTCCTCTTCGTGTGGCTGGACCTGTTGGAATGCTATTATCAGTTATCGCTATGGGAACTTTAGTTCAGACTTCAGTTCAAGCTATTGGAGAATTATCTGTATCGTACCCAAACTCTGGTGCGTTTATTAGATACGGTAGTCAGTTTGTTTGTCCATCTTGGGGATTTACTATGGCTTGGAATTATGCCCTTACTTACTTAGTCATGTTTCCTTTAGAATTATATGCGTCGTCAATTATTATACAACATTGGGATCAAAAGACAAATCCTGCCATATACATATTAGTTTTGTATGTTGCAATGGTGTTCTTTTGTATGTTTGGTTTCAAGGGTTATAGTGAGTGGGAATTATTCCTGGGAATTATCAAGATTATTGCAGTTGTTGGTTTCAGTATTTTGGCCATCGTCATCATCTGTGGAGGTGCTCCTAAAGGTGGCTATATTGGAGCTGATTACTGGCATTCCCCTGGAGTGTTTGCTCATAGTTTTGAAGGGTTTTGTTTCTCATTCTCAACCGTTGCTTTCATCTTTGCAAGAGCAGAATTATCCGGTGTCTATGGTGCAGCTTCCCCAAATCCTAGAAAAAGATTACCAAAGGCAATTAAGCAGATCTTTTGGAGGACTGTCTTGATTTACATCGTTCCATTCTTGTTGTTTAGTTTTGTTGTTAAATTTAATGACAAAAGATTATTAGGTGCTAAAAGCTTGAAGGCCTCAAGTTCTGCCTTTGTTATTGCAATTGCTAATGGAGGTGTAAAGGGATTACCTTCTGTTTTTAATGCGGTTTGCTTGATTTCTATTTTCAATCTTGGTATTCAATCCATTTCTATGTCTGCCAACAATTTGGCACAGATGGGTGTTTTAGGTTACGCTCCAAAATACTTTGCTTACGTTGATAAAGCTGGACGCCCACTTGCAGGAATTGTTGTTCAATGTGTTTTTGGAACTTTGGGTTTTAGTCGTGCCAAAACTGTTGGTGATGCAGTTGTTGATTACTGTTTGTTCAACTCCGGTGCAACATCTATTTTCACTTGGATGGCAGTAAATGTGGCACTTCTCAGATTTAGAAGAGCCTTGTCAGTTCAAGGTCGGAAAGTGAGTGACCTTCCATATGCGTCTAAGTTTGGTGTATTAGGTGCCATCTATGGATCTGTCATTGGATTCTTGATGTTGTTTGCCTACTTCTGGTCGTGTTTATTCCCAATTGGTGATAAACCAAGTCCAGATATTTTTTTCAAGTTTGCTCTTGTTTTCCTTGTAAACTTTGTTACTTATGTGGGTCACAGAATCTGGACTGGTAATTATAAATTGTTCATTCGTGCAAAAGATATTGATTTGGATTTCGGTAAAAAAGAAGTAGATCTTGACTATATCAAGCAAGAAATGGAATTTGAAAAAGAAAGGGACTCTAAAATGCCTGTTTACAAAAAGTTGTATTACTTCTGGTGTTGAAATATTGAACACCATGTGGTATTCGAAAATTGGTCAAATTTTTGTTTTATCTATAGATACTAATAGTGTTAATTGATTAATTGATTAATTGAATGTAGTTTACATTTCGTTCTGTCCCAGCAGAAACAATAAAGAGGAATCCCTAACAAGAGCTTTTTTATGGATGTGGCTTTATAGCGAAGGATTAATTTAAGTTAACTTGAAAACACAAGTAGCAATTGAAAGGTAATCAAATATATTGATAAGGGCTGCGAGTTCTTTGAACGGAAATAGAAATTAAGTAAGCAATACTGAATTTAAAATCCAATTATTCGTAGTAAGACACTATATATATATCGGCACATTGTTTGCTATGTTTACTATCGCTGTTGCTGTTCACAATCATTGGTGATGGAACTTGGGGAGTGAAAAATTATATAACTGAAATCCTATAAGGCAGATGTCTATGAACTATTAGAATACATCATGCTAACTAAAAAAAAGCCCACAAGTTTTGAGCATAAAACCAAATCGTATCTATTCTGTCAGCGGGTAAAATGAATTTCACATTCGCATTTTACGTTGGTGTTAGTTTACTTAGCCTATATGCCAACAATTTTAGTCATCGCAAGACAGAAAATTGTTTCTAGCTGTTTCTTGAAAGTCTCGCTAAAAAAGAAACAGCTCAAAATCATGTACACAAGTTGTACAAGGCTTAGTAAATACTCAATTACAATTGCACTTCTTGAGTTTCATCAAGTCTTTTTATAAATCAACACAAGTCAGTAATTAAATTAACTATGTATGAGAGTGAGTCTACTAATCTATGGTTTAGGATCTATTTACCAAAAACCAAAATCAATTGATAAAGGACAAAGTGCATTTCAGAGATAACGAAATATTAAAATCATGCAAGTCTGCATATTGGAAACGCAATTTATTTTTTAGATAGCTTATCTATTTAGGTTTCTTATCTATGAAATTTAGGGTTCAGAACAAGAAATCCGAAATACCGTTGATTCCGTTATATTTGAAAAAATAATATATCTTATTGAATTCTCCGAGAAGATAAATGGAACAAATCGGTTGGTGGATAACAGCGCTTAACGTGTGTTTCTCTATCAATGCAAAAAGTAAGATAAATCAAGAAATTGTATATCAATGAGCTCTGTGCCTGAGGCGCGATGATATTTGCAACTATCCAAAAATGAAAAATTTACTTGTATCTTTGAATAGCTTTGATGAAGTTTATGGAGTTATTGGGGATTCTCCAATAGCATTCACAAGAATAAACTCAATTATTGAATCTGGTGCTCGCGTAGTACTAATGTCTGATCACCTGAAAAGTTTCCCACCTTTTATCCAAGAGCACATTGAAAACGAAAAATTGAAACATATTCAATCCGATTACTCGTTTGATACTTTGAAGGTGCACATTATGAATCAAGGTAGATGTCAAGTACAGTGAATTCTTGACCGTTTATTTGTAGCACTTCCTTCTAACTACAACGAAATTAAATTAAACCTTTATTTATATTGCAGGGAAAATAGAATTCCCATTAACACTGCAGACAGTCAACAGCTTTCAACATTTAGTTTGCTATCAACATATACATCAGGGGATTTCCAATTGGGGGTTTCTACATCAGGAAAAGGATGTAAATTAGCGTCCAGAATAAAACAAGAGTTGGTGACTTCTTTGCCTCCCAATATAGATGAAATATGTAACATTGTTGGGCAGTTGAGGCAAACCATATATGAGGAAGATGAACTTAAACACAAAGAACTTGTTGGAGACTTGGATGAGGATGCAATTACCACATCTTCTCTCAACTCTTTGGTATATGAGTTCAATGCTAGTTGGGAACAAAGGAAACTGCAAAGAAGTCGGTGGTTGAGTCAAATTGTACAGTATTACCCTTTGAATAGATTGTCTCAGATCAACATTAACGATTTGACAAGTGCTTATCAACAGCACTTGGTTCCAAATGATTTTGATAAATTACATATGGATATCACTAGTACATCTGGAAAACAAGGATCTATCTCGTTGATCGGATCTGGTCCAGGCTCAGTTTCCTTATTAACATTAAGTGCATTTCAAGCTATTTACGATGCCGATTTGATATTAGCCGACAAGCTTGTACCTCAACAAATTCTTGACTTAATTCCACAGCACCGCACAAAACTTTTTATTGCAAGAAAGTTTCCCGGAAATGCTGAAGCTGCTCAACAAGAATTATTACAGATGGGTTTGGATGCCTTAGCCAAGGGTGAAAAGGTGGTTAGATTAAAGCAAGGTGACCCATATATCTTTGGTCGGGGAGGAGAAGAATACAATTTTTTCTTTCAGCATGGATACACTCCAATAGTAGTTCCTGGTTTGACATCAGCATTGGCCGCTCCAGTTCTTGCTAATATTCCTGTTACCCATCGCGGAGTGTCCGATCAAGTATTAATTTGTACTGGAACAGGGAAACTTGGAACCTTACCGACACTTCCTGAATTCAACAGAACTCGGACTACAGTCTTCTTAATGGCTTTGCATAGAATTATCGAACTTATTCCAAAACTAATCCAAGAAAACAGCTGGGATCCTGATTTACCTGTGGCTATAATCGAAAAGGCTTCTAGTCCTGATCAAAGAATCATAAGAACCACCCTTTCATGTGTGGCTCAAGCCGTTGAAGCATGTGGCTCTAGACCACCAGGATTGTTGGTTACTGGGTATTCTTGTGAAGCAATTTACAAGACCACATCGACTCGTCCATGGGTAGTTGAAGAAGGAATTCAACTGGCTAATTTGCAGCCAATTTTGAAAATTGCAGATTCGGTCTTCACTCACAGTCCACAGACGGTACCATTATCAAAAGAAATTTGTGTATAGTAGAATAAAATTAAGGAGTAGACACTTGAAGAAGGATTCATTTTTTATACATTTTGTAAAAGTTTCGAAATTATGGACAATTCTAAGCAATTCATTAAGATAGTAGATAGGAAAAAGTACAATTCCAAATACGTACAACACGCACAGAGAAATGTAAGACTTGCATCGATACTATATACAATTACTGCTCTCTTCAGTTACCGTAGAGTAGAAAAATTTAAATCTTTTAAAATTGTAACATATCAGAGTCGAACATACGAAATTATGGAATAATGAAAAAAATTTAACCATTGTTCTACAATTTTGAGATGGACAAAATTCGAACGGGGGAAATGAAATGAAACTAAAAATTTGATATGATAAAAACAGGGAACCACTGTACCATATTGACAATATTAAAATTTTTTTGTGCAATAAAATTTCACCAGACTAGAAAATAGGTTTCATATCGAGCAGCCAAAAATGCAATCCAAAGTGGAAAAAACATAGGTATACGACTTCTATAGTGTCTGATAGATATAACAAAGAAAACCAGAAAACTGTCTGCTTTATACTATATATTTAATTTGTCATTTCACGAACTCTATCACGTGGAAGTTTAGTCTTGAACAGTGACTATGTCAATGTAGTTCGATTCATTGACCATTAAAAACATCCGTAGACATTTACTTATCAACAAAAACCCCAACTATGAGTTATCAGCTTTACGATCAATTATCAGGACCTATTTGCGACTACGTTCCAGCTCATGCTGGCTTAAAA
>ERZ778017.1966-NODE-1966-length-18037-cov-5.556223_pt1 | contig 18037 bp, 9 predicted proteins | sample MGYA00375747_ERZ778017 | MGnify/ENA primary metagenome ERZ778017 (study PRJEB29350, sample SAMN05509838) | bioreactor metagenome | biome: bioreactor; material: wastewater | place: South Africa: University of Cape Town | collected 2014-03-17 ...
ATGGCAATGAGAATGGCAATGAGAACGACGACATGGACATGACGATGGACGACTAGGGCGGTGAGGGAGTTTGGGCGAGTTTAGTGTTGTTTTGGTGTCGTTTAGCGTTGTTTTGGTGTCGTTTAGCGATGTTTTGGTCGAAGTTTCGCGAGCTTGAGCGAGGTTTAGCGATGTTCCGGTCTGCTTTGACGGAGAATTGGCTCAAGAGCGCTTGTCGACCCAACATGTGAACAGAATCCCAGACCGGTTCGTGCTATTTACTTTATTTCTAAGCGTTGGTCTACCTCAGACTGATACTTGAAATTAATCGATCAGAAATCAGTACGAGAAATCATTAAGAAAGAGAAATCATTATGAAAGAGAAATCACTAAGAAAGTGAAATCATTAAGAAAGAGAAATCATCAAGAGAAATTATTAAACTGTGTATTGTGCTATGGTTGAGCTATATAGAAACATGCCACCACGTATTAATGCTTTATTCAATTAGAAGGGTGGTTTGTTGGTGCCAACTGGATCTTTCTTATGTTATCGACTTTGGCCGATTGTAAATGTATGGCTGGAATCATCCATTTTCCACAGGAACACCTTGAGCCTCTCCAGGAGTAACCACCGATCTTTGCTGAGCATTTGGGACAGGAGAATTTCCCTTCGATCTCCTGTTTCTCCAACTCTTGTTTCATCCAACTCAATGGTTCAGAAACAAAGTAATGAGAACAATTTTCGGACCCGACGTACGACTCGACGATCCGTCTGGAGTTTGGTGCCGTTCTGATGAACTGCGACTGTGACGACGTTGCATCTGGTGGCTCGTGTTGGTCTACGTCGGTGCTATTGGCCAAACTATGACGACAACGTTTACACCGTAATTCCGAATCGATTTCTGAAGAAATGGTGTTAGTATTTGATGGCTTGTATTTGTTGAAGATATCCAATTGTCTTACTGACCCTCCAGACGGGTCTAGTTGTAGATATAGGTCGACAATAAATGATTTATAGAGATTGGAAGATTTGTCAACCGTGAAATTCATCGCTTCGTAGAGCTCTATTTGTGATATAAAACCCGCATTGGGCTCGATATCATCCTTCTTCCGCTTTATAGCATAGAACGCTTGTTTGTACGACAAGTTGTAGTTTTTCATCAAGTACGCCATAATTATCGATACAGATCGACTAACACCGTGAGCACAATGGACCAAAATACTGCCCTGGTGCTTCTTTGACTTGACTCCCAGGGGAAACAAGGCCGAGTCGATAAACTGGCACGCTCCATCGAACTCATCCAACATATTGGAGGTTTCCTCGTCAGTTATATCAATTTGCTTGTGGGTGTACTCGGAGGCATAAACAGAAGGAACTGGGCCCTGAACGGCAGACAAAATGTGGGTGATGTTGTACTGGGTCTTTAAGTCTACATTATTGTCCAACGGTTCCATCGACGAGAGGTATATACCCCCTAATATCCTATAAACCAGCATGGTACTACGAAGGGTAATTAGGAAATTTCGCGATGAGATGAGATGAGATGAGATGCCCAATGAGGAAATTAGGTACTAGAATAATTCGCCAGTCTAGACGGCAAAATGGCAACTACGGAGCCAGAACGACGCTGTACAGTATACTTCAGAGGTCCACGGCGGGGAATGTGCCAAACGCGGTGTAGATTGGTACCTTAGAGTTTCTGGGGTAGTGGTGTCAAACGAACTGGTCACAGCGACACGATAATCACTAGGTGTAGTACGGTAAGGACCAATGGACGCAGCAGCACCAGGTGCTAGTGTGGGTGAATTTTCACCGTTCAAAGTTCGGGCCAAAGGCAGTCTAGGTTATCTTGTTATCAGTGCATGATGACGAACTTATCAACGTCTAGACGTGGAGTGGTACGCAGAGATATCGTGGTACGCAGAGATATCTTGGTAGGGCGGACAGACGAGTGGTGACAGCAGAAGTATGCGTATGGAGACAGTTAGGAGGGCGCAGGGGTCAAGTGGTGTACTAGATTCTTGTTACTACAATAATAAGTGACGTAGATCGTCATTAGAAAATTTGCCTAGGAGTAAAACCGCAAATTTGTTTAACCGACCATAGACGGTCCAGATCGCTCATGTCGACAACACGCTAGGCTCTATTTGTCAACTGGGGCCGTTGTTGCCGTCCCACCATCTTTGGTCCACCGATTGCTTCTCTGTGTGGCAGGTAACGGAACTTCATGCCGTGGCCGTGATGGTGGTCCGAGGACCCTCGGAAGTTAACTTCCACAAAAACAACCGACAAGATCCGCGGATGACCACGAATCCGGAATCCAACCAGAAAACACAGAAATTGCGGTTCCACGGAAATAGCTTACTAACACAAGCAGGTGCGTGGCGTCTTAACACATCATACCGGTTCACGTACTGCCAACAATAGTGCAAGTTGGAAATTATTCCACAAAATCTGTAGTGGGTGCCAAGTCCGAATAAAATAACCTTGATATAATCGCCAGCGAATGATAATATTCCATGTTGTGGGGCACCCGCACGGTAAACATATTATTTCGACGCCAACCTATCAATTGGAAGAACTGATCGGATCCGTACTAATACCGATGTAAACAACAACCACCAATCCATTGAACTACGATATGGCAATTGTAATACTTCACAACAAACCACTCACGTAATGCCACATCATGGGGCATCCACGGCCATGACGTCGGCTCAATCGCCGCCGCATTTTTCGTGCAACGGATGCCATCACATCTTTTTTCGGTCGTGTAACCTAAAAGTGACGCAATTTCGGAGTTTTTTCCCGAGAAATCTGGGGTTGCAATAATTTCACGACCACCACCACAACACTCAAGTACCAATAGTCCACGATTACCATCCAAATAACCACATTATGTAGCCCCGAGCGTATAGCGTCGATCAGTAGCACCACGTCAAACACCCTGGCCAACACCAGGTTATAAAATACCGTGGAAGTTTCACATGATGAAGAATTCGCACAAGCCCACTACCGGTGTTGAAAAACTTTACTGGAGGAAATTTGATTGGATGATGTGGGTAGAGAATAATTTCACTATCACTATAAATTTATACCATAATCGAGGAAATTTGAAATTGAACTTTTTTATTCATTCATTCCACAATGTCTTTATCTTTCAGATCTCAATTAGCAAAACAAGGTTTAAGATCAGTCAGAGCTTACTCTACTGCTGAACCAGTATGTGTTTGATCAGAGCATTGTCGGGACATAACCAGGGCATTGTGTGCCAATGCCATGCCATTTGTTCTTGATGTGCTTCTTGCCAGTCTCGTCAGTGTACCTGGCCATTGTGTGTTTTGCTATGTTTCACCATAGCAATGATTTAACACAGTGGTTGTGATTCCCATGTGAATTTCAAACACCGATTCGGTTTTGTGAGTTACATGGGACCGTTGGAACACCTAAAATATCGTACCACGAGCTGTTCTACTGTATTCTACTATTACATCGTACTAACATTTAGACCTTAAAACAAAGATTAGCCGAAATTTTACCAGCCAAGGCTGAAGAAGTCAAACAATTGAAGAAAGAACATGGTAAAACCGTATGTATTACTCTACTTGGATAGCCGAGTCTGTCCGAAATTCAGCTGTAGAAAGGAGAACTCAGATTCGTCACACTGGGAATGTAAACTACAACATCTGTGTTTGAGCAACATTTTCCTAATAGTGATGTTTTTTGAAAAGAGAGTCTTAAAAGGTGAAGATTTACGAGATTTGCAAGCTTTCACGGGCCTAAACGAAGTTTTTAGATTAAAATTCCGTGGTCTAAAAGTTTTCCAAATTGAACTTCCCGTGGTCCAGTGATTTTTTTCCTACTTGGACTTCCCTTGGTCCAGAAAAAATCATCTGTGGCCTGCAAATATTTTGTGGGGGAGGGGCACTAACCTCCAACCGAGAAAAAATTGACATCCTGCAATCCGAGAGAAAGTGTGCACATAATGCACTCGTCAGGTGCAACCTGCGAACGTTATCAGACATTCACTAAAAGGTTTTGCAGCTTCGATTCAAGAAGATGTTCACTTTCATCAAACCCACAAGAGAACCTTTTTCTCTTACAGCTGATTTTCATGAAAAAGCCATGAGTTTTTTACTAACATTATAGGTTATTGGTGAAGTCTTATTAGAACAAGCCTACGGTGGTATGAGAGGTATCAAAGGTTTAGTTTGGGAAGGTTCCGTTTTGGACCCAATCGAAGGTATTAGATTCAGAGGTAGAACTATCCCAGACATCCAAAAGGAATTACCAAAGGCCCCAGGTGGTGAAGAACCATTACCAGAAGCTTTATTCTGGTTATTATTAACTGGTGAAGTCCCAACTGTCGCTCAAACCAAAGCTTTATCTGAAGAATTTGCTGCCAGATCTGCTTTGCCAAAACACGTTGAAGAATTGATCGACAGATGTCCATCCCACTTGCACCCAATGGCTCAATTCTCCATTGCTGTTAACGCTTTAGAATCCGAATCTCAATTCGCTAAGGCTTACGCTGATGGTGTCAACAAGAGTGAATACTGGAAATACACTTACGAAGACTCCATTGAATTATTGGCCAAGTTGCCAAACATTGCTGCCAGAATTTACAGAAACGTCTTCCACGATGGTAAATTACCAGCTCAAGTCGACTCCAAATTGGATTACGGTGCTAACTTAGCCTCGTTATTAGGTTTTGGTGACAACCACGAATTCGTTGAATTAATGAGATTGTACTTGACCATCCACTCTGACCACGAAGGTGGTAACGTTTCCGCTCACACCACCCACTTGGTCGGTTCCGCTTTATCCTCTCCATTCTTGTCCTTGTCTGCCGGTCTTAACGGTTTAGCTGGTCCATTACACGGTAGAGCTAACCAAGAAGTCTTGGAATGGTTATTCAAGATGAGAGAAGAATTGAACAACGATTTCTCTAAAGAAAACATTGAAAAATACTTGTGGGATACCCTTAACGCTGGTAGAGTTGTTCCAGGTTACGGTCACGCTGTCTTAAGAAAGACCGATCCAAGATACACTGCTCAAAGAGAATTCGCTTTGAAACACATGCCAGACTACGAATTATTCAAGTTGGTTTCCAACATTTACGAAGTCGCTCCAGGTGTGTTGACCAAGCATGGTAAGACCAAGAACCCATGGCCAAATGTGGACTCCCACTCTGGTGTCTTGTTGCAATACTACGGTTTGACCGAACAATCTTTCTACACTGTCTTGTTCGGTGTTTCCAGAGCCTTCGGTGTCTTGCCACAATTGATCTTGGACAGAGGTTTGGGTATGTCTATTGAAAGACCAAAATCCTTCTCCACCGAGAAATACATTGAATTGGTCAAGAATATTAAAAATTAGGAATGATTTATGATTTTTATTATTCATTATTTATTACTTTCACATTATAGTCATTTGTGATTATTTATTTATTTATTTATTGTTTGTTTTACTACCTTACGTCGTACACAAGCGATGTACTTGTATTTATCAAGTAAATGACATGGTTTCATGCTGAGATTTGAAAGTGTAGCTTTTCAATGTAAATAAGAGTCGTCGTAATTACCTCTAATCTCGATCTGCTCCAATTCAAACCACTCTGTCGTGCCATTTTGTAAACCCTTTGGCACCACAATGTAACGATTATCTCCAGTCTGATTTCTTGCCATAAATCCTACATGAAGGATCTCTTGAAAAATTTCAAGAGACAATATAGAACCTGGTTATTCCACCACAATCAGCCACAAATGTTGAAGTCCGTGCTGATCTTACGCCGGACAAGATCCGTGGCGGCACAAGTAACCGGGAATAGGGCATTTTCGCGTGGTGTTCCGTTGAATGCTGAAAAAGTTCTGTACTCCAAGACATTGCATTTACCCAAAACCGATTTTGGCCCCAAAGTCCCAGTGGGAGACCTCAGAGAACGGCTAATTGATGCAACAAGTAACGAACTTTATCGATGGCAATTACAACTTAAAGGAAAACCATTTGTTTTACACGATGGACCACCATACGCTAATGGAGATTTACATTTGGGACATGCCTTGAACAAGATCTTAAAAGATATCATTAACCGGTTCGAACTTTTACACTCAGGCAAAAGAATCGTCTACAGACCAGGATGGGACTGTCATGGATTGCCGATTGAAATGAAAGCATTGGAAAAGTTGAAGCATTCTCTGCTTCTGCCAGCTAATATAAGACAAGCTTGTAGAGAATTGGCTACTACGATGATAGACAAGCAGAAAATCCAATTTAACGAATTCGCAATTATGACAGACTTTCTGAAACCTTACATCACCATGGACCATGACTATGAAGTCAACCAGTTGTCTGTTTTTGCCAAACTTTTGAAAAACGGCCTTATCTCAAGACAATTGAAACCAGTATGGTGGGGTCCTGAAACAATGACGGCATTGGCAGAAGCAGAATTGGAATATAAAGCAGACCACAAGTCTGTAGCCATCTTTGTAAAATTCCCCATGGCAGACCAGGATTTCGTGCAATCCATTAATGAAAAATTCAACACCAATATTCCTCATTTGAAGCTTCTTATTTGGACTTCCACTCCATGGACAATTCCTGCCAACAAGGCCATTTGTGTTAGTGAGTCTGCCACCTACACGATCATCAAAAAATCCGACGAATATCTTGTCGTAGCAGACTCTTTGGCTCAAGACGTAATGGACCTTTGTGAAGATTGCACTAAACTAGATGTTACTTTTAAAGGAACCGAGCTTTTGGGCCATAAATACATAAACCCAGCGTCAAAAGACTCAGTGCAACACCCCGTTCTCAGTGGAGACCATGTCACCACGTCTGCTGGTTCAGGTTTAGTCCACACCGCTCCTGCTCATGGTGGTGATGATTACTTCGTTGGTAAAGAACACGGTTTAAGTGTTGTATCTTCAGTCAACTCAGAAGGAAAGTACATCAAGCAGAATATTCCTCTTGGATACCACTCTTTGGACAATTTGAAAGTTACAGACTCAAAAACCATTTGGAACTGTATTAACATTTTAAAAGAACATGATATGATTTACCACATCAACAAGAATTTCAAACATTCCTACCCATACGACTGGAGATCAAAAACCCCGGTGATCCAGCGTGCGACACCACAATGGTTTGTTAATGTTGAGAAGATCAAATCAGTTGCAATTGAAGCGTTAGAAAACGTAAAGTTTATTCCAGAATCCGGGAAAAACAGACTTCCGCTGTTTATTCAGAACAGAAACGAATGGTGCATCTCGCGTCAAAGAACTTGGGGAGTTCCATTGCCCATAGTTTACCACAAAAAGACCGACGAACCAATTCAAGATTTAGAGGTAGTAGAGCACATTATTCGAAAAATTGACGAATTCGGAACAGACGAGTGGTTTTTAGAGGAAGAAGACGTCAGTAGATGGTTACCAAGCTCATACACCGGCAAGGGCCATCAATACGTTAAGGGAAGGGACACCATGGATGTCTGGTTTGATTCTGGTACTTCGTGGACAACAATTAAGCCCTTAGAAGAAAGCCAAAGTGCCGACGAACCATTAGCTGATATCTACCTTGAAGGCAGTGACCAGCACAGAGGATGGTTCCAATCGTCTTTGCTCAACAAGATTGTTGCCTCAGGTACCAACGGCCAGGATTTCAAGCCAGTAGCTCCTTTCAAAAAGATTATAACTCATGGATTTACCCTAGATAAACACAACAACAAGATGTCCAAATCAAAGGGAAATGTGATTTCACCTGGCCATGCGATCCAAGGTGGAGGTAAACCATTTTTGCCAGCATTAGGAACTGATGGATTAAGATTATGGGTGGCTTCTTCAAACTACACTTCTGACGTGAATGTTACACCAGAGGTTCTTTCTAGAGTTTTTGAAAACGTCAAGAAATTAAGAGTAACTTTCAAGTATATTTTAGGAAATTTGAAGGACTTTGATTTCTCTAACCCAGTGGAATATGATCAGTTGAATCCGCTTGACAAGTATGCATTATCCAAAATGGCTTCATTGCAACAAGCATGCGTGGAAAACTACCAGAACCACTTGTTTTCTCGAGTAGTCAATGAAATCAACAGCAACATGAACAACGAATTAAGTGCGTTGTACTTTGACATAAGCAAAGACTGTCTCTATACTGACCACATGGACTCTCACAGAAGAAGGTCCATTCAAACTGTACTTTCAAAAGTGCTCACCGCGTATGTCGGGCTTTTAGCACCTATACAACCACTTTTGGCACAAGAAGTGTGGGAACAATACAGAAAACTAGCAGGTGTTACTGAAGAGTCTCCTTTCCATAAATCCTGGGAGTTCTACAAATTACCACCGGTGTACTTCAACAGAGATGTCGATTCCCAATTTGAGTTTATTTGGAGTATCAGGGAGAAAACATACAAGTTGTTTGAAACCCAATTGAGAGACCAGTTCAAGAGTAAGTTGCAACTTCAAATAAACCTCAAAGTTTCATCTTCAGTAGCCGATATGCTCAAGCACCACGAGCAGTTTTTAGACGACTACTTCTTGGTGTCCAAGCTCGCCGTAAACCAGCAATTAGCTCAGCCTGTTGCCGAAGAAACAGTTGAAATTGACGGAGAACCCATCACGATCCAAATTGCGGAATCAGCCAACCACAAGTGTCCCAGATGCTGGAAGTTTACAGCTCCAGAAACTGATCAATTATGTACAAAGTGTCACGACGTGGTCCACTGAACTATCTGTCATGTAAATAGAATATCAAATAAACAGATACAGTAAGGTGTAGCTGTAGATAACCCGTGTGTTAACAATAGCCTGTACTCATCAAGTGAGATGAATACTCAACGACGAGAGAACATCAACATACTAGAGACAAATAGCCGTGAACAATCGTTGAATTAGATGGTTTGAAGAAGGATATGGAATCGAGACACAATGATACTGAATTGGAACAGCAACACAACGACACGGCTTCATACAACCATAGTGCTGAGTTTAGGAATGTGCTCCATAACCAAGTTCATTGATAATGCGTTACATTTCAAGTAATGACCAACCACCATTGGCATAATAAACACTTTAGTACCGTTATTTTTACTGGATTGGTAAAGAACAAGTTCGAATATGCCAGTATAGCTCGACTGGCTCCTATCAGGCACTTTTACTTGTTTTCTCAATGGCTGCAAAATTCACCAAATGAACCTCGCGCTTAATGCTCCTACATAACCATTATAGCAAATTATAGCAAATTATAGCAGCATTACTGAAGACAACTGAAGACAACTGCAACAGTGAATAATTTATGTCGTAAGTCTAACAGTGGGTGCAACAACAGCATGTAAAACTACGGCCCGTATCACCGTTTAGTCGCTACAGAAATTGCAACAACATAAAAAATAAAAAACGTTTTTGCCGGGAAGCCCCCAACACCGTCTAGTCTTCAATGGTCAGTCAATGTTCCTCTAATGTCCGAGACCAATTCCCACGATCGTTGCATTGGTGCTCCTGAGCTCACACGGTTCTGTTGCAAACAATTGCAGCAACAACAGTACCTCAAGAATTGTCGCACACAAGACTCCACATGACGCTTTTGGGGCTACAAGACACTATGCACAGAACCACTACAACGTACCACTGCTTCGTGCCACTACAACACCCCAATACAACTTGCCACTACAACACACCAATAAAACTTACCGCTACACCACACCAATACAACTTACCGCTACACCACACCACGCTGTCCCTCATCCCACCACCCTTTCCCCTACTCACCTTGTTTCCCTACTCACTTGTTTCCCTACTCACTTGTTTCCATCGCGGTAGCAACCCGGTTGTCGCCCCGCCAAATGCCGATATCGCTCCCCCACCCGTGGTGTGCCCCCAAAACGCACCACCACCTCCACCGACCACCACGCGAGTCTATCCTAAAACCGTGCATACGTTCTCTACTTCCGCAGTCGTGCACATCACCCAGGGATACCGTGTAATGTTGCAACAAACAACAACACCGCATCAAAGCATCACCACATCACTAGCACCACAATCGCGGTATATCCACTGCGACGTATTGTTCACTCGGTCAAGATCAACATGAGTCTGTTGTTCAGTCGGAAACTCAGCAATTATGCCGAGCGCAAGTTGGATCTCGTTGCGTCGTACACATCCCTACGGGGCCCATTGCGGGAACAAGACGACGAAGACGGCAATTTGGAAAACACATTCAATCTCTTGTTGGAGTGGGACGAATTGGTTTACCAGTACCATGCCTACAGGGCCTACTTGGATTTAGCGAAGGTTGCGTTGGCACCGCAGGACAGACAAATGGTGCAGCAGGCAGAAGGGTTGCTCAACGCAGTAGAACGAAAACTACCGATTCCCAACCTCATTGCCGAGGTTCAGAGCCTTGCCATCATCAGACGAGAGTTGCACGAAAATGCTAAGGAGGCAGGTAAAATTTTCATCCAGCACGAACTCGCAACTAATGCTGCTCCATCTTCGAAAAGGCACTCAGCACTGAGCGATTCCAACGATTCTGGGGCGGCAACAAAGAGGCAGAGAATTAGATCAGCATCAGTACCAATTTCGGACCCGGCTTCAGCCAGTTCGTCAGTTCCAGCGTCATCTTCCAGCATCCCGTATGGCGAATTGGTCAACTGGAGCGACGGAACGTGGTCCCAGGACCACGTACGATGCATTTTCCTTGGACACGCTCTCAAGAGTACGTACTACGAGCGAATTGAGTGCATCAAGAAGCTTCTCGAAGACCGAATGGGGGTTTTTATCAGCAAACAATTGATTTCGTATTTGCTTTTGCACTACGGTTTGCGAGGATCAAATAACATCGATGTAAACACAGATAGTCTTCGGCGGGCTTTTGACGAAGCTTACATGAAAAATGAGGATTCGGTTCACGCTAGAAAGTACGAAAGTATCAGATCGTATGTGAAAAACAAAATCGACTATTTAGTCAGCAAATCCGACGCCCAGTACGGAGCCAAATTTCGCCAATTTTTGACAAAAGTATATGGCGTTTGCTACGAGCCACCAGAGAATTACAAACAATTTGAAAATTCCAGTTTCACCAAAGAAGAACTCTCAATTGACGTCCCAATAGGACCAATCAGCGACTCTCATGACTGGAAGAACGAAGAAATCGACTCACTGAGAAGATCCACATCGAAGAGCCAGGAAAACTCTGTCAATGATATTGATCCTACTGAAATAGGACCGAATTCGACAAAACTGAGGCAACAAAAGCAAACTAATGCGACCACCACCAAATCAAAACCAGGACGTAAACCGGATGAAAATAGGGCCACAAAAGATGAGCCCAAGGCACCAAATCCACCCGTTAAACAACCTGGAAAAAGGGGCCGAAAACCTAAAAGTTTTTTTGCTGCTCCCCCAGAGAACCCACAAGTACACCAAACAACACCAGATAGCGCAAAAACACCCAAAGTAAAAAGAGAGCCTACGAAGTTGCTGCCAAAAAGCCATAATTCAGGAGAATTAGAGCAATTGAACGCAGTAACAACTAACAAACCATCACCAATTAATTCCCAAGACATCGTAGTACGGCCTGAAATCTATGTTTCGCAATCATCCGACAACATGCCAACTGAGGATTTGATCAATAGAGACCTCAAATTGATATACACAAGAAACAAGGATCTCCCTGGCTTGTTGTTCAAAATTCAAAAGTATGTCGAAGCAAAATATCACCAAACAATTATCTTAAGTGAACTTAATGAAAGATTATTGAAGATGGGACTCAATCTCAACCTGAGCAGTAAAATTTTGAGACCCAACGAAAGCGATGGAACTGGTCCACCTATCAGCGATGGAATGTCATTACACACTTCAAATGAATCAAATGGAGCACCTTATCATGATCAAGAGAATATCGACATCCTGGCTCCTAAACCCACGGAGAATGTGGGTTTTCACAAGTCGCATCACGGATCAGCGCCATCTCTTTTATCATTATTAACAAATGACCCAAAAGGTTCTGAAATCGTTGGACAGAACAATGACAATGCTCCGAGAATTATTCTGTATCATACCATTGACTCTAATTCGAACACCTCGGGCCAATATACATACGTACAACACGGAGAATTCAATGCCAACAACATTCACAATGAGCATTCAAATCAAGTTCATCACGACCCAAATCATCCAATTGGGGCTACAGACGTACGTCATGAGCAAGAAACCAATACAGCCATATTTGAACCAGCTGTGCCATGGACAGCTGATTTGGAAAGAATCGTACAGAAGGCATTGGTTAAAATCCCCATTAACGCTCCAAATAGAGTGAATCTCATTGCAAACTACATCAAATCCACCACTGGAAGATCTATACCAGAAGCAGCAATTGATCAGAAAGTCAAAGGAATGGTAGACTCTGACCAGCAAGCATCAGATAATCAACACAATGTCCGTCGCACCCTTGAGGATATTATTTACAAGATTGTCATTTCGATGCCTAGTGACGAACATTACAAGAGAAAGTTTGAAAACCTTAATACAAGTTCCTTCTGGACATTTGATTTGAACAAAATTGTCACCTCAACGGTCGAATATTTGGCCCATCCACAGGACGCTTCAACCGAAGTGTACGGGGTTGGAAAAGATAATTTAATCTCACTCATAGTTTATCGGTTGCTCAACGAGAAGAACGTCTCTGTTGGGCCAGGTATGGTGAAAAACAGATTGATTTCCATGACAGAGCATGATGTATTTAGCCCAGAGGCTACGAGATTTATTGAAGCTAACTTGTTGTGAGTACAAGGTGTTATTAAGTTCAGTTCTACATACCCAGCAAGGTTTATTTTATTTATTTAGAGTGTCCATATTATGTATTATTACAAATGTACAATATGAAAGATACTTGAACTCGTGTGTAGTTAATTATACAATTACATTATAGTTGTTTTATAGAACATTTACCAAAACCTATCTTTTACCACTCATTAATTGAGTCAACAATTGGGAGCTTGACGATGGATTTCCTGCTGGAACTTCATTCATCCGCGATGCTCCATCAACACCTGAGCCGTACTGGTTGGGTTGGTTCATTTGATTAGCTTTGAGAGAACCAGCCCCTGCGAATAATCCTGGTGGTGGAGGAGTCGATGTGTTGCCCCGATCGCTGGCTCTCAACATGTTGATTTGAGTGTGATTTGGTTGATGTGCATTGTGTTGTTGCTTTGCTTGTTGCTGTTGCTGCAATTGAAGTAACAAAAGCTGTTGTTGTATTTGTTGTGCTTGTTGTTGTTGCAAAGAACTATCACTAGGTTGTGCTTCTAAAGTGCCTTTTTGCTGTTCCAATTGCAATTGGTGCAATTGCGCTGGATGTATGCTTGGTGCTTGTTGCTGTTGACGTTGCTGCTGTAGTAACAATTGAGTAATTGGGTGATTTTGGTAGGCAATATGGTAGTTCTTGATTGGTCTCAAAATGAACTTTTCAATGACTTGACGTGCCAATTCTCTTTCGTCCTCTGGTCTGGTGCCACCACCCAAGGTTGGACCAAATGAGAACAATGGCAAGTTTTTCCCGTCGTTTTCGGAGAGTTTCTTGAAATGAACGTTCAATTTGTCTTTTCTTTCTACCAAGTTCTTCAAGTTCTGGCTGGCTTGCTCAATGAAATTGACAGCTGAGTCATCGTCAATATCAATATCATCTGGTAACAAGACATCCTTGGTGTTTTTCGATTGCTTGGTCTTTTGCTTCATTTCCTTTCTTTGTTGTTGTTTCTGGTCCTTGAAAATTTCTCCTAACGTTGGGAATGCTGCAGAATTTGCAAGTGGAATGTTGTTCTTGACAGAAGGTGAACTGTTTGACGAAGCACTTTCTTTGGCCCAACTAGCTGTAGCAGGCAAAATCTGAGTAGTCGTCTGGGTTTGGTGTTCGTTATCTTCACCATCGTGGTCATGAAGAGTATCGTCATTATCACCAAATGACGAGTTTGGGTTCGACCCACCGGTGGTGTTGAACGCAGTATGTGCTCCGCTTCCCATTTTGTTGTTATTCGAAGAGTTTGTATTACCAGTCAAGCCCATCATACCCATCTTAATACCCTGTTGAGTAGACAAGTCCTTTCTAGTGTAGGAATCAGCTTCTTCACCAGGTTCGTGCAAGAACATACAGTTTGGATTTGGACATGGGTGTCCTCTCAAGTATGACGAACAGTACTTGGTGGTACCATGGGCAGCTCGCAACACTCTGCCGTCACAAAGCGACCCATCTAACTCATTTATACACTTGAGAGCATCCTCTTTTCTCGCAAATGTTACATACACCACCAAACCAGGAACTTGATGGTGATGGTGGCTAGTTTGTGATGACGGATTCTTCTTATTGATCACGATTTTAGATATCTTTCCGTACTGACCAAAGTACTTGTCTGAACGCAAAACCGAATGTAAATCCTCTGCTGGACACGGTGGATTCAATCCTGTCACGTAAACCAAGTTTTTTTGTACCACACGTAGACCAGCCAAGTGTTTCTTGTTGGCCATCTCGGCATCCTTCTTCTCTTTCTCACGCTGTTTCTTTTCTCGTTCTCTCTTTTCGCGCTTCAACTGTTGCAATCTGTACTCCTCGGCCGAAATGGTCTTGTATTCTACCGACTCGTCGTCGTAATGCCGTCTACACCCAGGACATCTTCCGTTCAACTCAGGGTTCTGACGAATATTGTTATAACAAAACTGACAAATTTGGTACCCACATGGACACGGCTTGAAGTTCTTGTCGGAAATATCCATTTCTTCCACACACAACGGGCTAAACACGTTAGTATTTTCTCGAAAACATCAAACTATCGCAATGGCGTTGTGGAACACTACAAATGGTGCCACTATCACGAAAAATTGCCAAAACTCGTAAGGTAAAAAGTACATACCAGAATTCCTCTTCCTCATCGCTAATAAAACTATCGTCGCTTGGTATCATCTTTGTATTAATGTTTTAGTTGTCGCTATCTGTGCTGGCGTTCTGATTTATTTCTGGTTCATTTCGTAAAGAAAAAACGAAGGGTCGTGTGAGGGTGGATTTGCCTAACTGGCGAACTTTTGCTTTCGCCACATGGTGGTACAAATTAGTGAGACGGTCGACCTGGCATGGTGCCACCAGACTGGGAAATATACCACCGTGCCGCGGTACTCAATTCCACCACTTCTCTACCATATTTAACACTTAACTAAACTAATCCGTTAACCACCACAGCATGTTCTTAAAAGAGTTGTGGGAGTCGATTTTTACGCCGGGAACATCCCCAGCGTTGGTGTTGGCCACTCATGCCTCGTTTGTGTTGCTACTTTTGACATTGGGGGCACTTATCTACATGTCTGGTTCTATCCACTATGTGAACTTATTTGTCATCTCTTTGATTTTGTACGGGCTCGTGGTGTGGTTCATCGGAGAGTTACAAAACGCAAAACTCCAGTCCAACGCTCAATTGCAGGCACAGGCAGAGGCAGACACCACCAAGCCAAAAGAATCTGCCACCACCACCAGTAAACCACCACCACTGAAAGCTAGGAAGAGAAAAGTATAGAGAGAAAAGTATAGAGGTATAGCTAATTTACACCGTTACGACTGTAGCGTGTAGACTGACGTTTCGTGTCAGGAATTGAAACCAATATTGCCATAGTTGTAGATTTCAATACTTCTATAGAAAATGTGCTCTGAAAATTATAGTTCACGATTTTGAGAATATAATCTCAACCAGTGCTAATCCAAACCAAAAGGAATCAGCAATACAAATAGAATTTACTGCGAAAAAAAGACTCGGCAATATCGCATCGCACACAATGAGTTTCCGGTTCGCATTTCAGAAATATATAGACGATCCGGGAAAGTACACCGAAGTGGTAGAGTACGACGACGATGTTGTGATCCTCAAGGACTTGTTTCCCAAGGCATTAAGACATTACTTGATCATTCCTCGAGATAAAGTTGTAACAAATCAGCACCCATTGGCAGTTTTTCACCGCAATTACGACAAGTACTCAGCTACAGAGTTGTATGCTTTGTTGACCAAATACGTAGACAGAACGAAGCAGTTGATCCTTGAAGATTTGCAGTCTGTGTTGCCGAAGTGCGAGGAAAACACATTGAAATTGAAGTCGCTTGGTCTGTTTGTACGAGCAGGTTTCCATGCCGTTCCGTCATTGAAGAATCTACATCTACATGTCATCACGAATGATTTCTATTCGCCTAAATTAAAGCACAAGAAGCACTACAATTCTTTTAACACAGCGTTCTTTGTAGACTTTTACATCATGGATCCAGCCATGCGGTCACCATCAGCACAAGAAGAAGACTCTCAACTCACACAGTACTCCGACGACGAGTCTCTTGACATTTCCAGTTCCAACGAGGATAACACTTCTGGAGCTTCGACGGATTGTCAGAAAACTGCTACAGATTATGAAAATATCATCAAAACAACACCATTGCGTTGCAGCTATTGTGGGAAAGACTTTGGTTCCAAATTCCAGAAATTAAAGCTTCATCTAGAGCACGAGTTTAGGTCAAAGTTTTCCCAGTTCAAAGACGTAGATTTCACCAAACTAGTTCCGAATAATAAATGAACCAATTCTGCATTGCTTTGGTTGGACTCAATCAACCAGTGAAAGAAATGAATAAATCTTAGACCCAATTTGTCTCCTGTGAAAGTCTTGTGGTGCCTGATGGTTTGGAATTAAGCACTTGGAGTTGAAGTCACAGTGCTTGCATTTGTTGAGATCGGAAACATATTGTGGATCCCTAGACCCATTCCAGAAGGTGCATGCCTGGTTCAACTGGGTGTCTAAGTCCGTCTGGTTGTATTTGTACCTATTAATGTGGAAACAACGACTGGTTTTGCTGTTGTGATATTCTACAGTAGTTTCGTCGCCAATAATTCCAGAGCACAACTGGTAGAATTGCGCACCTCTGGCAGCAAAATACCTCAACGTTGGAGGAGTTTTCCAAGCCTTCAATAATTCTGGTGTAAGAAGATCCGCATAATTAAAGTTATCAGAAGAGTTCAACTCGTGAACGATATTCTCGGTTGGTTTGGTGTCCAGTACACTCACTATGTCATCAAACTCATAGTTGACAAGAAACTCATGTATTCTATAATCATCGTAGTCATTTTGTTCAACGAATGTGTCGTAGGGGGCAAATCCAATTGGTTCCCCATTTGCCAACTTGACAAAATCACGGTATAGTAGATTTGGAAACTTTCTCAAGAGATTTACAATAGTGGTGTAATTGATAGGTTTGTCAACATCAATTTCTCGGTTGGCAGCATTCTGAAGCAAGCAAGTGTATGCAAAGTCATGGGGTTGTTCCTTTTGACTCAACAACTCCAAAAACTTTCGATAGTAAAACGTTTGAAACTTTGCTGCTTCAAGCACTGACTTTTGGACTGGAATTCGGTTAAATGATCTAGTCTTCACATCTGTAGTGACGATCTCAAATCCTGAATCCTTGAGAAGACCAGGTACATTCTCGAAGAACTTTGACAAATCTATAATTCGACTACCATTTATAGTATCTCTATATTCGTACTCAATATAGTCATTTATGTCCTGCAATAATGAAAGGTCTGTAGGAGAACTGGGGTTGGCTAACTTGAAATGGTCAACAACACCACTTACCAATACATTTGACGTAGGTATTGTTTTTGTTGGTTTTGTGTTGGAATCAAACTTCTCTGTCGTGGCATTAAAACACCCGTTCTGCAAGTCTACGTACCCATGAACAAGTACCTCTCTTGCTTCAGATGTAGTGAATAGACTGAACATCCGCGAGAGTATGAGCTCTGTCCATTCCGTCGCCAAGTTGCTCTCTTTAATTGAGCCAAAACAGTCGTCCTCAAATTTATCAAGACGTGCTGCTTCCACTTCGTAGAGCTCTGGATCGGCAATCTGCTCCACTATAGACCTAATTTCCTCAACCCTACGAGATGTAATCTGCTCGAGCTTTGCTATAAGTCCAGCAGTATCAGTAGGAACATGGAGCTGTAACTCCAAATCCAGATGCAACGAAACACCACTGGTCATTGCA
>ERZ778017.1969-NODE-1969-length-18032-cov-4.904656_pt1 | contig 18032 bp, 8 predicted proteins | sample MGYA00375747_ERZ778017 | MGnify/ENA primary metagenome ERZ778017 (study PRJEB29350, sample SAMN05509838) | bioreactor metagenome | biome: bioreactor; material: wastewater | place: South Africa: University of Cape Town | collected 2014-03-17 ...
TTTATTTTTCTGATTGCAATTTTGGTTTGAATAGTTCATTATCATCAAATGGACTGAATGTTGGAACAAACTTTTCAGCATTTTTGAAGTTTTTCGCATTAGCAGTGGTATTAGTTGTATTAAAATTATCATTAAATCCATAAAAGTGACCTTTAATGTCTTCAGTCAAATTATTAATCAAATTCAATAAATTAATTGAATGGAAATAATTTGGTTCTGCTAGATTCTCAAATTCACTAATAGAGAAATTCAAGATTTGTTCATTCGACAAGTCATACTCTTTAGGAATCAAATTGTTATTTGATGGTTTTTCATCCTTTTTGTCATCACGCTTTTGGTTGGACTCAAGAGTGGTGTATAATTCTGGTTTATCCCATGGTAAAACTGCGCATAACCAAATTCTTGTCTTATAAATTTTGAACAATTCTTTGATCAATCCTCTAAAGTCAATACGTTTGAAATTTGCAAAGTAATAGAAAATCAATTTCTTAAAATCAGATTGATATTCAACGTTAATTAACGTTAAATCATATTGTAAATTCAACTCCTTTATTTTATTGAAACAAGTAATAAACGCCTTTTTCTCTTCGAGGAATTTGCCCAGGATTTTATGAATCTCTTTTGGAGTAGCAAACCTTAACACTTGTTTGGTTGGTAAAGTGATGATAAACTCGTTATCTTCATTTGAATGCAGATTTATAATTTTCAGAGCATTCAAACTTGTCGAATGGGTACCATTCTTGTTATTAGAGTCAATAATTGTTAATGATTTCAAGTGTTCCAACTTCTTCAAAAAGTTGAACAAGATTGCAAAATTCAAGTTGATCAATGGTTCAACAATCATCACCAAATCTTTACCTCTATCACCATCAACAATAACTAAATCATCCTTTTGCAAGAAAATATTCGAGTTATTTGGATAGCTTAATAAATCAAATTTACCATTTTTGTTAATAACAAGGCATAAAATCTTGTGGTTAAATGTTAAGTTATTCAAATTCTTGATGAAGGTAATCAATTTAATAATAGGTTGCTCATTCAACAATGAGTTCAACTTTTGATAGATGTCCGCCGTGATTTTTGGATCCTCAAAGTATTTCATTGTCTTACCATACAAAGCTTTCAACTCGGGAGAAGCAATGATGTATTGATCCTTTAAGATTAATCCATTTTCTAATTTGATTTGTTGTTTGTATCCCGAAACATTTGAGTTCATTGATTGAGAGACATACTGGTTTTTAGAGGGCAGTTGTTGCGAGTGCGATGATTGTTGTTGGTGTGACCCGAGCAGTGGGTGCTGATGTTGGTTTTGTTGGTTTTGTTGAGGTTGTTGGTACTGCTGAGGTTGTTGCAATTGTTGCTGTTGTTGGAGTTGTTGTTGCTGGAAAACTGGATTGAATTGGTTTAATTGCGAATTCGGATTGGGATTGTCTACTTGAAACACCTGAGGATACCCGTATTGTTGCTGATTAAAATCAACCAACTGTGATGGTCTTCTAGCCTGGAAGTCGTAAAAGTTTGAATTTAACGAGATTTCACTTACAGGATCAAACTGGGGAACATACTGGTTCAAATTGTTCATCATAGCATATGAGGCGAGATTCTTCGACGAGTTCCCACTTTGTGGATTGGACGAAGTGGCGTTTGTGTCGTTTAATGACGACAACCCCGGTGGTGATAATGGTGATCTCGTGAACGATTCGGCCGCGTAGGAAGGTCTTCTCGAGCTGATGGTGCCAATTCCACCCTGTAACTCTAACGGCAAAAGAAACGAATCCTTGTTGAAAGTATCGGAAAAAGATTGTTTAAATGATTGTTTCCAGTAATCGTTTGTCGGCGAGTCGGTTGAAATGTTGGATAACTTCGAGTCCACGGATCCAAAGAAATCACTTGGTAGTTGCGCTTGCGCATGTGGGTTTTGCTGATCTAACGACAATTTATCAAACAAATTTGGTAGTTGTGTCGGAGAAGTGACGGCGTTGGCCGAAGCTGTGGATAGTTTCCTTGCACCGTTTGTCGAATTGGAAGAGGGAACCCCATCATTCGACGACAAAAACTCTGGATAGTTGAAACTCATGTCATCAAACGAAATCTAGCTCTAAACTACGAAAACTTGAGAAAATATGGTTTCTATCTATAAGCAGAGCCTGAGGCGGATTCTGTCTATCAAAACCGATTTATCAAACAACAATCAGTACAAACTTCAAAAAGAGTACAATTATTTTGTAAATCTACACCACAAATTACACGCCATGGATAAAACGGTGTGCGAAAGAAATTTAGTGGGGAAACAATGGCGGCATAAAATTCGCCAGCGCCACCCCCGACTGGTGGTAAATCGTGGTCTGGTTGCACCAACCATATCTCCGTCCCCACTAGGCCTCGGATGGTGGTGCTACAGACACCGCGAACGTGGAGGTATCATCATTGCTTGCCTATTTACTATGATATGAAACGAGTGACCTAAACAAGCGATATTATGGGAAATATCACATTCTTGTTTGCATTCTGCATGGGGCGAAACCATCATACAAATGAGGGTTTTCTCCAATTCACGTCATCAATGGTCGTTAACTGCATTGGGCAATACTGGATATACCATTGTTGTACTCCGAGAGGCAATGTGACGAAATTGCCGATTGCGCTGGGTTACTCCCCACACGTCAACGTTGGGGTACAAAGTGCGGCTTCACTACATGAATGGCTCACAGACGCTCACAGACGTAACCACGTCGTATGACCGGCGTAAGTTTGTTGCACCACGACCTCTGATGTATGCCCTTGGTGTGCCAAGTCGTAATCTACGACGGGCTTTGTGGTTGGGCGGCTTTCGTACCTGAACTATTTTTCAAACCTAGTACCCAACCAGTCAGGTCAGGTTGGGTCAGTAGAGAATGTTAACAACTGTAAGAATGCCATACTACGTACTACGAAAAACACTTGTATCCTCGGTGTGCCCATCTGCTCTTTACTGCAGATATCGACTTTTTTCCACACCCAGTGTTCATTTGACTATCCTCAAATTAACCGTATATTAAATTTCCCAACCTATCCTAATAAATAACTAACACGACTTGGTGTATCCCGTCCCAGCCCTGGGTGGATACTGACCCAACTTCTCTTGTTCGTAGAATGGCGTACATGTGCACCAACCATCCCTGGGTGTTTTGTCCATTACCATGCTAATATGTTCACCGCACCCAGTCCAACTCTTGTGTTGACAAATACCACAAATTTCAGTTTTACACATTTTGATTATAAGAAAGTACAGATATGGTAGAGTCAAATTCCCCGGTGGTTGACGTTGGTTTATATAGTTCGTCGGATGTTAACATCCTTGAGTTATCTTACGACCACTTTCCTCGTTTCCTATCATTTCTGCAAGTGGTTTTTTTACCCTTTTATCCGACAGCCCATGTTCCGATTGCAAAACTTCCGATTTCAAGAAAACGAGATTGCCCGACGTGACCACAACGTTAGCCAACATCGACTATCAGATCATACATGCGTTGCGCCGTTGTCAGATTAGGGTCCTGCTACCACCATCCTCTGATAATTACCATCTCCACATGCTAAAGTAGTCACTGAACCAGTGTTATCTTGGCCATATGGTGCTACCACTCGGCCATCCCGGCTTTCCAAGACTGTTGCTGTGGACAGTATGGTAAACTCCGACTACACACCACTGTTCTACATTGTCTTCGAAATACCAGAGGTTCTGGCGTGATGCTTGTGAGTGATTCTTCTCTCCTTTATTGACCTATATGCTGTGACATACATTTAGTGCCCACACAATCATGTGTCTACGCACCTATAGCTCGGTTGTTTTATAACCGTGTACATGTTATTCTAGCACATATTCCTATCATTTGTTACTGCCTGGACCTAATGTTCTACATGTATCTAGTTGGAACATCCTCCGGTTTGTTCTCTGTGTGCCTCGATGGTGTCACCGTCTTCCAACTCTAACTCGTCAGGTGTGTTGTCTGGACTCACTCTGGTACCATCAATCAAGAATCTCAAACTTTCAATGTTCTTCCCTTGTCTCTTACAGAAGGCCTCCATTAACCGACGCATGGGGGTCGATCTTTTAATCTTGAAAAAAATTTCTGCAGTACCATCACTAACTTTCAAGTTGATGTGGGTGTTATCTGGCTTTTCTTCTTTTGGCTGTTCGTTATCCGACATGACTAATGTTGTGAATTGTTTTCACTAGTGGATGGCGGCGACGCTTATTTATGATGTTTTGATGCTCGCACGGCTCGTATTGATATGGTAGCGCCGGTTATCCGTCAGTAGATAAATCGCAATCTTGCCGTGTAGCAACCTATTGTTCCATCGAGGGTACCCATGAGCCCTCTGGTCTTTTAACACAGGTTCAGGTCGCCAGCAACTGCGTGATATTCCTTTGTCAGCACCTTCAAGGGGCATCGCTGCAATCTGAAGTGGTAGCGCCGTTTCGACACAACCATGCAATGATATGTACTCAGCACAAATCCCGTGACTAATCCTCTCCCTGTGCTTGCGTTAGTGTGTCTGCCACATCCTGTTTCGTTTGTGGTGATTTTGGGGGCCCTTGGGAGAATATTAAATGGCGCTACCATTTTTGCAATTCCAAATGGGGTTGGCATCAGCATTGGTTGCCCGCAAGCAAATAGCCTGAATGAGTAGTCACAAGTGTTGCGTGTTTGTTTTGTGACGTCCATTACTATGTTTTGACTCTCCTGACAAAATCTTGAAAAACTGTAGGAGTGACATCTGACACAATTCTGGAACAAAATATTTTGCAGCCAAAGAGGTTTTGAAACAAGTGTGGGTATCAAGCTATAAAGTAGAAGAAATGGAGTATTTGAATTTGTAGCTCAAACCCTTGGTTGAATTTATGTTTTACCACTACAATATGACTTCAAGAAATTATCTTTCGTTACCAGAAACACTTAGTCAAATATATCTCAATTACTACACGGTTTTGGCTGCAATCTTAATTGTGAAGATTGTCCTCTTCAGGAACTCAGTTATCAACCAGCTACAAAACCTTTCCAATTTCAACCTTTGTGATGGCCACAACTCGTCAGAAGAGTTTTCTAACTTTGTCAATCGAATACTAGCTAAGAATTTGGATCAATTAAAATCAACTAATTACTACTTTATTTTGATACTTTTAGTTGTTATCAAGAATTTAATTCTTTTCTATATTGAGCTCTTCTTAGGCACTTATACTTGCTTGCTTAATGCTGTCATTAGCGGTACTGCTAATTTCGCCATTGACACCTCAGAACAAGTTCTTATTGGAGTAAATCAGACTATTATCCTGGTTACAAGTGACATTGAGCTGGGACTAAACGGTTTATCGAGCATCATAAACCAGCTTATTTCAGGTGTTAGTGCTATTAAGAATTTTTTCACCGGCAGCGGTTCAAACGATGGGTCTGAGTACACAGAAAAAATCAACCTTTCGATTGATGCATTGAAGCACATATCAATTCCCGGGTCAGTTTTGGTTGACATTGAAAAGTTTAGGAATGATACATTGCCTGATTTTACAAATCTTGAAAATTCTACTCAATCACTTATTTCAAAACCTTTTCAAATATTATCGAAAAATTTAAATAATTCGATGTTTAATACAAAATTAATTTCTAATGATTCATTTCCAGTTTTGAAGGTTACCAACCCTTTCTGTCAAAACCAACCAGACTTTCAAGAAATTTTCAACGATTTTGCTAAGCCGGTAGAAACGGCTGCAAAAATTATTATTATTATTTTGGTAATTTTTGCAGCCATTTCTACTGTAATAGTAATTGTCCAACAATGGAATAAAAGAAGACACGAAAATCGTCTTGTTTACGTGTTAAACGGCACACCAAGTCTCAGGTCCCGAATATCTGTTAACAACATTCTCAATTTATATGACAACAAGTTGATTTACTATCTTCACAAATTGAAGATTATTAGAACAAATAATGGTCTATGGCTATTTAGCTATGTTTCAACGCCTGCTTCAAGGATGGTATTATTGATCGGGGTTTCAGGTTTACTAATGGTTCTATTGCAGTATATTATTTTGTTAAAATTGCAAGGTGTAACCAAAGTCATTTCAAAATCATTTGCAGAAAACGATGAATTCCCACAAGCTATCCAGAAGGCAACACTTGATTATGTAAATCAAACAAACAACATGATACAAAGTCAATGTGATGGGTTAAATGTTGAGTTGTTTGGAAACATCAAGCAAGTTTCACTGTCTATCAATTCCACGTTAAATACTTTTTGGACCGACCTCAACTCAACAATAAACACGATTTTTTCCCACACACCTTTCCAAAAGCCAATTGATACTGTCGTTTATTGTACTATTGGTAGAAAAATCTTGAAATTTGAACAAGGTTTGACATGGATTAACAATCATCTATCAGTATCGTTTCCGTCAGTTAACGAAACTGACTTTCAAAATGTTGATAAGTTTTTAACAAATAATCAATCACCTGTTGCATCTTACATAGAGAAAGGTGCTAATGGAATCATAGACATACAGAAAAAAGCGTTAAAACTAGAATTGATTGTGAGTTTGATATTCATCGGATTGTGGGTTCTACAAATTTTAATTGCAGTTGCCATACTATTTGTAAAGTTATCTATAAAACAAAAGCAATCAGAAAAAATTCTCACCTCAGAATTAACAACCACGCCCAATATGATTTCTCTGGATGATATCAGTTCCCCTTTACCGTTAACTAATGAACAGAGACGAATATATGGATATGCGTTATCAAATCCACAGGAAGTGATGGAAAAAAGAAGCAAGAATAGTACACGGTAGTTTATATCAAAATGATTAATATATTGCTAATATACACTTATATATAGAAGGTAGTAATTATCTACTACCCACGATTCATTAAATTCAACATCGTTACTTTTTTATTGGCGCAGGCTTTTTCCAATAATATTGCTTATGAGTTCTTCTACAAGCCCTTAGACCCCCATGGCCCTTGATTTGTGCTACCAATGTAGTTCTTTGCTCGTCAGTATCTTTCTCGGGAAGGTAGTAGTATTCTTCTTGTAAAGGTTTTCCAGCAGCATCTTTACCTTCTCTTTCAATGATACCAACACATTCAATATTATGTAACAACACTCTGATTTGCTTTAATGACAACTTAGACGTAATGGCAGAGATTGTGTTCAAAAATGATGCTGGGGTAGATGACAATCTACTGAATGCTAAATGGTTTACCAAAATGTTGCTGACCTCAGAAACATTGGCAACGTCTTTCAAAACGACGTCAGGGTTCATAGCTGAAATAGCCGTAGTATCTTCAATCTTTTCATCGTCTTGAGCAATTGTGTCATTTTCAGGTTTTTGTTTCTTTCTTAACTTTGGTGGTTCCTCCGATTGGGCTTTTCTCTTCACGACATTGACAGTATTTGTTTTATCTTGCAATGGGTGAGTTTGAGGTTTTGATTTGACGGGAGAGTTTGGAATGGATTGTGATTTGGAAGCTTTATCTTTGAAGATTTCTATAGGTTTTGGTGGCTTGACAGCAGACAATTTAGTTTCCAAATCACGTTGTTGTGGTTGTGGTTGTGGTTCGATTGGCGTTACCATTTCATTCTGCTTACTTGGGGTAGAGTCATGATTCATGTCTGCAACCATTCTTGCTGAAGACGTAGACTTTGCTGGAGTTTGTGGAGTGACGTCATCAACCACAGGTTTCATAGGAGTTGACGATGCCAAAGTTGGAGTTTCGTCATCAGTCAATTCTTCTTCGTCATCCTCGGGGTTAACCAAAATGATGTGGTTATTGATCTCCACCAAAATATTGGAAAACCTTGGTAAAGTAATGGTTTCGTTGCGGTTAACCGTGAACCCAGTGTAGTTTGACGATAATTTGATCGATTTGTGGCATTTCTTCAAAGAATCGTCCATCGATAACGCTGCCTCAGATTGCCTGATAATGTAGTTATTAGGCGTGTTTGTGGCATAAACATAACACGGTTTTGGAATGGTGATGGCCATCCCATTAACTCCCAAACACGTCAAGACAATGTTGGACGCGTCGTATGTCACACTAACGTGTTCTCTAGATACCATTTTGTCCTTTGAACCAAAGAAGAAATCGCACGATTTCGATGATCTACCAATGGTTAAGTTTGATTTGTGAGAAATTAATGGTACTCTTAATACCCCAGCATCAGGAGCTAGGATGTTAAAGTCACGGTTGATTGCCACTCTGTGATCGTTCACTGGCGACGACAGTCTAAATAAGCACGACGATGGGTTCGGTGTAGGATATTCCAATCTTCCACGGTCGGCCACCACCGGTTTAGATACCGTGAACCCAGAACTCAAGCTGGCCTTGGGCTTGATGTCATCATCACGATCACCAATCAATGGTGATGAAGGAGGAAACATGTAACTGCTAGACATTGTCTTTACTCTAGAGTTTCATATATGAGAATAAACAAAATAAATTCCTGTTAATGACTTAGTACGCCAACCACGCTAATCCGTGGTTTGGCGTTTGGTAAACATTAATCCTACACCCAAATTTAAAACCGCGTCTCTCGTTAGGGTTCTTCCACAGTCACACTAACACGCATAAAGCTACAGTTGTGAGCTCTAAACCGTGCCAGCCCTCGACTAGAACATAGATAGGATACTGGTGTGGTACTGCTCGGCTTGTTCAGGTCGTTTTGCTCTGGGCCCTGCTGGCTTGACGAGTTTCTGTTGTGTTCTACACATAGTCGATGGCTGCAAAATTCGTCATGTTGGCCGACACCAATGCTCAGAGGACGTAGGTTTCTTGGTTCCCTACGATTAATAGGACCTATACACGTTAACGTTAGGATGGTTTCAGCGTAGGCAACATGCGTATTCGTTTGATGGACTGCAACGGTAAAGGCCCGGCCCTACCATGTGTGTCTCTTTGGCGATAACCCGATTAGTTACGCAAACAAATGGTCTGCTCTACCTGTGTGCCACTTAAATAGGCGATTCTACATCTTGGGCTGTGGCTACGTAGCTCAATTCACAGTTTTGATGAAACTCGTTCTCTTTGACCAGGAACCACAGGTACTCCATATAACCTACTCTAGGGTTCAGCCCTTTCAATTTGATCAACACACGTGATGTAAAATTTATCACACAGACACCCTACGCCGCAATATATTATTTAGTGGATGTATTACCTGTATGTAATCTGCGGCGGAAATTTTTTCGACTAGGCAACTCACTATGAAAATTTTCTATACAAAATTGAATTTTTCAAATTTTATATTAGTTCACATCAATAATAAGACAACATGGGTAGTATGTACCAAACGAATACTCAGAGGCATCCAGCCCATATCACACTTGCCATTCCTTAGAGACCATTTCCGAAACTTGTGACAGCGTGACACTGTGAATTCCAAGTCCATCAAATATGAATTTATTGTGAATAATTGAAATGTTAAAGTTGGAAATTGTGGGCCAATTTACTCAACTTTGGCCATATTTTGTAATGTGTTTCAATATTTCCCTAATCATTCCAATGATTCACAAGTTTCAAGTGTCAGGTTTCATGGAAGGCATAATCCATTTTTCAAATACTAACACATTTTATAGAAGGTACTCCATCTTTAGGTAAAAGACACAACAAGTCCCACACTTTATGTAACAGATGTGGTAAGAGATCTTTCCATGTCCAAAAGAAGACCTGTGCTTCTTGTGGTTACCCAGCTGCTAAGATGAGATCTTACAACTGGGCTGCTAAGGCTAAGAGAAGAAGAACTACTGGTACCGGTAGAATGGCTTACTTAAAACACGTTTCTAGAAGATTCAAAAACAACTTCCAAACCGGTGTTGCTAAACCTCAATCCGCTTAAATTATCCATTAATATAATCAAGTTTTATAGGTTTCAGTAATAATATACATTGTATCATAAGATTACGTTGTCCTGTACTAATTTATAAAACTTCGAAAAAGATATCAGTTAATTCTTATAGAATGTTGGAGGTGTCAGCCTGATTAATTTAGTATACTGTTATGACGATTTTTTGAACTTTTTACAATTGATTCCAAATACTGCTGTTTTTGTAAAATTTGCGATTTTATTACAAATTCTATAAATTATCCAATCCTTTACTGAACTAATTCCATTTCATCGAACCCTCCATCTTCCTCATAATTCATACTAAAATAAATATTATCTGCTTCTTGATGTGTAACAAATTGATTTAAAATCTCTCTAGCCAATTCGACTATGTCTGATTCATAGGGAAATTCCATACCATTTGCATAATCGCTTTCTACATTTGCAATTAATTTTCCATCTTTTTCAGCAACCTCAATATGATTTAATTCTCGAGCTTTTGATTCGCAACTTTCATTAAATACTGGTATCTTTAAATTCCCACTAGTCCTTATTTCTGTTAAAAACTTGTGCGCATCTGTAGATAAGGATTCCGTACTAAACGCAACCCTCAGTATCACCACAAACAACTCATACATTGTTTCTGGGAATATTAAGTCGCTGACATCTGTAATGTCTTGAGTAATAAAATAAACGATTTTGATTAATTTTGAAATTATTTGAATTCTTTTATCGACGTACTGGGACCTGGGGGAATTCAGTATTGAAATTTGTTCAAATCCAATTATTCTTATTAACGATTTGAAATATTCCTTATCTTGTAGTGTTTGAATAACCTCTTTATTAGTAATGTAGCTTTCAATTAACGTGGCAACCTGTATCCTCAAATTTAATAAATGACATTCATGGTTATACAACAACGTATGTCTCAATGACAGGCTATTTTGATTTTGGTCTAGAAGGTCAAACGGAATAGGCTGTGGTAATTTTATCATAGTATTTCCCAAAGAATCTTCATCAGCAGGCACCGTGGATTGAATCTTATCAAAGTCTGTGTTATTTCCTAGAATTCTGTTCAATCCATAAAACATAAAATCATCTTTGATCGGTAGATCAATCAAGAAAATCTTCAACAATGAACTGAATATCTCATCATCAGTTAGCTGTGGACTATTGTTATAAGCAAAAGTACTTTCTGTGATTGAGTATTTCAACATTTCCACAAAATTATATGCCAAGTTAATCTGTGCTGAGTTGACAAATCTTTCAGAGTTTCCCGGTAAACATCTCCGTATCAAGTCGATCGGTAACACATCATCTTGCCAAATTGTAGTTATGAAGTCTGAACCATATTGTGTAGCCAAAAGTGTCAATGTTTCAAGAATATCATGACAGCAAATGAATATAAACTTTTCGATGATCATCACTTGACTTGGAACATCATGATAATTAATAAAATCTTCCTCGTTTGAATTTGAATCCAAAAGAAAAGACAAATCCTTTGCAATCTTTGTGAAACTAGACAATAATTTTGTTATCAAACCTTGCGATACAGCCACTGGTCTATAACTTAATGCACAGTGAATCAAGGATAGTAAAAACGGCACTGATACAATGAATTTTGTTTCTAATAGTTCCATACAAACCTTCACAAACGTAATACAAAAGTCATCTATTAGCTCGTCTAATCGAAGGTGCTTCTTATCCATAAAGTAGTCGACAATTGCTGAAGAAATAGGAGTTTTTTTCAACAACACGAAATCATTGATTTTCAATTCATACTCGAGACATATTTTGCTCAAGAAGTTCACGCAAGTACGATTACTGCCAACTATGCAATGGTTCCATAACTGATCCATAAACATGGACGAATCTGATGATATACTGCTCGCTTTGGGCTGCAAAATAGGTACCGATGGTGCAATAGACGTGTTGTTAAAACCATTAGTTTTGAAGTCTGAGCCGTTCTGGACATTTTGAACAACTGGTTGAGGTGGAGAATTGTCACTAATTTTACGCTTCTTCACAGTTGCAAGCGTACGAAGCTCGTTATCAAGAAACTGCTTCTCGTCCTTTAATTGTTGCACACTGAACTTCAAAGACTTTGCTTCTTCCTCCGTGGAGTTTTTGTACTCAAAATACGTGTTTTGCAACTTTACAATTTCCGCTTGCTTTTGTTGTTGAAACAGCTGAAGCTGTGATCTCAAGATGGCAATCTCTCCTTCTGCCTGGAACAATCTCGATTTCATCGTGTCATCCATTCCAGAAACGTCTACACTAGATGGCTTTGTTGAATTCTGGGCTCCTGAAGACACAGACGACGTGTTGAACTGCGTGGGAACAACCGTGTTGTTCTCCACGCTAGCCTCGCCCATGATCAACTTTTGCAACAACTCGTCATCGTCATCGTCATCGAAGAAACTGTCATCGTCGTATTTATTATCTGCCAGAGCCATTACACATTATAACTGAAAGTGTTCCCTATTAACTTAAGCTGTTGGGGAAACAACTCATATAATTCTGGAAATAAATGCTGCAACTTTGAGGTGGTTCAATTTGTGATGGGGCAATATCCGAGGGCAACAATGTTATATCCGAGAGAATTTACAAGGGGTGATCACATGATTAGATGAATTTTAATCCCCTCGGATCTCAAATGAAAAATTATTTACAAAAACGAGAAGACTGTAGTATAGACGTGATAAGTTACTGATCGAGTTTTTGTTCAGATAGTAAATAACATGGCTGAAACAAAGGTCAACAAGGAAAAGAAGGAGGAGACGAAAAATGGAAAGCAGGCATCTGCTCCACCGGCATCGTTAGTCCCCACCCAACCAGTGCCATTAAGTTCAAAGGATAAGACTACTAAGAGATTAATCGTAGTGTTATCTCAAGCATGTCTAGAGACTCACAAGTTAAATGTGGGGGGACCTGGAGGTGACAAATATGCGTTATTGAACTGTGATGATCACCAAGGGTTGTTGAGAAAGATGGGAAGAGATATTGCTGAGGCCAGACCAGACATCACTCACCAGTGTTTGTTAACATTGTTGGATTCGCCAATAAACAAAGCAGGAAAGTTGCAAGTTTACATCCATACTGCTAGAGGAGTATTAATAGAAGTAAATCCAAGTGTCAGAATCCCCAGAACCTTCAAGAGATTTTCTGGGTTGATGGTACAGTTGTTGCACAAGTTAAGTATTAGATCGGTCAACTCAGAAGAGAAGTTATTGAAAGTCATCAAGAACCCTATCACAGACCACTTACCTACAAAATGTCGTAAAGTCACCTTATCATTTGATGCAGAAGTTAAAAGAGTACAAGACTATGTTTCAACCTTGGACGAAGACGAAAGTATATGTGTGTTTGTAGGTGCCATGGCTAGAGGGAAAGATAACTTTGCCGACGATGTTGTTGACGAAAAAATCGGTCTTTCTGATTATGCATTATCGGCGTCAGTTGCTTGTTCCAAATTCTGTCATGGGTGTGAAGATGTCTGGGGCATTTACTAGAGAATAGGTACTTGATTCCACGTTTCACGGTTTTTCAACATATATCGTTTCACCAATTTGCACAAATTAATTACTAAAGTTCTTTATTTTGGAGTTTATACATCTTTACCTGTCAAATTACAAAATCAACGTTACCAACGTTTTCAGTATTTTCTAGATTTATAGTGATGTACGACATGCATATTTAGTACAATGCGAATGGCTGCAAAAAAATCTTGTTTCCACAAACGCAAATATTTGGATTCTTCCTAATAGCAATGAGTGGAATATTACAAGCTGGGTCTGTTGAAGGGATCTGTTCGTTAATATCGTCAGTTACTTTTCTTCTTGACACGATTCGCTTGAGGCAAATTTTGGATGTCCAATTCTCTTCTCCAAATGTAATCCCATTAACTTCTTCCCCAGTGCCATTGTTTGTGAGAAGCGACTGGAAAGACAAACACAGAAAGATCAAAGTGTTTGGCGCCAAAGGTGTTCAGTTGTACACGTTTGAGAGAATGTCACGTTTCAATCCTGTTTGGACTTTAAAGACTTTTCCTCACAGACATGAAATTGCGACCATAGACGTTGGTGTTTCTTCTAGCTCGTTTGATTTCCACAACAAGTCTCAGTTAACTCATAGAGACATAAAGGTTGAGTTGGGGATTGGTCAAAACTCCAGATCTTTCTACTTGACCGATGGTGCAAAATATAGCTGGTGTCATAGTTCGAAATTCTTGGAAAAAATCATCAACCCAAACGGAGGAAGCGAAGAAGTTAGACAGAGAGTTGCCAAGGTCAAGTTAATGAGACAGTTCAAGTTTGACTTTGAATTGTTGGTCGATGTCGAGAAAGTTGACCTAGAAGTTGCGCTTGTTACTGCATTCGTCTCAATGCTAACACAATGGGGAGTTGGTGAATACACCAACACTGTGGGCCCAACTTACATTGAACCTAGAGTTGAGACGGATGTTCGTTTAGAGCACGCACAAACTCCACGAAATGAGATTACAGTCGAAATAATGGAGGGATGAATTCTGATATCTCGCCTTACTCAAGCTTCTTTTGTATAGGTCTTATAATTTAAATATAAAACAAAAAAAAAGTCCTAATGTACAAATCTAATTAAACTTATTTATCCAAAACCCCTTCCTTAAATAACACCTTTTCAATTTCACCGAATAACGTATTTGATGTATTGCTAGATCCTTTGACTCTAGCACACACAATTTCGGATTTTTGATTTCTATCTCTTGGGTTAATCTTAATTCTAAACTTAGCACCCTTCATATTGAACGAATTATCACTTGAAATCGATCCAGTAATCGTATATGTCATTTGATCATTCTTAAGGTCTTTTACTCCAAAACTTTGCCATGATTTCAACAATGCAAATAATGCTGTAGACATTTCGTGTTTAGGTAAGATTGTGTTGAACCTTTTGATATTATCCTCAACCCGTTCATGACTAGACGAGAACCATCTGAAAAATCCTGATTTTTGTTTGGGTTCAGCGGATGCAACTCTTGAACCAGCTGGGGTAGGCAATTGTGTGTTAACAGGCTCCTCGAGAGTCTTTTTAGAACCCCAAGACAACTTCCTAAAAATTGATCTGCTTCTCTTTTCTTGAACAGGTGCACCTGTGATATTGGTAGCATCAATTAGTGGTTTCTTAGCGTTAGCAGTATTGTTATTTTGTTGCTTACGGACCTTAGGAATTGGTTGTGGTTTTGCACCATTATTTTCTGGAAGCATTGATTTATGAGTGCTCTTTGAAGTTCCAGCAGTTGCTGCAGATGTATTGGATTTCTCATCTGGCAATTTGATTGTGTCGAAAACATTTGTGTTCTCATCCTCTGATTCATCGTCAATTATGTCATCATAAAGACCACGATCCTGGTTAACTGGTTTGTGAACTTCGTCATTTTTAGTGACGAAAGTGTCATCGGCATCAACATCAACATTCGCATTATTATCTGTGGCTTTCTTTGGTAAGACAGGCAATAAAGAAGTAGGTCTTTGAACACTGTGTCTTGAATTTCTTGGGCCATATTCAGAATTTCTTCTGTTGTCAACATGATCATCAAAATCTAAAATTGATGCTTCTTCTAACGGTTCGTCTTCGTCATCAACTGTAGCTAAATTATGGCTATCCAATCTATCAGCAAAACTAGTTCTCAATGCAGTCTGTTGATCATCAACCTGTGACCTTGGGTCATTTGGTCCATCTAAAAAGTTGTTTAAATCATGGTATGATTGCTTAGTAGAATACATGGACAAAACTGACAACCTCTTGTTTGAATTAGTGAAGCATCTTGACTTTCTGGTAACCTTTGGTATGTTAACGTTTGCAATCAAAGTCTTTTGTTCCCCATTTTTGGTGTTGTTAGCATTGAGATTGTTTTGTGAGTTCAATAATCTAGATTTTCTGATTTCTGACAAGTACTCTTCAGACAACTTGGAATCGTCAACTTTTGGTTCTGGTAATTCGAATTTGTCATCTTTCAAGTAGTAGCTATCTCTTGAAACCCGTTTTGTAATTGAATGACCATCTGTAACAAACGATTCCCTATTTCTGTATTTGGTGTCACGAGCAAGGTCCTTATCTTCTTTGGCTGATTCTTTCTTAGATTTAGGTTCAGCAATAGATGACTCTTTACCCTCAGGTTCAATTAGTTCGGCATCAAGAGCTTCTTGTGCTTTCAATTCTTCATTTTCTTGTGCCATCCAAAGCGGATCTAATCTTGAAATCGGTCTTCTAGTTAAAATTGAAGTTTGTCTTCTAGTTGCTTGTGGTGCTGTAACAGCACGTTTTTTCAACTTCTCGAGGTCCTCTCCTGTTAATGACTCCGAATTCGCACCTTCAGAAACAGTTCTTAACTTGGATTGTCTCTTTGGCTGATCAATTTGCTCTGCTGTGATTTCACTTTCACTATTGTTGTCATCTTTGATTAATATGCTCAATTTCCGTGAACTCAACAATGATCTTCTCTTTTCTCTCTTTCTTCTTTTATCTAATTCACGTCTTGCTAATAACTCAGCTTCGTGTTTCTTCCTTTCAATTTCCATCAATCTTTCGTACTCTTTGGCTCTTAATTCGTCCTCGTCGAGTAATCTTTCATCTTCCTCATTGTATTCTTCATGGCTAAAAATTTTGTCACACAAGGTCGCAAAATTAGCAGAAGTTCTCTTTGCTGACTTGTCCATGTATTCCCAATCAGTCTCACCAGACAATTTTGCGTAAGTGGATAACAACTTCATGGTGATGGAATTTCTCTTTAAGCCAGTTGTCATGGAAGCACGAATCGATTTTCTATATGACAATCTATTCTTTGAAGTGGAAGTCTTCATAATCGAGTTTCGTTTCGTAACCTTGTCTGGTGAAACATTAGCAGGAGCCAATAATTTCTCAGAGCTCACCTCGTCAACAATTGGGTTTTCTTTACCAGCGTGTTGTGATTGAAGGGCGTAGGAATTCTGATTATTTTGGACTTGCTGTTGTTGTTGGTAGTAATGCTGTTGATATGCTTGTGGTGGTTGTTGAACAAGGCCACGATCTGGCGATGGGTATTTAGGATTTCTTGATTGAAGATTTGAGTCTTTTGAAGGTAACGATGGTGGTAACGATTGCTGTACAGAATATTGTGAACCATTTCTTTGAGCTTGAACAATTTCATTGTAAATGTTTCTAGGAATTGGTGGGGGTGATTGATCTCCATATTGTTGGTTTTCTTGTCTTGTTTTCTTTGGAGATCTATAAGGAGATCTAACTGGAGATTGGGAGTAACTGAACCTTTTCGATGGGGAGTTGTGCACCGATCCTGAACCCTTCCCAGTGTTGATTATTGAATTTCTAGTATTCCTAGCTGCATTGTATTGGAATGAAGTAGGTCTCGATACATTGATTTGACTTGATCTTTTCTTCCTTGGAGTATGTTTCGACGATGATGAGGTTGAACGAGGAACTCCTGGCTTCTTTGTAACAGAACAAACTTCATCTTGATTATGTCTATACCTCAACAATAATGCGTAAAAAGTCTTTTCTGGGTTTGAGCCCGGTTGCAACAAACAATTTATGATATCTTTTTGCGAACGATCGTTCCACAAGATAGACAAGTTTGCCAATATCTGTTTATCTATATTCTTCTCAGAACCTAAAGATTTGTAAGCAGTTTCTGGATGAGGCAATGATTTGACTGAGATCAAGTCTTCATTAGGAATAGGGTATTTGTTAAGTAATGGATGTCTCAAGATCTTTTCTGTTGAAATACGTTTCACAGGATCAGCAGTCAACATTTGTGCAATTAAACTTTGAGCTTCTGGAGAGATTTCCTGGGGCATTTCAAAACTACCAGCTTGAACCTTCAACAACAAGTTTCTGATGTTTTCATCATCAAAAGGTAATCTACCAGTCAAAAGTGCAAAAAGAATAACACCACAAGACCATACATCAGACGCAGCACCGTGGTATTTTAACCCAGAAACGATTTCTGGAGCAGCATAATGAGGAGAACCACATGAAGTTTCCAACAATTTCCCATTCGATTCGAGTGCTGCCATACCAAAGTCCGCCAATTTCACATTTAATTCAGCATCAAGTAGCAAATTCTCCGGTTTCAAATCTCTATGACAAATCCCAAGGGCGTGGCAGTATGCTGTTCCCAATATAATTTGACGGAAATACTT
>ERZ778017.1976-NODE-1976-length-17995-cov-9.014827_pt1 | contig 17995 bp, 19 predicted proteins | sample MGYA00375747_ERZ778017 | MGnify/ENA primary metagenome ERZ778017 (study PRJEB29350, sample SAMN05509838) | bioreactor metagenome | biome: bioreactor; material: wastewater | place: South Africa: University of Cape Town | collected 2014-03-17 ...
CCCGCCACCTTGTCCAGCGGCTCTTCCTCGCCGCGGAAACGCGCCGCCGCCCGCGCATCGACCAGCATCCCGCCTGCGGCGAGATGGGCTTCGACCGCTTCGGCATCGAGCAGGCGCGAGGTGTCGAAGTTCGCGACGTAGCGCTGGCTGGCCGGCTCGCGCGGCAGCGAAGACGCCGGCAGGCCCAGCGAGGTCCAGCGCGTCCAGCCGCCATCCAGCACCGCGACCTTCTCGTGGCCCAGCGTGCGCAGCAGGAACCACAGCCGCGCGGCGTAGGCGCCATCGCCATCGTCGTACGCCACCACCTGCGAACTGGGGGCGATGCCCCAGCGGGTCAGCTTGGCGCAGAAGGTTTCCGCGTCCGGCCACGGATGCCGACCCTCGCCCTTGCGGGACATGTCGGAAAGATCGCGCTCGAGGTGCGCGTAGGCAGCACCGGGAATGTGCGAACGGTGCCAGGACTGCTCGCCCAGATGCGGATCGAGCAACGAGAAGCGGCAGTCGACGATCACCAGGTCGGGGCGCTCCAGCGCCACCGACAGGATGTCCGCCTGCACCAGGGTAGTCCATCCGGCCATCACACCCTCCATTGGTTCGAGCCAGCCAGCCGCTCGCGCAGGTTGTACAGGATCGAGGCGGTCGCGCCCCAGATCCGCTGCGGCTGGTAGCGGTATTGGAACACGTGGCGGGCGCGGCCGCCGAACTGCAGTTCGATGGTGTCCAGCTGCCCCGGGTCCAGCAGCATTTCCAGCGGCACTTCGAACACTTCGGCCACCTCGCCCGGCTCCGGCACCGGCTGGAAACCCGGATCTACCACCACCACCGTTGGCAGCACGCGAAAGCCGGTGATGGTCAGCAGCGGATCGAGATAGCCCAGCAGCCGGGCCTGCGCGGCCTGCAGGCCCACCTCCTCGCGCGCCTCGCGCAGCGCCGCAGCGGCCGGGCTGGGGTCGTCGGGCTCGATACGCCCGCCGGGGAAGCTGACCTGGCCACCATGGTGGCGCAGGCCGTCGGTGCGGCGGGTCAGCAGCACGCCGGCGCCAGCGGCGCGCGGGATCACCCCGACCAGCACCGCCGCCGGGCGCGGCGCGACCGGCTGGGCCAGCCCGGCCAGATCGGCGAGGTTCCACGGCGCCGCCGAGGGGGGCGCATCCAGCGGATGCAGGGCGCCGCGCAGCCATTCGGCAAGCGCAACGGCGTCCATCAGGCGTCCTCCGCCACTGCCGGGCGCGCCGGCAGGACCACGTCCATCAGGTGCAGGCGGGCGGCATCGTCCAGCGTCGTCCACGCTGCAACTTCGTCGCCGGTGCGGCGACAGCCGCGGCACAGTCCGCCCTCATCCAGCGTGCAGACGCCGGTGCAGGGACTGAGCACGGCGCGGAACAGATCACTCATGCCGCACATGGTAGCGCCGCAAACGCGATGCGCCGGCACATGGCCGGCGCATCGGGACTTGCAGCGGTGCCGCGCCAGCGCGCGGCGAACCGGATTACTTGACCGAGCCCAGCTCGATCTGCATGGCCACGGCCTGCTGCGCGAACTGCTGGTTCTGGTTGCCGCCCAGGCCCTTGCCCGGCGGGATGACCACTTCCCAGACCGCGCCCTGCTGCATCAGCGGCAGGGTTTCCTTCAGCGCCGGGATCGGCGCGTCCGCAACCTTGAACGCCGGCGGGGTCTGCACGCCGCTCAGCGGAACGCCAACGGCCGCCAGGAAGCTGCGGAAGGCAATCTGCACTTCGCTGGTTGCGGTCGGCTTGGCGCCGGTGCCGGCCTTGGCCACGCGGTACATGATGCCGCTGGGCAGGGTGATCACGCCCTGCTCGGCCTTGAACTTGGTGACGAAATCGCCGGACTGCGCCTGGTTGTCGGCCAGCGCCTTGCGGAACGCTTCCTGTGCCTTGATCTCCATGCGCTGCTGGAAGGCGGAGTAGGCGGTGCCCAGCTGCTGCTCGGTGTAGGCCGGCTGCTTCTTGGCGAAGGCATCCTGCACGCCGCGCACCACGGTGGCGATGTCGACCGGCTCGCCGGTGTTGGCCAGCTCTTGGCCGAGCTGCCAGCCGAAAGCATAGCTGGCGTGGGTCTTGTCGACCGCCGGCGGCGCGGCGGGCGCGGCGGTGGCGGGCTTGGCGGGGGCCGCTGCCGGCTTGGTCTGCGCCGAGGCGATGCCGGCGGTCAGGGTCAGGGCCGCCGCACTGGCAGCAATCGCACGCAACTTCATCCACAACCTCGTATGTCGAATGAGGCCGCCAACGCGGCCCGCAGGAATCCGGCGCAGGCCGGAGGTTTCGCCGCGACCGGGCGGAATGCCCGTGCGCGACACGTTAGGATACTGGCCCCGGCACTTGACGGCTACCGGCACCCCTCTGCGACCCGGCCCGGCCCTCGAAGTTCCCTCCCGGCACACGAAATCCGACTGGACCCCTGCATGAGCGACCACCTGCTGCTGATCGACACCACCGACGGCGTGCGCACCATCCGCATCAACCGCCCGGACAAGCTGAACGCGCTGAACGCCGCCACCCTCGACGCGCTGGACGCGGCCTTCGCCGACGCGGCCGGCGATGACGCGGTGCGGGTGGTGGTGCTGACCGGCGCCGGCCCCAAGGCGTTCGTGGCCGGCGCCGACATCGCCGAGATGAATGCGCTGACGCCCGTGCAGGGGCGCGACTTCTCGCTGCGCGGCACGCGGATGATGCGGCGGGTGGAAAAGCTGAACAAACCGGTGATCGCGATGATCAACGGCTTCGCCCTGGGCGGCGGGCTGGAGCTGGCGATGTGCTGCCACCTGCGCGTTGCCGCCGACACCGCCAAGGTGGGCCAGCCGGAAATCAACCTCGGGCTGATCCCCGGCTTTGGCGGCAGCCAGCGCCTGCTGCGCCTGTGCGGCCGCGCGGCGACGCTGGAACTGTGCCTGACCGGCGCCCCGGTGACCGCCGAGCGCGCACTGCAGCTGGGCATCGTCAACCGGGTGGTGCCCGCCGCGGAGCTGGAAGCGGACACCATGAAGCTGGCCGCGCAGCTGGCCAAGGCCGCGCCGCTGGCGCTGCGCGGGATGCTGGACTGCGTGAACATCGGTGGCGAATGCGGCATCGAGGAAGGGCTGGAATACGAGTCCGCGCAGTTCGGCCTGATGTTCGCCACCGAGGACATGCGCGAAGGCACCTCCGCGTTCCTCGAAAAGCGCAAGCCGGCATTCGCGGGGAAGTGAGTCCGCCCCGCTCCCGCGCCCGCGGGAGTGGCGAGAAAACCATGTCCACCCCCTGCCCGACCTGCGACTGCAACGCGAAGCATCCGGCCCATCGGCTGCTGGCGTCGCTGTGCGAAGGCGATCTCGACGCGGCGATGACCCTGGGCCTGCTCGACGCCATGCCCTGTCCGTCCTGCGCAGCCGGTTGCAGCGCGCAACTGGTCGCCGCGCGCGACGCCCGGCGCTTCGCGCTGGCCGCGCGGCAGCGGCACCACGCCCGCGCCGAACGGCTGGCGCGGATCAAGGCTGAACGCGACGCCGCGCGTCGCACCGCCGCTGCGCCAACGGCCCAGCAGGCCACACCCCCACTGCCCACGGCCGCAGCCGATGCACTGGCGCGGGCGCTGGCGAAAGCCAGGGCGCGCCACGCATGAGCCCGGCACCGACACCGCGCGCGGCGCGCGGCAGCAAGCTCACGTCCGCTGAAATCACCGAGATGTTCACCCGCCTGCGCGCGGGCGACCCGCACCCCACCACCGAGCTGGAATACACCACCCCGTTCGAGCTGCTGGTGGCGGTGGTGCTGTCGGCGCAAGCCACCGACGTCGGGGTCAACAAGGCCACGCGCCGGCTGTATCCCGCCGCCAACACGCCAGCAGCGATCCTGGCGCTGGGCGAAGACGGCCTGAAGGGCTACATCAACACCATCGGCCTGTTCAATGCGAAGGCGGCCAACGTGATCGCGCTGTGCCGGCTGCTGCTGGAACGCCACGGCGGCGAGGTGCCGCGCACGCGCGAGGCGCTGGAAGCGCTGCCCGGCGTGGGCCGCAAGACCGCCAACGTGGTGCTCAACACCGCGTTCGGCGAGCCCACCATCGCGGTGGACACGCACATCTTCCGCGTCTCCAACCGCACCGGGCTGGCGCCGGGCAAGGACGTGCGCACAGTCGAGGACAAGCTGGTGCGGCTGGTGCCGGCCGAATTCGCGCGCGATGCGCACCACTGGCTGATCCTGCACGGGCGCTACACCTGCAAGGCACGCAAGCCGGACTGCGCGCGCTGCGTGCTCCACGACCTGTGCCGCTGGCCGGACAAGGGTCCGTCGGCGCAGCCCGCCGCGCCCTGAAGAACACCCGGCGCGACGTCGCTAACCCTGAACCCTGCGGAAGATGGCGCACACCGAAGGCTGCGCAAAAAACGACGTCCCGCAGACGCGGGGCGTCGTCTATGGCATGCCGGGAGCGATGATCAGAACGCGAACTGCGTGCGCAGCGCGATCTGGCCCGGCTCGTCGCCGGTCTTGTCATTCTTGCCCTTGGTGTAGTTCAGCATCACCCGCATGTTCGGGTTGATGTAGTAGTTCAGGCCGATCAACGCCGAAGTGGTCTTCATGTCGTTGACGTCCTTGTTCTCCATCACGTCGTAGCGTGCGGTGAGTTCCCACAGGCCGGACTCGCCGACCTTGGGTGAGCCGAACACGCCGGTGGCGCCCTTGTACGCCTTCAGGCCGCCGTTGAGCATGAAGCTGCCCTGCACGTAGTACGCGTCGACGTCCTGCGAAGTGCCGTTCGCCTGACCGTAGCTGGCGCGCGCGTACTCCGACTGCAGGAACAGCGGACCGTTGCGGAACGCGGCTTCCAGACCGAAGGTGTCGATCTGCGAATCGTTGCCGCCGGTGCCGGCGGTGGTGGTGGCCATGGTCTGCGAGGGACCGCGGCGGCCGGCGTAATGGGACACGGCCGACAGGTTCGGGGTGCCCTTGTTCAGGTTCTCGTGGCTGTACGAACCGCCCAGGTGCAGGGTGGTGGTACCGGTATCGATCGGCGCCCAGGTGCCGCGCGCGGAGAAGCCCAGACCCTCGGTGCGGGCGGTCGGCGCGCTGCGCATGTTGAACGCGCTGACGCCGAAGGTGTAGCTGTCGCCGGCGCGCAGGTAGCCCACGCCCTGCTGGAACTGGCGGCCGTTGTAGAGGCCGGTGGCGGAGGTGCTGGGGCGCTCCATCATCAGGATCTCGTTGGAGCTGGTCAGCTCTTCCATCGAGCGGTACGGCTTGAAGTGGCCGATGGTGAGCTTGCCGCCCATCATGTTGCGGGCGATGTACATGTCGCGGATGCCGTCCAGGTTGGTGCCGGCGGAGAAGTCCTGCTCCATCTTGTATTCCCAGCCGTAGGCCTTGCCGGACAGGGTCAGGCGCGCACGACGGAACTCGGTGGTGTCGGTGGTCGCCGCCACGTCCTTGTCGAAGCTGTAGGCGTCGAAATGGATGCGGCCGCCCAGCGAGGCCTCGAAGTTCTTGTCGGCCGAGGTCACCTTCAGGCCGCCCTTGGTCTCCACCTTCACGCTGTTGTTGGTGAGGTTGTCGAGCTGGGTGGCGGTGTCGACGTTGACTTCCGACTGCGCATCGTTGCGTTCTTCCAGGCTCTGGATCTGGGCCTGCAGCGCGGCGATCTGCGCCTTCAGCTCGGCGATGTCCTGGGCGCTGGGGGCACTCTGCGCGGCGACGTTGAAACTGACGGTGCCGGCGATCAGGGCGATCGCGACGGCCAGACGGGTGGGACGCATGTGGGAACTCCGTTGTGATGGAAAGCTGTCTTGTGGGCAGCGCGCGGGTCTCCGCCTCGCGTCACCTGCAGCACGCATTTGACGCGCCATCGGTTGCAGTTTTATTTCCCTTGCGCGCTTTTCTTCACGCGGCCGCCGGCCGCGCGCCACGCCGATCCCGCGCAACCGTCATGCCACCGTCACACGACTGACCCGCGGGCGTCACGCAAGCGCGATGGAATGCGCCACGAACCGGGCATCGCCCCGTCGCATCCGCTCACCAGGAGTTCTTCGTGTCCAAGTCCTTCAAGATCCGCATCGCCGCGCTCGCGCTGGTGACCAGCCTGTCCGCCGGCCTGTCCGCCAGCGCCTTCGCGTCCGACGTCACCGGCGCCGGCGCCTCCTTCGTCTACCCGGCGATGTCCAAGTGGTCGTCCGACTACAAGGCCGCGACCGGCAAGGAAGTGAACTACCAGTCGATCGGCTCCGGCGGCGGCATCGCCCAGATCAAGGCCGGCACCGTGGACTTCGGCTCCTCCGACAAGCCGCTGCCGCCGGCCGAGCTGGCGCGCTCGGGTCTGGCGCAGTTCCCGTCGGTGATCGGCGGGATCGTGCCGGCGTTCAACCTGCCCGGTATCGCCGCCGGCGCCATGAAGCTGGACCCGGACGTGCTGGCCGACATCTTCCTCGGCAAGATCAAGATGTGGAACGACCCGCGCATCGTCGCCACCAACCGCGGCCTGAACCTGCCGGCGCAGAAGATCACCGTGGTGCACCGCTCCGATGGTTCCGGCACCACCTTCAACTTCACCAACTACCTGTCCAAGGTCAGCCCGTCGTGGAAGACGGAGGTCGGTGAAGGCACCGCGGTGAAGTGGCCGGTCGGCATCGGCGGCAAGGGCAACGAGGGCGTGTCCGCCTACGTCAAGCAGATCCGCGGCAGCATCGGCTACGTCGAGCTGGCCTACGCGATCCAGAACAAGGTGTCCTACTCGCGACTGAAAAACGCCGCCGGCAATTACATCAACCCGAGCGACGACAGCTTCGCCGAGGCCGCCGCCAGCGCCGACTGGAAGTCGACCAAGGACTTCTTCCTGATCGTCACCAACGCACCTGGCGAGAACGCCTGGCCGATCACCGCCACCAACTTCATGCTGGTGCACAAGAACAGCAAGCCGGGCACCAAGGCCGCGCTGGACTTCTTCCGCTGGGTCTATGCCAACGGCGATGCGTCCGCCGCTTCGCTTGGCTACGTCCCGCTCCCCGACTCGCTGGTCCAGCAGATCGATACCTACTGGACCCAGAACGTCAAGTAAGCCGCATTCCGTATACCCCCCTGTTGCGGGCCTTCGGGCCCGCTTTTTTTGGCCGTCGTCCGGCGGGAACCATGACAAAACGCCTGCGATGGTCATCGGCCTGTCACAAAAACATCGTTTGATGTGCGCATCCGGCCATAGCCATCGAGATACGCCATGTTCCGCTCCGCCTTCCGCCTCACCGCCCTCTGCCTGACCTTGGCCACCGGCCTGGCCGCGTGCTCCGGGGGCAGTGACCGCACCGGTGCCGATGCCACGCAGGCCGACCGGGTTGCCGACGTCGTCACCGGCGCCGGCGCAAGCTTCGTGTATCCGCTGTTCTCGAAGTGGTCGTCCGACTACGCCAGGCTGAACGGGAAGCGCATCAACTACCAGTCGATCGGCTCCGGCGGCGGCATCGCCCAGATCAAGGCCGGTACGGTGGACTTCGGCTCCTCCGACAAGCCGCTGCCCACCGACGAGCTGGTGAAGGACGGGCTGGTCCAGTTCCCCTCGGTGATCGGCGGGGTGGTGCCGGTGGTCAACCTGCCCGGCATCGAGGCCGGCAAGCTGCGCCTGACCGGTCCGCTGCTGGCGGATATCTATCTTGGCAAGGTGACCCGCTGGAATGACCCGGCCATCGCCGCGGCCAACCCGGGCCTCGCGCTGCCGGCCGGGAAGATCAACGTGGTGCGCCGCTCCGACGGCTCGGGCACCACCTTCAACTTCACCAACTACCTCTCCAAGGCGAGCGCCGACTGGAAGGCGAAGGTCGGCGAAGGCACCACCGTCAACTGGATCGCCACCAGCGTGGGCGGCAAGGGCAACGAAGGCGTTGCCTCCTACGTCAAGCAGCTCAAGGGCGCGATCGGCTATGTCGAGCTGTCCTACGCCCTGCAGAACAAAATGGCCTACACCGCGATGCGCAATGCCGCGGGCCATTGGGTGCAGCCCGGCGCGGCGACCTTCGCCGCGGCCGCTGCCAGCGCCGACTGGAAGAACGCGCGTGACTTCGCGCTGGTCATCACCGACGCGCCCGGCGCCGACGCCTGGCCGATCGCCGCCACCAATTTCATCCTGATGCGCCGACAGCCGCGCGATCCCGCCTCGGCCGAGGCCGCGCGCGAGTTCTTCCGCTGGGCCTGGGCCAACGGCGGCGCGCAGGCAGCGGCGCTGGACTACGTGCCCCTGCCGCCCGAACTGGTGCGCCAGATCGAGGCGTACTGGGCCGGGCAACCCGCCTGACGCCGCCGCGGACCGCCCCCGATTCCCACAGTGCCCGCCCCGCGGGCCTGACGAGCAGACCGAATGAGCGCCACCACCTCCGACCTTCCGATCGCCAGCCGCCGTGATGCGGCCGATTCGCGCCACGACCGCTGGTTCCGCTGGCTGCTGACCGCCACCGCGGTCTTCGTCCTGTTCAGCCTTGCCGGCGCCGCGCTGTCGATGCTGTGGGGCGGGCGCAGCGTCCTGTCGCACGAGGGCCTGGGCTTCTTCTTCTCCACCGACTGGAACCCGGTGGAGAACAAGTACGGCGCGCTTGTGCCCATCTACGGCACGCTGGTCACCGCGCTGATCGCGATGGTGATCGCGGTGCCGGTGAGCTTCGGCATCGCCTTCTTCCTCACCGAGGTGGCGCCGCGCTGGCTGCGCACGCCGGTGGGCACCGCCATCGAACTGCTGGCCGGCATCCCCTCGATCATCTACGGCATGTGGGGCTTCTTCGTGCTGATGCCGGTGATGCGCGAGCACCTGATCCCGTGGATGGACGCGCACCTGGGCCCGCTGCCGGTGATCGGCCCGCTGTTCCAGGGCCCGCCGATCGGCGCCGGCATGCTGACCTCCGGCCTTGTGCTGTCGATCATGGTGATCCCGTTCATCTCCTCGACCATGCGCGAGGTGTTCCTGACCGTGCCGGCGCGGCTTAAGGAATCGGCCTACGCGCTCGGCGCGACCAAGTGGGAAGTGAGCTGGGACATCGTCCTGCCCTACACCCGCTCGGCGGTGATCGGCGGCGTCTTCCTCGGCCTGGGCCGCGCGCTGGGCGAAACCATGGCGGTGGCCTTCGTGATCGGCAACAGCGTGTCTTTCACTGCGTCGCTGCTGGAGCCGTCGACCACCATCGCCGCGCTCATCGCCAACGATTTCGGCGAGGCCACCGAGACCTATCGCGCCGCCCTGCTGCTGCTCGGCTTCGTGCTGTTCATCGTCACCTTCATCGTGCTGGCGCTGGCCCGGCTGATGCTGCTCAACCTCGCGCGCAAGGAGGGCAACCGGTGAACGCCCCGTCCGCATCGCTGTACCGTAATCGCCGCATCAAGAACGCCGTGGCCATCGGCCTGGCCTGCGCGGCCGCGCTGTTCGGCCTGGCCTTCCTCGGCTGGATCCTGTGGACCCTGTTGGCGAAGGGCCTGGCGCACCTGAACCTGGCGCTGTTCACCCAGGACCAGCCGCCGCCGATGGAGGCCGGCGGCCTGCGCAACGCCATCGTCGGCAGCCTGCTGATGTGCGGCATGGGCGTGGCCATCGGCACCCCCCTGGGCATCGCCGCCGGCACCTGGCTGGCGGAGGTCGGCGGCCATCGCAAGCTCGGCACCGCGGTGCGCTTCGTCAACGACATCCTGCTGTCGGCACCATCAATCGTGCTGGGCCTGTTCGTGTACGCGGCCTTCGTGATGAACACCGGCGGCAATTTCTCCGCCTTCGCCGGCGCGCTGGCGCTGGCCTTCATCGTGCTGCCGGTGGTGGTGCGCACCACCGACGAGATGCTGAGGCTGGTGCCGGTGCAGATGCGCGAAGCCGCGCTGTCGCTGGGCGTGCCGCAGTGGAAGGTCACCCTGCAGGTGCTCTATCGCAGCGCGCTGCCCGGCATCGTCACCGGCGTGCTGCTGGCGCTGGCGCGGATCAGCGGCGAGACCGCGCCGCTGCTGTTCACCGCGTTCGGCAACGAGTTCTTCAGCCTCGACATCGGCGGCGCGATGAGCGCGGTGCCGCTGACCATGTACAAGTTCGCCGGCTCGGGCTTCGAGAACTGGGAGCAGCTGGCCTGGGCCGGCGCGCTGCTGGTCACCCTGTTCGTGCTGGCCACCAGCCTGCTGGCCCGCTTCATCCTCCTGCGCAAGCGCGCCGCCCATGACTGACCTCCGGACCATTCCGATGAACTACGCCCAAGCCGCCATGCAAGCGCCGCACGATGCCGCCCTGCCCCAGTCGCCGCCGGTGAAGCTGTCCGCCCGCGGGCTGAACTTCTGGTACGACAAGTCCCTGGCGGTCCGGAACATCAACCTCGACATCCCCGAGAAGCGCGTCACCGCGCTGATCGGCCCGTCCGGCTGCGGCAAGTCCACCCTGCTGCGGGTGTTCAACCGCATCTACGCGCTCTATCCCAAGCTGCGTGCCGAAGGCGAGGTGCTGTTGGACGGGGAGAACATCCTCGATCCGAAGTACCCGATGAACCGCCTGCGCAGCCGGGTGGGCATGGTGTTCCAGAAGCCGGTGCCGTTCCCGATGACCATCCACGAGAACGTGGCTTATGGCATCCGCCACCACGAACGCCTGGGCAAGGCCGAGCTGGACGTGCGCGTCGAGCAGGCGCTGCGCCAGGCCGCGCTGTGGGACGAGGTGAAGGACAAGCTGAAGGAAAGTGGGCTGGGCCTGTCCGGCGGCCAGCAGCAGCGTCTGTGCATCGCCCGCGCGGTGGCGCTGAAGCCCGACGTGCTGCTGCTGGACGAGCCCACCTCCGCGCTGGACCCGATCTCCACCGGCCGCATCGAGCAGCTGGTGGAGGAACTCAAGCAGGAGTTCACCATCATGATCGTCACCCACAACATGCAGCAGGCCGCGCGCGTGTCCGACTACACCGCCTTCATGTACCTGGGCGACATGGTCGAGCACGGCGCGACTTCGCAGATTTTCTCCAACCCGGCCAAGCAGCAGACCGAGGACTACATCACCGGTCGTTTCGGCTGACCAGGCCAGTCCACGCACACGTAACGACCCTCGTCCCCTTGCGGGGCACTTCCCCGGCCATCGGGAAGAAGGAGCAAGACATGAACGAACAGCACAGCCACATCGTCCGCAGCTACGACGCCGAGCAGCACGCGCTGCAGGGCGAACTGATCCGCATGGGCCTGATGGCCGCCTCCCAGCTGGAAGCAGCGCTCGAAGTGGTGGAACGCCGCGACGATGGCGCCGCCGAGCGGGTGGTCGCCAACGACGAAGCCATCGACGCGCTGGAACAGCAGGTCAACCACGACGTGATCCACCTGATCCGGCGCGGCCCGATGGCCACCGACCTGCGCATGATCCTGGCCGCGCTGCGGGTGGCTTCGGACATCGAGCGGATCGGCGACTACGCGGCGAACATCGCCAAGCGCTCGCTGGTGCTGAACCAGCTGCCGCCGCTGCCGCATACGCGCGGGCTCGGCACCCTCGGCAGGATGGCGGTGCAGCAGGTGCGCGACGTGCTGGAGGCCTACCGCGAACGCGACGGCGAGGCCGCGCTGCGCGTGCGCGCGCGCGACGCCGAGCTGGACACCCTCTACACCGGGCTGTTCCGCGAGCTGTTGACCTACATGATGGAGGACCAGCGCGCGATCACCGCCTGCACCCACCTGCTGTTCATGGCCAAGAACATCGAGCGGATCGGCGACCACGCCACCAACATCGCCGAGAACGCCTGGTTCCTGATCCACGGCGAGGAGCTGCTGCCGCAGCGCGACAAGCGCGACGAAAGCAACACCACCGCCGTCTGAACCACCCGGGACAGCGCGCCTGCCGGCGACTGGCCGCCCCGTGCCGCAAGCGGTAGGATCGCCCCACCATCAGGCGCATTCGCGCAAGGAGTCGACCATGTCGCAATCCCGCAATCCCCTGGCGCTGGTGATCGGCGCCGCCGTTGCCACCGGCGCGCTCGCCGGCCCGCTGTTCTCGATGGACGCGATGGCCCACGGCTACCTGCAGGATCCGCCCAAGGCCGCCGCCAGCGAGGGCAAGTGCGGGGAAGGCAAGTGCGGCGCCGGGATGATGGGCGCCGACAAGGCCGACAAGGCCAAGCAGGAAGGCAGCTGCGGCATGGCGCAGAAGGACACCGACAAGGACGGCCGCATCTCCCGCGCCGAGTTCGCCGCTGCCCACGGCGGCAAGGACACGATGTTCCCGAAGATCGACACCGACGGCGACGGCTTCATCAGCCAGGCCGAAATGGACGCGCACCACGCTGCCATGAAGAAGGACGGCAAGGCCGCCGGCGAAGGCAAGTGCGGGGAAGGCAAATGCGGCGAGGGCAAGTGCGGCGGCAGCATGTGAGCCGTGGCTGAGGCCCTGCCCCAGCACGGCGCCGGGCTTGGCCTGCGCCGCGCGCTGCTGGACGAATTGATCGGGGCGCCTGCGGGCGCCTTCGATTTTCTGGAATGCGCGCCGGACAACTGGATCGGCGTCGGCGGCGCGCTGGGCGAGCAGCTGGAAACGCTGTCGGAGCGGCATCCGCTGAGCTGCCACGGCCTGTCGCTGTCGTTGGGCGGGCCGGATCCGCTGGACCACGCGTTCCTGCGCCAGACCCGCGATTTCCTCGAGCGCCACCGCGTCGCGCTTTACAGCGAGCACCTGAGCTACTGCGCAGCAAACGGCCATCTCTACGACCTGCTGCCGCTGCCGTTCACCGACGAAGCGGTACTGCACGTCGCCGCGCGGATCCGCCAGGTGCAGGACGCACTGGGCCGGCGCATCGCGGTGGAGAACGTCAGCTACTACGCCGCGCCGTTCCGGCAGCTCGCCGAAGCCGATTTCGTCAACGCGGTGCTGGCCGAGGCCGATTGCGACCTGCTGCTGGACGTCAACAACGTCTACGTCAACGCGATCAACCACGGCTACGACGCCCGCGCCTTTATCGAAGCGATGCCGGCGGCGCGCATCGCCAGCTACCACGTGGCCGGCCACTTCGACGAGGCCAACGATCTCAAGATCGATACCCACGGCACGGCGGTGAAGGACGATGTGTGGGCGCTGCTCGGCTTCGCCTACGCCACCCACGGCGTGCGCCCCACCCTGCTGGAGCGCGATTTCAACTTCCCGCCGCTGCCGGTGCTGCTGGACGAGGTGGCGCGCATCCGCGCGCTGCAGGCGGCAGCGCCATGAGCGGGCTGCACGCGCAACTGCACGCGCTGGCCGCGCACGTGCGCGATCCGGCCACGCACCCCGGGCCGCCCGGCATCGAAGACCGGCGGCTGGCGGTCTATCGCGAGCTGGTGGCCAGCAACCTCGACGGCCTGCTGGCCGGCACCTTCCCGGTGATCCGCCGGACCCTGGGCGATGTGGAGTGGCAGGCGCTGCTGCGCCGCTTCCTCATCGGCCACCGCAGCGAAACCCCGCTGTTCACCCGGCTAGGACTGGAGTTCATCGCCTTCCTCGAGTCTGCGGAAGATCCGGTGCGGCCATGGCTGGCCGAGCTGGCGCATTACGAATGGGCCGAGCTGGGCCTGCAGCTCGACGACGCCGCGCTGCCTGCGCACGATCCCGATGGCGACCTGCTGGGCGGCGTGCCGCTGGTGTCGCCGTTGGCGTGGCCGCTGGCCTACCGTTGGCCGGTGCACCGGCTCGGCCCGGACTGCCAGCCCACCGAACCACCGCCCGCACCCACGCTGGTGCTGCTGCGCCGCGATCCCGGCGGCCGCGTCCATTTCTCGATGCTGTCCCCGCTGCTGTACCGCCTGCTGGCGCTGGTTTCCGCCAACGAAGGGCGCAGCGGCCGGGCACTGTTGCGCCAGCTGGCGGAGGAAGCCGGCCACCCCGATTTCGATGCGTTCCTCGGCGAGGCACTGCCGATGCTGGAACGGCTGCGCGACGAAGGCGTGCTACTGGGCACCGCGCCGCCCGCGCGGTGAACGCAACGGGGGCCAGCGGCTCGCTCTGCTAGGCTTTGTCGATGACCGATACGCAAGACGCACCCGCCTTCGCGGCGATGGCCGAGCGCTTCCGCGGCTACCTGCCGGTGGTGGTGGACGTGGAAACCGGCGGCTTCGACTGGAACAAGCACGCCCTGCTGGAGATCGCGGCAATCCCGATCGAACTGGATGCGGCCGGCAACTACGTGCCGGGCGAAGTCGCGCATGCGCACATCGCCCCTGCGCCCGGCACCAGCATCGACCCGAAATCGCTGGAGGTCACCGGCATCAAGATCGGTCATCCGCTGCGCGGCGAAGTGGACGAGCGCACCGGGCTGGACGCGATCTTCGTGCCGGTGCGCGCCGCGGTGAAGAAGCACGGCTGCCAGCGCGCCATCCTGGTGGGCCACAACGCCCATTTCGACCTCAATTTCCTCAATGCCGCGGTCGCCCGCGTCCAGCACAAGCGCAACCCGTTCCATCCATTCAGCGTGTTCGACACGGTGACGATGGCCGGCCTGGCCTATGGCCAGACCGTGCTGGCGCGCGCGGCAATGGCTGCCGGGCTTGGCTGGGATCCCAGCCAGGCGCATTCGGCGGTATACGACACCGAGCAGACCGCGAAGTTGTTCTGTGCGATTGCAAACAGCTGGGTTCGTCCTGCCCCGTCGCCGAACGCCGTACCCGCAGCGGCTGGGGACACGCCGTGAATTCCCACGCCGTGGGGCCGGCCTGCGATGGAACATCGCAGGCGTTCGGCTGCACGCGAAGCGATGCTTCGCAAACGCTTGCCTCACCTATCTAGGCAAATCGGCGCCATCCACGGCACGGATTGTCCCTTCGCTCGCTACGGGCGCATCGCCCGGCGACTCACTGGGGCCCAGGACGCTTCGCCCTGAGCGTCCGCACGATCCCGTAGGCGCTGATCGCCATCCACACGGCTTCCAGCACGAACACCGATACGTTGAACTTGCCCAGCAGCGACACCAGCACACCGCCGGAGCCGAACAGGTTCAGCAGCTGGTAGACGATGCCGGTGCCGGACAGCTTGCCGGCCTGCAGCAGGAAGAACGCCACCAGCACCGCCAGTGTCCCGGCGATGCCTACCCAGTCGTACCACATCAGGTTCAAGGCCATCACGCGCTTCTTTGCCGCACGGCTTCGAACAGCGCCACGCCGCTGGCGACCGACACGTTGAGGCTCTCGAAACCGCCCGGCATGGGGATCTTCACCAGCTGGTCGCAGTTCTCGCGGGTGAGCCGGCGCAGGCCTTCGCCCTCGCTGCCCATCACCAGCGCCACGTTGCCCTTCAGGTCGATGGCGTACAGCGACGCGTCCGCCTCGCCGGCCAGCCCGTAGATCCACACGCCGGCCTTCTGCAGGTCACGCAGGGTGCGCGAGAGGTTGGTCACGCTGAAGATCGGCAGCGTGTCCGCCGCGCCGGCCGAAGTCTTGCGCACGGTGGCGTTGACCTGCACCGCCTTGTCCTTGGGAATCACCACCGCGGTCGCGCCCGCCGCCGCCGCGCTGCGCAGGCAGGCGCCGAGGTTGTGCGGGTCCTGCACGCCGTCCAGCACCAGCAGCAGCGCCTTGCCTTCGGCGGCTTCTATCAACGCCGGCAGCTCATGCTCGTCCCAGGTCTTCGCCGCCGCGTAGCGCGCCGCCGCGCCTTGGTGGCGCACGCCGCCGGCCACGCCGTCCAGCGCCTGCTGGGCGACACGGCGCACGTCGATGTCCTTGCGCCGCGCCTGCTGCTCGATTTCGGTGATGCGCGGATTCTTGCCGCCGGCTTCCAGCAGCACTTCGCGCACGTGTTCGGCGTCGTGTTCCAGCGCGGAAGCCACCGCGTTCAGGCCGACGATCCATTGGGAGGATTTGCTCATGCCGCTATTGTGATGCACGCGCAAATCCGGCGCACCCGGCGCGGGGCGGGAAATTGCGGAATGCCGGCCATCGACGGCCGGCAGCCGCGCCCCGAACGGAACGCGCGCGGAGGCGGAGCAGCAGTCCGCCGCCCCGCGCCGCGCACCCCCAGCCCGCTCAGAACCGCTTCTTCTGCCGCTTGGCCGGCTTGCCCCGCTCCGGCACCGGCGGCAGGCCGGCGTCTTCCTCGGCCAGGCGGAAGTCGATCTTGCGCTCTTCCACGCTGGCCTTCAGCACCACGATGCGGACGCGGTCGCCGAGCCGGAACTCGCGGCCGCGGCGCTCGCCGGTGAGCGTCTTGCGCACCGCATCGAAGTGGTAGAAGTCGCGCGGCAGCTGGGTCACGTGGACCAGGCCGTTCACCTTGGAATCGTCCAGTTCCACGAACAGGCCGAAGCTGGTCACGCCGCTGATGGTGCCGTCGAACTCCTTGCCGACATGGCTTTCCATCCACGCCGCGCGGTAGCGCTCGTCGACCTCGCGCTGGGCCTCGTCGGCGCGGCGCGAGCGCTCCGAGCACTGCAGCGACAGGCTGGCCATTTCGTGCGGCGAGTATTCGTAAGCTTCCGGCCGGCCGCCGGCCAGCGCGTGCTTGATCGCGCGATGCACCAGCAGGTCCGGGTAGCGGCGGATCGGCGAGGTGAAGTGCGCGTAGGCCTCCAGCGCCAGGCCGAAGTGGCCGATGTTGTCCGGCGCGTACACCGCCAGCGACTGGCTGCGCAGGATCACCGACTCCAACAGCGCGGCGTCGGGGCGTTCGCGGATCTTCTCGAGCAGTGCGCGCAGGTCCTTCGGCCGCACCTTGGCCCACGGCGGGACGCGCAGCTGGAATTCCTTGAGGAATTCCTCCAGGTCGGCGTACTTGGATTCCGGCGGCCTGTCGTGGTCGCGGTAGGGCGCGGGGACGCGCGCCTGCATCAGGTACAGCGCGGCCTGCACGTTGGCCGCGATCATGCACTCTTCGATCAGCTTGTGGGCGTCGTTGCGCTGGAGCATGCCGGCCTGGGTCACCACGCCCTTGGCGTCCAGCACGAAGCGCACTTCGCTGCTCTCGAACTCGATCGCTCCGCGCTTGGCACGCGCCCTGTCCAGCACCTTGTAGAGCTGGTGCAGGCGCTGCACCTGCGGCAGCAGGGGGCCGATCTTCGCCAGCGCGGCGTCGTGGTCGTCCTCCGGGATGCCCTCGCCCACCGCGTTCCACACGTCGGTGTAGGTCAGGCGCGCGTGCGAGTGCATCACCGCCTCGTAGAACCGGCTCGACGTGACGATGCCGTCGCGGCCCACCTGCATGTCGCAGCAGAAGCACAGCCGGTCCACCGCCGGGTTGAGCGAGCAGATGCCGTTGCTGAGGGTTTCCGGCAGCATCGGCACCACGAAGCCGGGGAAATAGACCGAGGTCGCGCGCAGCTGCGCCTCGTCGTCAAGCGGCGTGCCGGGCCGCACGTAGTGCGAAACGTCGGCGATCGCGACGATCAGGCGGAAGCCGTCTGCGTTGGGTTCGCACCACACCGCATCGTCGAAATCCTTGGCGTCCTCGCCATCGATCGTCACCAGCGGCACGCGCCGCAGGTCGACGCGCGAGGCGGTTTCGTCGTACTGGACCTCCAGCGGCACCGCAGTGGCCTGCGCCAGCACCTCGGGGGGGAACTCGTGCGGGATGTCATGGCCGTGGATGGCCGCCTCCACCGCCTGCGAGGCGGTGAGCTTGTCGCCCAGCACCGCCAGCACGCGGCCGATCGGCGGGCGGTGCGCGTCCTGCGGGGTGGTGATTTCCACCACCACCAGCTGGCCCGCCCTCGCATCGTTGCGCGCGTCCTGCGGCACCATCACGTTGCGCTGGATGCGCTTGTCGTCCGGCACCACGTAGGCGATGCCCAGCTCCTCGGTATAGCGCCCCAGCAGCCGGGTCAGGCGGCGTTCCAGCACCTCGACGATGGTCGCTTCGCCGCGCCCGCGCCGGTCCATGCCGGTGAGGCTGACCAGCACGCGGTCGCCGTGGCTGACCTTGCGCATCTCGTACGGCGGCAGGAACAGGTCGTCGCCGCCCTTCTCCGGGCGCAGGAAGCCGAAGCCGTCGGGGTTGGCGATCACGCTGCCGGCGATCAGTTCGGCCTGCGCCGCCGGCACATAGCCGCCGCGCCGGTTCTGCAGCAGCTGGCCGGCGCGCA
>ERZ778017.1977-NODE-1977-length-17993-cov-6.953339_pt1 | contig 17993 bp, 17 predicted proteins | sample MGYA00375747_ERZ778017 | MGnify/ENA primary metagenome ERZ778017 (study PRJEB29350, sample SAMN05509838) | bioreactor metagenome | biome: bioreactor; material: wastewater | place: South Africa: University of Cape Town | collected 2014-03-17 ...
ATCACCGACCAGATCTATTCCTACCTCTACCAGAACCCGCAGATCGACTTCACCAGGACGACGGAACTCGATGTCGACGCCTTCCGCAAGAACATCCGCGACACGGTGAACGCCCGCGTCGGTGAGCAACTCATCCATGAGGTGCTGATCGACCAGATCAACTTCCTCTCCAAGGACGAGATTCGCAACAACACCATCCGCCGCCGCAGGGGCGACACCACCGGGTCCGTCGCCAAGCCCAAGGCGGAGTAAGCTCCGTCGCGCGGCTTCTGGTTGACGTAAACGTCAAACAACCTGTAGGTTCGCCGCGACGAGGCCCGGCCGGGCGCTAACGATGCGAGACGAGGAGAACCCGATGGGTATTCAGGACGTTGCCGAGAAAATCAGGGCGCAGGTCGAAAGCGGCGGGTTCGAGCATTCGGTGAAATTCGACACCGGTGCCGATGGCGGGATCGTCATCGACGGCGCCACGATTTCGACCGCGGACGGCCCTGCCGACTGCACCATCACGCTGTCGCTGGACGACCTCGAATCGCTCATTTCCGGCGGCCTCAATCCGACCATGGCCTTCATGAGCGGCAAGCTGAAGATCGACGGCGACATGTCGGTCGCCATGGCGCTCAGCCAGTTGATCGCCTGACGTTCAGGGAAAGACTTCTTGGCCTTCGCGGGCCCATTACCCCCACCCCCAGGGCTATCGCATATGGAGTTTTCCTCGACCTCGGCCGTCGCCGGCCCCCACGCCTAACCCCTCCCCACAAGGGGGAGGGGGACTTTGCGGCATTGCTACAACGCGCCGATCAAGCCGATTTTGGCTGAAACGGTGGCGTCGGCGTCCCCCTCCCCCTTGTGGGGAGGGGTTAGGGGTGGGGGTATCAAATCCCCGGCCAATCCCGAATTTCTTATAGCTCAGGCCGCCAGCTTCTCGCGCCGGCCGGCGGCCTTCAGCTTGCGGCCGGTGGCTTCCAGCGTGCCATACGCGCCGTCGAGCGTGCCCGGGGCCAGTTCCAGCGCCAGCAGGCGGTGCCGCTCGTAGGGGCCGGGCATGGAAAGGCCGCCGGTTTTTTCGGCCGAGAAGCCGAAGCGGCCGTAATAGGGCGCGTCGCCGACCAGAAGGATTGCCTTGTGGCCGAGTCGCCGGGCTTCCGCCACAACATGGCGCATCAGCGCCGAGCCGATGCCGGCCCCCTTCAGCGACGGGTCGACGGCGAGCGGGCCGAGCAGCAGGGCGGCCGGACCGCCCTCGCCCAGCCGCACGTCCCAGAGCCGGACCGTGCCCAGAACCGCGCCTGCGGCACCGCGTGCGATAAAGGCGAGGCCTTCGCAGGGCCGCCGGCCGCGACGCAGTTTTTCCGACGACTTGCGCTTGCGCCCCAAGCCCATGGCGCGATCGAGCAGCGCCTCGCGCGCGGCGACATCCGCGGCGGTCTCCGCAACGATATCGAAGGGGATTTCAGATTTCCGGGTTTCGACGAACATGCTCACGATCCTTCACGAGCGGAATTTTCCACAAGCGGGTCCGCTGCCGGCGCGAACACCGGCAACGGGCTGATCCGACGGTTCGGGCGAGCCGTCAGATCACGTAGGATCGGAGAGGCTCGAAGCCGTTGAAGGCGACCGCCGAATAGGTGGTCGTGTAGGCGCCCGTGCCTTCGATCAGCACCTCGTCGCCGATGGTCAGCGACAGGGGCAGCGGATAAGGCGTCTTCTCGTAGAGCACGTCGGCCGAATCGCAGGTCGGGCCGGCGAGCACGCAGGGCGCGGTCGCGTCGCCGTCATGGCGAGTGACCAGCGGGTAGCGGATCGCCTCGTCCATGGTTTCGGCGAGGCCGCCGAACTTGCCGATGTCGAGGAAGACCCAGCGCACATTGTCGTTGTCGGCCTTCTTGGAAATCAGCACGACCTCGGACTTGATGACGCCGGCATTGCCGACCATGCCACGGCCCGGCTCGATGATCGTCTCGGGAATGGCATTGCCGAAATGCTTGCGCAGCGCGTCGAAGATGGCCTGGCCATAGGCTTCCGCCGCCGGCACGTCGCGCAGGTAGCGCGTCGGGAAGCCGCCGCCGAGGTTGACCATCCGCAGTACGATGCCCTCTTCCGCCAGCGTGGCGAAAACCTGCCTAGCGTCGCCCAGCGCCCGGTCCCAGGCGGCCAGATCGGTCTGCTGCGAGCCGACGTGGAACGACACGCCATAGGCCTCGAGGCCGAGCGCATGGGCGCGGCGCAGCACGTCCACCGCCATGACCGGCGCGCAGCCGAACTTGCGCGACAGCGGCCACTCGGCCCCGGCGCCATCGGTCAGCACGCGGCAGAACACGCGTGAGCCGGCGGCCACGCGGGCGATCTTCTCGACCTCCTCCACGCAGTCCACGGCAAACAGGCGCACGCCGAGCTGGTAGGCGCGGGCGATGTCGCGCTCCTTCTTGATGGTGTTGCCGAAGGAAATGCGGCTGGCGGAAGCCCCCGCGTTCATCGCCATCTCGACCTCGGCCACCGAAGCGGCATCGAAGGACGAGCCCATCTTGGCCAGCATGCGCAGGATTTCCGGCGCCGGGTTGGCCTTGATCGCATAGTAGATGCGGGAATCGGGAAGCGCCCGCTCGAAGGCGCGGAAATTGTCGGCCACGACATCGAGGTCGACGACGAGGCAGGGGCCGTCGGGACGTCGGGTGGCGAGGAAATCGATAATGCGCTGCGTGGCCATCGGGGTCTCTCCAAAGCGCACGGCAGGGTGCGCGCAAACGGTTGCGCTCCACGGGCCTCGGCCTCGCGAACACGCAGGTCAAACAAAGGCGGGACAGACTTCGATGGAACCAGCCGGTGGAGACACCGGAACCATGAAGCGCCGTCTCGCGGCGATGGGTCATGGCCATTTGCCCGGCCAGGACCCGCTTTGTCTGCCTTGGCTTGGATTGGGAGAGCCCCGTTCCGCACTGCCGGCAATGAAGGTGTGCCTCTTTGAGTAACCCCGACTTTTGGACAGCCGGAAGAGAACCAGAAAGGCCCGCACCGTCGTTGCTTCAAGGTGTCCTCGACTTGGTGGTTGGCCACCAGGCCGACTGGAGGGTCTGACTCCAGCTACCTTACCGATTGCCCTCGCCATTCGAGGATCGGCGGACACCCACAGGCACGTGCGACTTTGGGCAGGCGCGATATAGGCAGAGAATCATGTCGGATCAATGACTAAATTCGTTTTCTGCATTTATTTTCCGCAGCCTGCGGAAATACCGGCAAAACCGGACCGGGGCCGCCGTTTCGACCGCCCACGCTTTCATCGGAAGGCCGGCTCGGCTATAACCCTGCACGCTTTTTGAATGATTTTCGCCGAACCGGCCCGCACGGTTTTCGTGATTCGCCGCCCCGCCCGAAAGGTCACGCCATGGATACCCTGACCCGCATGCGCGCTTTTATCGACGTGGTCGAGGCCGAGGGGTTTTCGGCCGCCGCGCGCAAGATCGGCCGCTCCAAGGCGCTCCTGTCCAAATATGTGCGCGAGCTGGAGGACGAACTGGGCGCGCTGCTCCTCAACCGCACCACCCGCCAGTTCTCGCTCACCGAAGCCGGCCACACTTACTACCGGCGCGCCTCCGAGATCATCCGCGAGGTCGACAGCCTGTCGGACGCGGTGCGCGAATCTTCCGGCGACGTGCGCGGCCGCATCAAGCTTTCCGCGCCGCGCACCTTCGCCGACGCGCCGATCGGCCAGTCGCTGATCGATTTCGCCAGGCAATACCCCGACATCGTTCTCGACATCGATCTCGACGACCGCTTCGTCGATCTGGTGGAGGAAGGCTTCGACCTGGCCATCCGCATATCGCGGCTGGAAAATTCCTCGATGATCGCACGGCGGCTGGCGCCGTTTTCGGTGCGGCTTTGCGCGGCCCCCGAACTCGTCGCCAGGCACGGCCTGCCGGCGCGCCCGCAGGATCTTTCGCGCATCCCCTGCATCATCGACACCAACGGCCGCTGGCTTTCCAACTGGCCGTTCAAGGGCGACGGCGGCGACCCGATCAGCGTTTCGGTATCCGGCCCGCTCGAGGTCAACAGCCCGATGACGGCAAGGGCAGCCGCCGTGGCAGGGCTCGGTTTCGCCATGCTGCCCGACTTCATCGCAGCCCCCGACATCGACAGCGGCCGGCTGGTCACCGCGCTCGACGAGCGCATCCTGTCGGGCGGCGGCATCTTCGCCGTCTACCCGCACCGGCGCTACCTTCCCGCCAAGGTGCGCGTGTTCGTCGATTACCTAGTGCAATGGTTCAAGGCCGCCGATACGGCCTGACCGGTCCGAATTTCGCCGCCTTTGTGGTAACTCTCGACATCTGCCGACCGTCGACGATTCCTGGATGAGAATGCACCTCGAAAGGCGAATTCCCATACTGGCCGCAACCGCGGCCGCGCTGCTGGCGAGCGCCGGGGTGGCGGCGGCGCACCCGCACGTCTTCGCCGAGGCGCGCCTCGACGTGGTGCTCTCCCCCGATCGCCAGAGCGTTACGGCGCTGCGCCACCTGTGGCGCTTCGACGACCTGTTCTCCAGCACCGTGCTGATGGAGTTCGACAAGAACGCCGACCTCAAGCTCGACGAAGAGGAATTGAAGGACGTCTCCGACACCATCTTCACCTCGCTGGCGGAGTACGGCTATTTCCAGATCGTCACCGCCGACGGCAAGGACGTGAAGATGAAGGCGCCGGCGCAACTGATCGCCAGTTTCGACGGCGACCAACTGATCGTGCTGTTCGAATCGGAGCCGGAAGCACCGATCAGGCTCTCCGGCAAGATCGATTTCGGCGTCTACGACCCGACCTTCTACACGGCCATCGACTTCACCGAGGACGCCAACATGGTGGTGGACGGCATGCCGGACAACTGCGCCAGCACGGTCATCCGTCCCGACCCCGACACCGCCCTCGCCGAAAACCAGCAGACATTGACCGATGCGTTCTTCAACGACCCGACGGGAACCGACATGAGCAAGATCTTCGCGACCAGGCTCGAACTGAACTGCCAGGCGAAAGGATAGCGGCAGGTGAACAGGTCCATGCTGCTGCGCCTCGGCTGCGGCCTCGCGGCCGCAATCCTCGCGGGCGCATGCCTGTCGGGCATGGCGCACGCCCAAAGCTCGCTCGGCATCGGCACCAACGACGCCATGCCCGCCGGCACCGGCCTGTTTGCGCGCCAGCTTTTATGGATCAACCTCAAGCAGCAGGAATTTTACCGGGCATTGGCGACCGCCATGAAGGCCATGCGCGACGACGGAACCCGGCTTTGGCTGCTCATCGGCCTTTCCTTCGCCTACGGCATCTTCCATGCGGCCGGTCCCGGCCACGGCAAGGCGGTGATCTCCTCCTACATGGTGGCGAACGAGGTGGCGCTGAGGCGCGGCGTCATGCTGTCCTTCGTCTCCGCATTCCTGCAAGCGCTCACGGCCATCGCCGTCATGATTCTCGCCTGGTTCGTGCTGCGCGGCACTTCCGTGTCGATGACGGACGCCGCATGGTTCCTCGAAATCGCAAGCTACGTCTTCGTCACCGCCTTCGGCGCGTGGCTGCTGTGGAAGAAGGCCGGGCCGCCGCTCCTGCGCCTGCTCGGCACGCGCAGCACCGGCGGCCCGGCCGGCCATTTCCACGCCGACGGCACCTATTGCATCCAGCCCCATGGCCGGCTGACCTATGCACCGGTTACCCCCACCCCTGACCCCTCCCCACAAGGGAGAGGGGAACTAGGCGGCGAGTTCTCCGGGTCCCCCTCCCCCTTGTGGGGAGGGGTCAGGGGTGGGGGTGACACGCATCGACCCAGCCGGAACTTCAGGACCGAGCCCTGCGCGGTCTGCGGCCACAGCCACGCGCCCGACCCGGCGATGCTTTCGGCTGAGCGTTTCGACTGGAAAACGGCATGGGCGGCGATCGTGGCGGTCGGGGTCCGCCCCTGCTCCGGCGCGCTGATCGTGCTGTCCTTCGCGCTGCTCAACGGCCTGTGGCTGGGCGGCGTCCTTTCGGTCCTGGCCATGGCGCTCGGCACCGCCATCACCGTTTCCGCACTGGCGACGATGGCGGTAAGCGCCAAGAACTGGGCCGTCTTCTTCGCCGGCGACGGCCGCCTCGGCGCGCGCATCCATTCGATCGTGGAGATCGGCGGCGCGGCCTTCGTGTTCCTGTTCGGCCTGCTCCTGCTTTCCGCCAGCCTGAGCGCCTGACCCCGTCGTCAGTCGCGGCGGTCCCTGCCCGCCTGCACCCGCGAGCGCAGCCACAACAGCACGAACAGCCCCAGCATGAACACGACCACGACCGCGACCGCGAGAATGCCGGACACCCGGCCGACCGCCAGCATGATCGCCGGCAGGTAGTAGGCGAAGGCTGCGAACACCACCAGGATCACAAAGGCTGCGATCGCCGAATTCCTGTTATTGCGATCCATCGACTGTTTCCGCACCGAGGTTGAGAGTGTCCGGGCGGGTCTTAGCCAACCTCGCGCCCTAATGATAGTGCCGCGGCGGCCGCGCTTGCTCTCCATGGCCCGCGTTGCTGTCGGCACAGCGGCCGAACTCCGGCTCCACCGTCGCATGGCTGATGCCGTGCCTGTCCGTCAGCCGCTGCTTGATGGCCAGCACCGCGTCATAAGGGTCGGTGCCTTCCCGAAGGCAGGCATGCAGCGTCGCCATGGTATCGGCCCCGTCGAGCGACCACACGTGCATGTGGTGCACGTTGCGCAGGCCGGGAACGTTCTTGACCAGGTCGTCGGCCACCGCGTCGCGGTCGATGCTGGGCGGCACGCCTTCGAGCAGCACATGCGCCGCTTCGCGCATCAGCCGCCACGCGCTCGACAGGATCAGCACCGCCACCAGCACCGACAGGATCGGGTCGATCGGCATCCAGCCGGTGAGGATAATGACGATCGCCGCCGCGATCGCCGCGACCGAACCCAGAAGGTCGCCCACCACATGCAGGATCGCCCCGCGCATGTTGAGGTTCTGGCGATCGCCGCCGTGCAGGATCAGGAAACCGGCGACGTTGACCGCCAGGCCGAGACCGGCCACCACCAGCATCGGCACGCCCAGGATCGGCGCCGGGGCGTGAAAGCGCTGCCAGGCTTCGTAGCAGATCCACAGCGCCACCACGAAGATGGCGATGCCGTTGGTATAGGCGACCAGCGTGCGGACCCGGCCGAAGCCGTAGGTGTGACGGCCCGTGGCAGGCTTGTCGCCGAGGTGGAAGGCATACCAGGCGAGCGCCAGCGCCACCGAATCGGTCAGCATGTGCCCGGCATCGGCCAAAAGCGCCAGCGAGCCGGTCAACCAGCCGCCGACAGCTTCCGCGACCATGAAGCCGCCGGTCAGGCACGCCGCGGCCAGCACCCGCTTCTTGTCGGTGCCGGCATGCACATGCGCGCCCGGGCCATGGTCGTGCCCATGCCCGTGCTCGCTGCCGGGCGTTCCATGATCGTGGGCGTGGACCATCACCAGCCTTTCCTGTGATGAAATAACCTTACGCCTCAATCACTTACGGAAATCCTCAAGGCGCCTCACCTGGACGCCATCCTTATCAAAGTTGCTCGGGTCCAGCCACCCCTCATAGGCTTTTTTGAGCGCCGGCCATTCCTTGTCGATGACGGAGAACCACGGCGTGTCGCGGTTCTCGCCCTTGACCACGGAGTGCTGGCGGAACAGCCCCTCGAAGCTGAAACCGAACCGCAGCGCGGCGCGCTTCGAGGCTTCGTTGCGGTTGTTGGTCTTCCATTCGTATCGGCGATAGCCGAGTTCGTCGAAGGCGTATTTCATGAACAGGAACTGCGCTTCCGTCGCCGCCGGCTTGCGCGAAATCAGCGGCCCCCAATAGATGTGGCCGATCTCGACGACGCCGTTGGCGGCATCGATGCGCATTAGGGTCTGGCGGCCCGCCACCTTGCCGCTCGCCTTGTCGATGACGGCGAAGAACAGCGGGTCGGGGCTGGCCTGCGCCTGCTCCAGCCACGGCTGGAAGGCGGCGCGGCTTTCCGGCGGATAGTCCGGAAGCCAGGCGAAGCGCTCGGCGGCGTCCGGCACGGTCGAGGCTTCGTAAAGGCCATCGCCGTGCTTTTGCGCGTCCAGCGGCTCAAGCCTCACGTAGCGCCCCTCCAGGACCTTGCGTTCCGGGCGCGGACGCGGCTTCCAGTTCTTCAGATCGTCGGGCACAAGGATTTTCCTTCCGTTTGACAGATGAGCGAGAGGGTCCCAAAAATGCCGCCGTCCCATAGCTCCAATCTGGACCAACAAAATGATCCAAACAATCGCTGCTTTCGACCGGCTTGGCGAGGAAAACGCCTTCGCGGTGCTGGCGAGAGCCACCGCACTTGCCCACCAGGGCAAGGACGTCGTCAATCTCGGCATCGGCCAGCCCGATTTCCAGACCCCCGCGCATATCGTCGAGGCGGCCATCAAGGCGCTGCGCGACGGCCATCACGGCTACACGCCCGCCAACGGCCTTCTGGCGCTGCGCGAGGCGGTGACGCGGCGCACGCTTGCCACTACCGGCGTCGAGGTGTCGCCCGAATCGGTGATGATCCTGCCCGGCGGCAAGCCGACCATGTTCGCGGCCATCCTGATGTTCGGCGAGCCCGGCGCCGACATCCTCTACCCCGATCCCGGCTTTCCCATCTACCGCTCGATGATCGAGTTCACCGGCGCAACGCCCGTCCCGGTGCCGATCCGCGAGGAGAACGGCTTTGCCTTCTCCGCCGAGGAGACGCTGGCGCTGATCACGCCCCGGACCCGGCTTCTGATCCTCAATTCGCCCGCCAACCCGACCGGCGGCGTCACCCCCCGCACCGAGATCGAAAGGCTGGTGAAGGGACTGGAGGCGCACCCCGACGTCGCCATCCTTTCCGACGAGATCTACGACGGCATGACCTATGACGGACAAAGGCATACCTCGCTGCTGCAATTCCCGGAAATCCGCGACCGGCTGATCGTTCTCAACGGCTGGTCGAAGACCTGGGCGATGACCGGCTGGCGGCTGGGCTGGTCGATCTGGCCGGGCGGCGACAGGGGCGCCCATCTCTACGACAAGGTGCGCAAGCTCGCGGTCAACAGTTGGTCCTGCGTCAACGCGCCGGCGCAATACGCCGGTATCGCGGCCATAGACGGGCCGCAGGACGAGGTGGAAAAGATGATGCGGGCCTTCGACAGCCGTCGCAAGATCGTGGTCGAGGGCCTGAACGCCATCGACGGTATTTCCTGCGTGACGCCGAAGGGGGCGTTCTACGCCTTCCCCAACATTTCCGGCACCGGCTGGAAGGCCAAGAAACTCGCATCCGCCCTGCTCGAGGAGGCCGGCGTGGCGCTGATCGGCGGCCCCGATTTCGGCGTCCTCGGCGAAGGCTACATGCGGCTTTCCTACGCCAATTCGGAGGAAAACATCCTGCGCGCGCTGGAGCGGATCGAGACCTTCCTCAAGGGCTGACGAGAAAGGCCCTGCATTTTTTACCCCCGCCCCTGCCCCCTCCCCACAAGGGGGGCGGGATCGGAGAGGTGCCCGCCAAGACCCCTCCCCCTTATGGGAGGGGTCAGGGGTGGGGGTAAATGCAGCCCACGAACCAAACGGCTGAGCCGACTGCCGGCCGCCGCAACTACCTTACCCTCTTCCCACGAACGGCATCTTGGTCGCCATCACCGTCATGAACAGCACGTTGGCGTCGAGCGGCAGGCCGGCCATGTGCACGACCGCGTCGGCGACATGGCTCACGTCCATCACCGCTTCCGCGGCGATCGTGCCGTTGGCCTGCGGCACCCCGACCGTCATCGCCTGCGCCATGTCGGTCAGCGCATTGCCGATGTCGATCTGGCCGCAGGCGATGTCGTAGGGCCGGCCATCCAGCGCCAGCGCCCTGGTCAGCCCGGTGATGGCGTGCTTGGTCGCCGTATAGGGCACGGAGCCCGGGCGCGGCGCGTAGGCCGAAACCGAGCCGTTGTTGATGATGCGGCCGCCCATCGGCTGTTGCCGGCGCATCGCGGCGAAAGCCGCGCGGGCGCACAGGAACGAGCCAGTCAGGTTGACGGCGACGACATCGTTCCACACTTCGACGGGAATCTCGTCGATCGGCGTCGATTTGTAGGCGGTGCCGGCGTTGTTGAACAGAAGGTCGAGACGGCCGAACGTTTCCGTCGCCATCGCAAACAGCGCCTCGACCTGCTCCGGCCGGGTGATGTCGCAGCCGACCGCGAGCGCCCTCGACCGGGTCTGCCCGGCCTCGGCGATGGCTGCATCCAGCGTCGCCGTGCGCCGGCCGCAAAACACGGTGTTCCAGCCCGCCTTGAGCAGGGCCGTGGCAACGGCCTTGCCGACGCCGCTGCCCGCACCGGTAACGATCGCTGTCTTGTCGCTTGTCACGAAAACCTCCGCTTCTGTCGGCAAGGGCATCGCAGAAGGCGGCCCGCATGGCAAGCGCGCCAACAAAAAGGGCGGTCATTGGCGACCGCCCGATCGGGACCGTGCTTGGGAGGAGGAAAGCCGATCCGACTAAGAGCGATTGTGCGCCCGTTAGGTTAACGAAACCTTAACGGACACGCACCGTCGTCTTTGCCTTTTACCAGCGCGAATCGGGCGCGGTAGCAGTCGGCGCCTTCGCCGAGGAAACCGTCGCCTCGATGTGGTCGACCAGCGCGTCCGGCAGGCCGAGCCGCCCGGCAAGCAGGTCGAGATAGCCCCGCTCGGCGCGGCTGTCGCTATCAACGGTAAGCCTGGAGGCCGTGTAGAGTTCTACTTTCTGCTCCTCGCTTTGCGCGGCGGCGACCAGCGCGTCGAGGTCGAGCGGCGCAGAAAGCTCCCCCTTGATGAAGGCTTCCGCCTCCCCGTCGAGACCCGCCTCGCCCAGCCTGCCCACGATCTTTTGCCGCTCCTCGTCGTCGATGCTGCCGTCGGCCTTGGCGGCGGCGATCATCGCCCGGACCAAGGTCAGCGCGAACTCGGTCTCGCCTTGCGGCGCCTGCGAGGGATGAAAGCCGGTATCGGCCGGGGGCGGCAGCAGTTCGGGTTCCCCTGAAGCCGGCGCCTGCTCGGGATTCTTGCCGTTCTGGTAGTTCTGGTAGGCGCGGTAGGCGAGGCTGCCGATGGCCGCCAGGCCGCCGAGCTTGATCGCCGCGCCCGCCACCTTGCGGCCGGGGTCGGTGCCGAGCAGCACCGCGGCCAGCGCGCCGGCCGCCAGCGGATTGTCGCGGGCCATTTGCAAGGCCTGTTCCGCCCTGCTGCGAACCGTCGCCCCCGATCCGGGCATCTGGGAGCCTGGAACTTGCGAACCGAGCAGGCCGTCGAGCAGTTTCTTGGGATCGAACATCAGGGTCTCCGCTTTTGAGATCGTGCGGCAAAACGTAGGGCGCATGCCTCGCCATTACAATGACGAGGCTTCTCCCCCTGCCGACGGCGCCTCGAATCAGCCGCCGATATGCGCTGGGCTGCCCTTCGCCTCGGCAAGCAGGACCTGGCGGTGGCGCTCGGCATAGCGGGCGCGGTCGGCCTCGGAGCGCGCCTCGAAGCAATGCGGGCAGGAAACGCCGGCCTGGTATTTCGGCGAGCGCCGCTCCGCCACGGTCAGCGGGAAGCGGCAGGCACGGCAAAGCTCGGCCTCACCCTCGGCCAGCCCGTGCGCCACCGAAACCCGCTCGTCGAACACGAAGCATTCGCCTTGCCACAGGCTCTCGGCGGCCGGCACCTCCTCCAGATATTTCAGGATGCCGCCCTCGAGGTGGAACACCTCCTCGATGCCGAGCGCCTTGACGTAGGCGGTCGCCTTCTCGCAGCGTATGCCGCCGGTGCAGAACATCGCAACCTTCCTGCCGTCGAGTTCGGCGCGATGCCTTTCCACCCATTGCGGGAACTCGCGGAAACTCGCCGTACCCGGATCGACCGCGCCCCGGAACGTGCCGAGCGAGACTTCGTAACCGTTGCGCGTATCGATGATAAGCGTATCCGGGTCGCTGATCAGCGCGTTCCAGTCCGCCGGCGCGACATAGGTGCCCGCGCTTTGCAGCGGATCGACGGCATCGACCCCCATGGTGACGATCTCGCGCTTCAGCCGCACCTTCATGCGGCGGAACGGCATCGCCGCCGCCGTGCTGTATTTCACGTCCAGCCCCTGGAATTCGGGGATGGAACGAAGATGGGCGACAAGCGCGGCAACGCCCGCCTCGCTGCCCGCTACCGTGCCGTTGATGCCTTCGCGGGCAAGCAGCAGGGTGCCTTTGATGTGATGCTCCTCGCAGGCGGTGGAGAGCGTTTCGCGCAAGGCCTCGAACCGCTCCAGCCGGCAGAACCGGTAGAGGGCGGCGACGTGAAACGGCGGCGAAGGCGTGGACAGGTTCATGCCTGAAGCCCGTAGACGTTCGCCGCCCTCGTTTCAAGATGCGCGGTTTCGCAAGGCTTTGCCGGCGAAAGCCGCGGTTTTCGGGGGAGCCGGCCCGCATTGCTTGTCCCCATATCGGCAAACGCGGCGAGAATTTCCTCCCAACGGAGGTTATCTTCATGTTCGGCACGGAAGTCGTTTCCGAAATCACCCAGGCGGCACACGGCCTCGGCATCGAGCCGGCCGCGCTGCTCGCGGTCGCGGAAGTGGAAAGCGGCGGCGCAGCCTTCGCCGAGATCGACGGCCGGCGCGAACCGCTGATCCGCTTCGAAGCCCATTATTTCGACCAGCGGCTGAATGAAAGGAACCGCGCGGTCGCGCGCGAACAAGGACTAGCGGCCCCCGTGGCCGGCGCCGTCGCCAACCCCGGCACGCAGGCCGCGCGCTGGCGCATGCTGGCGAGGGCCGCGGCCATCGACGCCAAAGCCGCCTACGAATCGGTTTCGTGGGGGCTTGGCCAGGTGATGGGCGCGCACTGGCCGTGGCTGGGCTACGAGAGCGTCGAAGCGCTGGTCGCGGAAGCCCGCTCCGGCGTCGCCGGCCAGGTTCGGCTGATGGCGCGCTACATCGCGCAGGCCGGGCTTACCTCGGCGCTGGCACGCCGCGACTGGGCGGCCTTCGCGCGCGGCTATAACGGCCCCGCCTATGCCAAAAACGGCTACGACCGCAAGCTCGCCGCAGCCTATGCGCGCTATGCAGGGACGGTCGCCGCCACGCCGCTGCTGCGGCGCGGTTCGAAAGGCGAGGCCGTGCGGCGCTTGCAGCAGGCGCTTTCGGCGGCCGGCTATCCGCTGCGCGCGGACGGCGTTTTCGGACCGGCGACGGCACGGGCGGTCAGGCGCTTCCAGGCCGATCACGCACTTGCCGTCGACGGCATCGCCGGGCCGAGAACCATGGCTACGCTGGACTCGCTTGCGAGCGTCGCGCCGCCGCCGGCTACGCCGGCGCAAGGCCGGTGGGCATCGCTGCGGGCCTGGCTGGCGCGGATTTTCCGCGCGGCCTGAAGGTGCGGCATCCACCGCACCCTTGCCTTCATGGACAGCGAAAGGCGGGCATGCTAATCGGTTGAAAAAGCGCCACCACGCATGGAAAAGGCAGGATGCCGATGAGCAAGTCCGAGACCCTCTTGTCGCTTCTCGATGGCCAGAAGGTGATCCCGGTGCTCCAGATCGCCGAGGTTTCGCACGCCGTTCCGCTCGCCCGCGCGCTGGTTCGCGGCGGCCTGCCGATGATCGAGATCACGCTGAGGACCGCAGGCGCGCTGGAAGCGATTACCCGCGTCGCGGCCGAAGTGAAGGAGGCGATCGTCGGCGCCGGCACCATCCTCGATGCTCGCCAGTTCGACGAGGCGGCAAGGGCCGGCTCGAAATTCATCGTCAGCCCCGGCGTCACCCCCGGCCTTCTGGCGGCGGCCAAAGACAGCGCCGTGCCGCTGCTGCCCGGCGCGATCACGCCCGCCGAGATCATGCTGGCCCGGGAGGCGGGACTAACCTTCCTGAAGTTCTTCCCCGCCGAGCAGGCGGGCGGCCTGGCCTTCCTGAAGGCGCTGGCTTCCCCCTTTGGCGACATCCGCTTCTGCCCGACCGGCGGCGTCAACGTCCGCAACGCAGGCGACTATCTGGCGCTGCCCAACGTCGCCTGCGTCGGCGGCTCATGGATCGCGCCTCACGATTTGGTCGAGGCCGGTCGCTGGGACACGATCGAAATGCTGGCACGGGAGGCCAGCGCGCTGGCCAAGGGCTGAACTCGCGCGCGTTGTGCTCTTTTTACCCCCTGCCCCCTCCCCGCAAGGGGGAGGAGAAGCGGAAGCGCTGTGCCGGAATCCCCCTCCCCTTGTGGGGAGGGGTCAGGGGTGGGGGTACTGAAACCCGCGATCAAAAGCGGATTATAGCAGCCGTTATTTACTGGCGAAGCGCGCTACCGACATGAACTTCACCGCCGTGCCGGTGAAGCGGTTGGCGTTGGCCATCTCGTCGCCGTTCTGGAAGCCGTTGGTGTAGACTTCGGTCGGCGCGGTGCGAACGAGGTTGTAGGCGTAGCGCGGCCCGGTGGTCGCATCCGAGACGGTGGCGACATAGTCGGCGCTGTGAAGCGCCCAGCGGGCGGCGCTCGGCTGCGCCGACACGACGACCGCCTTCGGCTCGGGCTTCAGGTCGGCGGCGCTGGCGCGGGCTTCCTTGCGGGTCGTCTTGACGCCCGCGCCGATGGCCGCGGCCGGGTCCGATCCGGCAGCCCGCGAAGCGACGGCCTTGCGCGGGGATGCGGCGTCGACGCCCGAAGGATCGTCGAAGGCCGAGCGCGGCGTCGGCGTCGCGGACAGCGAGGCGACCTGATACCGGTCGGTCGAAACATGCTCCAGAACCGCCCTGATCTCGTCGCGCGTCACCTTCGCCTGCACGATCTCAGCCTCAGCCGGGTCGGCGGGCGTACCCGTATCGGGCCGGGCGGTGGGCAGGACGGCCAGTGCGTGGCTGGCCGCGTTGCCGCCGCCGGCGGCATCGGCGAGCGCCAGAAGCACGGAGCCCTGTCCGTTATCCGAGGCAAGCTCGGCCGGCACCGTCGTCTCGGGCCGCCAGCTCGGCAGCGGGATGGTGTTGACGGCGAGCTTGGCCGCGTCCTGCGAAGCCGCGTCCGTATCGAGGGGCGCGGCATCGGTGGCTGTGGCAACGGCGAACGGCACGACCTCCGGCTCTACCTCGGACGGGGCCACGGCGGCCACCTGCACTCCGACATCGGCCTTCGGCCGCGGCGCGAAGCCGGGCACCGGAATGCTGCGGGCCGGCAGGGCGGCGATGATCTTCTCAGGCGTTTGCGCCGGCGGCGCGGCTTCCGCCACCTGCGCAATATCGGCCCGTTGCGCATTCTCGGGCGAAACGATGGTGATGCCGGGCAGCGTGCTCTTTTCGGCCGGGGCCTTTTTCAGGACCGCCTGCTTGGGCGCGGGCGCCGCCGAGGCGACATCGGCGACATCTTCCTCGGCATCGGCGCCGCCGCCGAACAGCGCGGCAAAAAGGCCGCCGGATTTCTTGGTGCCGCCGCCGACGCTGGCCAGCGCGATCGCCGTGTTGCCGCTGCTCTTGCGCGCCTTGTAGGAAGCGAGCGCCTGCTCGTAGCCGGGCAGCGGCTTGCCGTCCGACGGCACGTGCAGCGTCTTGCCGTCCGGGAACACGCGCGCCAGTTCCTGGCGGCTGATGCCCGGCCAGTGGCGCACATTGCCGATGTCCATGTGGACGAAGGGCGAGCCCGAAGTCGGATAATAGCCGACGCCGCCGCCCTGCATCTTGAGGCCGATGTCGCGCAGCTTCTTCAGCGGCACGCCCGGAATGTAGAAGTCCATCGCCTTGCCGAGCACGTGCTGGCTCTTCTGCGCCACGCCCTTGCTGCGGCTGCGCAGCATGGAGTTGGTGGCCGGCGCCCGATAGCCGCAGATGACGTGGATGTAGTCGCGCGAGCCGCTGGCCCGGTAGGCTTCCCACACCAGATCCATCAGGCGCGGGTCCATGGTGATCGGCTCGTTGCGGCGCCAGTCGCGCAGGAAATGGTTGAGCTTCTTCAGGCCGGCCTGATCGTAGCGCCCGTTGCGCTTGTAGACGACCTCCACCCTCTCGTGCGTGTGAAGGTTGTAGAGCTTAAAGGAGCGCGTATCGGCGGAGGCGCTGCCCATCGCCATCGTCAGGAAGCCGGCCGCCACGAAGGCCGAGACCAGCCACTTCGGCAAGCGGTTCACGTGGAAAGGACGCCCGTTCGTGTGTCGTTCGATTCTGTTCAAATCAAAAGGCCCTGCAGGCTGCCGTTTGTCCCCGGATTTGCCCAAACGGATGGAGTTGAACTACATCCGAATATCGATCCTAATGGTTAATCATCGCTTATTGAAGCTCAAATGCGGTAACACCATGGCAGGAACCCGGCGAAAACCCGCCCAAGAGACTCATAGTAAATCGTTGGTTTAGATGATCTTTTGACGGCAGGAAGGCACGATCTGTTACCGCCTGCCACAATGCGTGAACCACGCGCGCGAAACCTCAGGATGCGAGGCGCTCGCCGCGGCCGCTCTCGGGGTCGATGCCGTACTCCTTGAGCTTGCGGTAAAGGGTGGAGCGGCCGATGCCGAGACGGCGGGCGACTTCGCTCATCTGGCCGTTGTAATAGTCGATGGCGAGCTGGATCATCTCCAGTTCCACCGCCGCCAGCGAGCGGACGTTGCCGCGCTCGTCCAGCGCATCGAGCTTGCCCGGTCGCGGTGCGGCATCCTTCGATCTTTCCACAGGAAATATTTCGCCCACCCCTGCGCCGGGCCTGATTGCGGGCGGATGCGGCCCGGCCGGCGCGCCGTCTTCCTCCCCGGCGTCGAGGTCGATCACCCCTTCCACCTGCGCCCTGATCTGCGGGAAGTCGGCCTCGGTCAGCACGTTGCCCTCGGCCAGCACGGAAGCCCGGAATACCGCGTTCTCGAGCTGCCGGATGTTGCCGGGCCAGTCATAGGCCGCAAGCAGCGCAAGCGCCGTGGGCGAGATGCCGAAAAGACCCTGGCGCGAGCCGGGCGGGCGCACCTTTTCGAGGAAGTGGCCGACCAGGTGCGCTATGTCGTCGCGGCGCTCGCGCAGGGGCGGCACGAAGATCGGGTAGACGTTCAGCCGATAGTAGAGGTCCTCGCGAAACGCCCCTTCCCTGACCTGCTGCAACAGGTCGCGGTGCGTCGCCGAAATCAGCCTGATGTCGACCTTGACGGTCGCCCGCCCGCCGACCGGATCGACTTCGCCTTCCTGCACGGCGCGCAGCAGCTTGACCTGCACGTCGAGCGGCAGATCGCCGATCTCGTCGAGGAACAGCGTGCCCGAATGCGCCTCGACGAACTTGCCGACATGCCTTTCGGTGGCGCCGGTAAACGAGCCTTTCTCGTGGCCGAACAGGATCGATTCGACCAGGCTGTCCGGGATCGCCCCGCAGTTGACGGTGACGAAGGGTTTCGCGCGGCGTGCGCCCGAACCCTGGATGGCGCGCGCCACCAGTTCCTTGCCGACGCCCGATTCGCCTTCGATCAGGATCGGGATGTTCGAGGCCGCCGCCTTCTGGCCGAGCCGGATCACGCGCTCCATCGCCGGCGAGTGCGTCACCATGTCCTTGAAGGTGAGCCGCCGGCCGGCGCGCCCTCCGGCCCGCCTGGCCTCGTCACCCACCGCCTCGACCCTGAGCGCGTTGGCGATCGAGGCCCTGAGCTTTTCGGGCGAAGCCGGCTTGACGACGAAGTCGAAGGCGCCGTGGCGCATGGCCGATACCACCGTCTCGATGCCGCCTTGCGCCGTCTGCACGATTACCGGGATGTGGATGCCGCGCGCCCGCATCGCCTTCAGCACCCCGAGGCCGTCGAGGCCCGGCATCACCAGGTCGAGGATGACAGCGGAGACTTCGCGCCCGTCCATGGCCTTCAGGCCCGCCTCGCCGCCGTCGGCCGACAGCGCCGCATGGCCGAGCCGGCCGACCGCCGCCTCCAGCAGCCGGCGCTGCACCGGGTCGTCGTCAATGATGAGGATTGAACCCGCCATGGGATATTCGCGTTTGCCCGCCCTGAAACTCTGCCCTATGGATCATCCTGGCACAGGGTTCTAAATAAGCTTTCAAAAAA
>ERZ778017.1978-NODE-1978-length-17991-cov-9.165756_pt1 | contig 17991 bp, 16 predicted proteins | sample MGYA00375747_ERZ778017 | MGnify/ENA primary metagenome ERZ778017 (study PRJEB29350, sample SAMN05509838) | bioreactor metagenome | biome: bioreactor; material: wastewater | place: South Africa: University of Cape Town | collected 2014-03-17 ...
ACTGCGACGGCGCCACCGCCTGCGCGGTGGGCGTACGCGGCCTGCGCCTGCTGGGTGCACGTCGGGTCTCCCATGCGGTGCCCAACCGCATCGTCCATGGCTACGGCCTGACCCCCGGACTGGTGGAGGAACTGGCGGCGCTGCAGCCCGACCTTGTGGTCACGGTGGACCACGGCATCGCCTGCCATGCCGGTATCCGGGCGGCCAAGGCGCAAGGCTGGCAGGTGCTGGTCACCGACCACCATCTGCCTGGGCCAACGCTGCCGCCGGCCGATGCCATCGTCAATCCAAACCAGCCCGGCTGCGGCTTCCCGAGCAAGGTGCTGGCCGGCGTCGGGGTGATGTTCTACGTGCTGCTGGCGCTGCGCGCCGCTCTGGAATCGAAGGCCGATCTTTCCGTGCTGCTGGATCTGGTCGCCGTGGGCACCGTGGCCGACATGGTGCCGCTGGATGCCAACAACCGCGCCCTGGTCGGGGCCGGGCTGCGGCGGTTGCGGGCCGGGCAGGGCAGCGCCGGGCTGCGCGCCCTGATCGAGGTCTCGGGCCGGCGCGACGCCACCCTGTCCACCGCCGACATCGGCTTTGCCATCGGCCCGCGCATCAACGCGGCGGGGCGGCTGGAGGACATGGGCATCGGCATCGAATGCCTGCTCACCGACCACGCGACGCAGGCGCGCGAACTGGCGGCCATACTGCATGGCATCAACGACGAGCGCCGTGCGCTGCAGGCCGACATGCAGGACGTGGCCGACACCCGGCTGGACGACATCGATGCCAGCCACGCGGCCTGCCTGTTCGACCCCGACTGGCATCCCGGCGTGGTCGGGCTGGTGGCGTCCAAGCTGAAGGAGCGCCTGCACCGGCCCGCCATCGCTTTCGCCCCGGCGGAGCCGGACGGCGACATGCTGCGGGGCTCGGCGCGTTCGATTCCCGGCTTCCACGTTCGCGATGCGCTGGCGCTGGTGGATGCCCGCCACCCCGGGCTGGTGCCGCGCTTCGGCGGGCATGCGATGGCGGCGGGCCTGAGCCTGCCGCGAGACGCCTTCCCTACGTTCCGCGAGGCGTTCGTGCAGGTCGCGCGCGAGTGGCTGGACCCCGTGCTGCTGACCGAGGAACTGCACAGCGATGGTGAGCTGCGTGCGGACGACTTGCGGGCGGATGTCGCGCTGGCGCTGCGCGACGGTGGGCATTGGGGCCAAGGCTACCCCGAGCCGCTGTTCGACGGCGAGTTCGAGGTGCTGGGCTTCCGCGTGCTGAAGGAACGCCATCTCAAGCTGGAACTCGAGCTCGGCGGACGCCGTTGCAACGCCATCCACTTCAACGGCTGGAACGGCGAGGAGCCGGGTCGACGGATCCATGTCGCGTATCGGCTCGCGCCCGACGATTATCGCGGCGGCGATGCTATCCAGCTCGTGGTGGTGCATCGGGAAGCGGCAGCCGCGTCGGTTCCCGCCTGAGGCCAAACAGCGGCCGCAGCACAGGGATCCGCCGGATCAGCTCGTAACCGCCGAAACACGCCGCGAAGGTCAGCACCACCAGCAGCGGACCTTCCAGCAGCGGCGGCAGGGCCAGCGGTTTGGCGCCGTGCGCCAGTGCGACGATGACGGTCTGGTGCAGGATGTAGACCGGGAATACCGCCGGGGTGAGGTAGCGCAAAGCGGGGCTGTCGACATCGCGCAGGCGGTAGGCGTAGCCGAACATGGCCGCGATCGCGCACCACTGGTTAATGCCCCACACAAGCCGCAACAGCATGCGCAGGCCCTCGGGCGGCGGCACTTCGTCGCTGTAGCCGGAGAAATACCAGACGCCGGTGATCACGGCGTAGCCGGCGAGGGCGATGCCCAGCGCGACTTTGCGGTGGCGCTGCAGCGCTTCCCAGAACCCGGCCGAGAACGCCAGCAGGTAGCCCAGCAGGAACATGGGCAGGTATTGGGCGTGGTTGTACCAGTCGTCCACCAGGTCATGGGTGGACTCGAAGCGCCCCGCCAACGCCAGCCTTGCCAGCGCCAGCCACGCCATCGGCCACAACAGCGCGCCCGGGCCCGACAGCCGCCGCCCGAGCCAGCCACCGACCGATTGCATCGCCGCCGGCGCCAGTTTCAGCAGCAGCCAGAGGGCGACGGTATAGGTCCACAGGTAGGCGAGGAACCACAGGTGGTTCCAGGTCGGCGCGTCCACGCAGTCGCCGGGGGCCGCGCAATAGAAGTCGCCGCCGCGCAGGTAGGTGGCCATGAATGCGGCGTAGCTGGCGTGGAAGCCGCCCGGCACTTTTTCGACCAGTTCGTAATAGACCTGCGGCGGCACCACCACATACATGCCGAACAGCAGCGGCAGCAGCAGCCGCCACGAGCGCCGGCCGAGGAAGCGCCCGTCGCCACGGTTCGCCTTGGCCAGCAGGAAGGCGGTAGCCACGCCCGAGACCACGAACAGCAGCGACATCCGCCATGGGCTGGTCAGCAGCATCAGCGGTTCCAGCGCGGGGCCGGCATGTGGGCTTTTGACGTGCCAGTCCCAGCTCACGTAGTACATGCCCACGTGGTACAGAACCAGCAGGCCGAAGGCGAGGACGCGTACCCGGTCGATGTCGAGGCGGCGTTGCATGGGAATGGCCGTTGCGAAGGAACCGCCAGCCTTCCGTCGCACAGGCGGGCCCGCCACCCCGTAGTGACCGTGCGACGCGGGTTTGGGACGGGCCGCGGAACCCGGGGACGAACCGGGGACGGAACGCCCGGCCCGCCCCCTACAATGCGCGGATGCAACAAGTCGTCCCGACTCTCTACCAGCGTTACCAGCCGTGGCGCCGCGGCGTCGAGGCCGGGTTCTGGGTCGTCCAATACCTGGTGTCGGCGCTGGCCAACAGCATCACCGTGAACATGGACGTGCGCCGGCTGCACCTGGGATTCAGCGCATGGCAGCCGGCGGTCTGGGAAACCAGTTCGGCGCTGGTCGCCCTGGCACTGGTGCCGGCGGTGGCCTGGTTCACCCGCCGGTTCCCGTTGCGGCTCGACGACTGGCGGCGGGTGCTGGCACTGCACGTGCTGGGTAGCCTGGTGTGGTCGATCCTGCACGTGGCCGGGATGGTGGCCCTGCGCAAGGCTGCCTACGCCAGCGTCGGCGACAGCTATGACTTAACCCCCTGGTGGTGGGAGTTCGGCTACGAATACCTTAAGGACGTCCGCTCCTATGCCGGCGTGGTCCTGACCATCGAGGGCTATCGTTTGCTGCTGCGCCGTCTGCAGGGCGAGGCCATGCTGCTCGCACTGCCGGACGAAGGCCCGCCGGTCGAGCCGGTGGACCGGCCCGAGCGCTTTCTGGTGCGCAAGCTGGGCCGGGAATTTCTGGTGGCGGCCAACGACATCGAGTGGCTGCAGGCCTCGGGCAACTACGTGAACCTGCGGGTGCGCGGCCACGACTACCCGCTGCGCAGCACCCTGGGTGGCATCGAGGCGCGTTTGGACCCGGCCCGCTTCGCCCGCGTGCACCGCAGCTACATGGTCAACCTCGACCACATCGCCTCCATCGAACCGCTGGAAACCGGCGATGCGCGTGTGCACATGCGGGATGGCGCGAAGCTGCCGTGCAGCCGCACCTACCGCGCCGACCTGCGGCAGCGAGCCGGGCTGGAGGGTTGAGGCCTGCCGGGTCCATTCTCCGACCCGGCCCCCTCCATGATGCGCGCGTCACCAGCCTTCGCGCTTCTTCCGCATACATTGCGAACCTGTGCGCGGAAAGCCGGCGGCACTATTGCCCCGGCGTAAGAGGCGCCACGCACTGTTAAAATGTCGCATTCACCCGAATCTTCGGTTTTCCCCATGATTGAGCTCAATCCCATCCGAGCCCGCATCGCCGACCTGACCGGTCGGCTCGATGCGCTCCGGGGGTATCTTTGACTACGACACCAAGCGCGAGCGCCTGGAAGAAGTAGAACGCGAACTGGAACATCCGGACGTCTGGAACGACCCAGCCCGTGCGCAGGCGCTGGGGCGCGAGCGTTCGCTGCTGGACAAGACCGTCAACGGCATCCGCAATCTGACTGATGGCCTGGTCGGCGCGGGCGAGCTGCTGGAACTGGCCGAGATGGAAGACGACGAGGACACCGCGCAGGCCGTGGTAGCCGACGTCGACCAGTACGAAAAGGGCGTGGAGGCGATCGAGTTCCAGCGCATGTTCTCTGGGCAGATGGACAGCTGCAACGCGTTTGTCGACATCCAGGCCGGCGCCGGTGGCACCGAAGCGCAGGACTGGGCGGAAATGCTGCTGCGCATGTACCTGCGCTGGTGCGAGTCGCGCGGCTGGAAAACCGAGCTGCTGGAAGCCTCCGGCGGCGACGTGGCCGGCATCAAGTCCGCTACCTTCCGGGTGGAGGGCGAATACGCCTATGGCTGGCTGAAGACCGAGATCGGCGTGCACCGGCTGGTGCGCAAGTCGCCGTTCGACTCCGACAATCGCCGCCACACGAGCTTCACCAGTGTGTTCGTGTCGCCGGAAGTGGACGATGACATCGACATCGAGATCAATCCGGCCGACCTCAAGACCGACGTGTACCGCTCATCCGGTGCGGGCGGCCAGCACGTCAACAAGACCGAGTCGGCGGTGCGTATTACCCACGTGCCATCCGGCGTGGTGGTGGCCTGCCAGACCGAGCGCAGCCAGCACGCCAACCGCGACCGCGCGATGAAGATGCTGGCGGCCAAGCTGTACGAGCTGGAAGTGCAGAAGCGCAATGCCGAGAAGGACGCGCTGGAAGCGACCAAGTCCGACGTGGGCTGGGGCAGCCAGATCCGCAACTATGTGCTGGACCAGAGCCGGATCAAGGACCTGCGCACCGGCATCGAGCGCAGCGATACCCAGAAGGTGTTGGACGGAGACCTCGACGAATTCGTCGAAGCCAGCCTCAAATCGGGCCTGGAGGCCGGCGCCAAGCGTAACGACGCGGTCTGAGCGCGATCACCCCTGCGCGCGCAGTGCCCTGAGGCTGCGCGCGCGGGCGGCCGTCAGTGAGGTTGCGACGATCCGCGGCACGCTGGACATCACGGTGACGATGCCATCGGCCGCCTCCGGCTGCTCCAGCACCGCCTCGGCGGTGGCGTTGTCGGGCAGCTGCGCCCCCCAGTAGCCCACCCAGGCGTCGCGATGGCGCTTGGCGGCGTAGAGGGCGCGGTCGGCCATGCGCAGCGCGTAGTCCCAGCAGCTGGCGGCCGCGGGGTCGTTGCCGCCGTCGAAGAACGGGATCGGCGCCAATCCCAGCGACACCGTGACCGGGCGGTTGGCATGTGGGGTTTCCAGCGTGTAGGCCATTGCCCGGCGCAGGCGTGCGGCGACCTGTTCGGCCTGTTCGCGGGTCAGGTTGGTGCAGGCGACCAGGAATTCCTCGCCGCCCCAGCGCGCCACCAGGTCGGTGGGACGGCAGGCCGTCTTCAGCCTCGCCGCCAGGGCGACCAGTGACTCGTCGCCGACGTGGTGGCCATGGCTGTCGTTGATCTGCTTGAAATGATCGACATCGATCAGGAACAGCACGTGGCGGGTGCCCTCCGGGCCGCGCTGGATCGCCATCGCGTCGAGTTTGCGTGCGGCCGCGCGGCGGTTGCCAAGTCCGGTCAGCACGTCGATCTCGCTGAGCCGCCGCAATTGCCGATGGCGCTTGCGCAGCAGCAGTCCGAATCCGGTCGCCGCCGCCAACAGCAGGATCAGCACCGCGATCACCGCGGCCGACAGCAGCCTTGCCTTTTCGTTCTCCAGCGCCTGGATACGGCTTTCGTTGCGCATCCGCTCCAGCTCGCGCTGGGAAGACAGTGCCTGGCTGCGCGCCTGCAGTTCCGCCAGCGCGGTGGTCTGACGGGACAGGCTGCCCTGCAGGCGAATGCATTGGGCGGGCTGGCTGTCGCTTTCCGCGACCTGCGGCGACGGGGCAGGGGTGCCGGTGGCCGCGGACAGCGGCAATGACGCCAGCAGCAGGACGAGAGCGGCAAGGATGCGCATGGGGACGGAATAATGGCGTTGTGTCCTTCCATGCAGGAAATGTGCCGTGGCTTGCTGGGCATCGCAGCGGCGCGGGCTATGGCGGGGGCTCTGGTATTCTTGACGGCCTGCGTTGACCCCCATTGCCCCTGTGGCACGCCGCTGCCGGCAGCGCGCGTGACGGATTACCCATGAACGAAACCACCGCCTCCCAGCCCGTCGACGAAAACCACCTGATCGCCGAGCGCCGTGCCAAGCTGGCCGCGCTGCGTGGGCAGGGAGGCGCCTACCCGAATGATTTCCGTCGCGCGGACTTTGCCGGCGACCTGCAGTCGGAGTATGCGGACGCCGAGCGCTGGACCGGGGAAGTGCTGGAAGCCGATGGCCGTGCCGTCGCAATCGCCGGCCGCATCCTGGCAAAGCGCGTCATGGGCAAGGCCGCGTTCGCCACCATCCAGGACATGAGCGGCCGGATCCAGCTGTTCCTGCAGGCCAACGTGCTGGGTGAGGCGTACGAGGCGTTCAAGGGCTGGGACATCGGCGACATCGTGGCCGCCGAGGGCGGCCTGATGCGCACCAAGACCGGCGAGCTGTCGGTCAAGGCCGACTCGTTGCGCCTGCTGGTGAAGTCCCTGCGGCCGCTGCCGGACAAGTTCCACGGCCTGAGCGATGTCGAGCAGCGCTACCGCCAGCGCTATGTCGACCTGATCGTCACCCCGGAGGCGCGCGAAGTCTTCATCGCCCGCTCGCGCATCGTCCGCGCGATCCGCCACTGGCTGGACGCGCGCCGCTTCCTCGAAGTGGAAACGCCGATGATGCAGTACATCGCCGGCGGCGCCACCGCGCGCCCGTTCGTGACCCACCACAACGCGCTGGACCTGCAGCTGTTCCTGCGGGTGGCGCCGGAGCTCTACCTCAAGCGCCTGGTGGTCGGCGGGCTGGAGCGCGTCTACGAGATCAACCGCAACTTCCGCAACGAAGGCGTGTCCACCCGCCACAACCCCGAGTTCACCATGCTGGAGCTGTACGAGGCCTACGCCACGTACACCGAGGTGATGGACCTGACCGAAGGGATGATGCGCGACGTCGCCCGCGAGGCGATGGGCACGACCGTATTCGAGTGGGACGGCAACACCATCGATCTCGGCCCGGCCTTCCGCCGCTGGAAGCTGGAGGAGGCGGTGCGCGAGCTGAACCCGGAGATCTCGGCCGCCGACTGCCGCGACCGCGCCGCACTGGCCGCGCATTGCGCGCGACTGAAGATTCCGGTCAAGCCCGGCTACGGTTGGGGCAAGCTGCTGCTGGAGATCTTCGAGAAGACCGTCGAAACCGGGCTGATCCAGCCGACCTTCATCACCCACTACCCGGTAGAGGTCAGTCCGCTGGCGCGCGAATCCGACAGCGAGCCCGGCATCACCGATCGCTTCGAGCTGTTCGTCGGCGGGAAGGAGCTGGCGAACGGGTTCTCGGAGCTGAATGACCCGGAAGACCAGGCCGCGCGCTTCCGCGCCCAGGTCGAGGCGAAGGACGCAGGCGACGACGAGGCCATGCATTTCGATGCCGATTACATCCGCGCGCTCGAGGTGGGCCTTGCGCCCACCGGCGGGCTGGGCGTGGGCATCGACCGCTTCGTGATGTTGTTGACCGGCTCCAGCTCGATCCGCGACGTGCTGCTGTTCCCGTACATGCGACCCGAGCACGCGTAAGCGCCAACCCGGTCGGGTGGGCGAGGCGGCATTCCGGGCCCAGGGTACTGTCGCCCGTCCCGTGAACGGCAAAACAACCCGTCAGGCCGTAGACTCGGGGTTCTGGTCCGGCCGGAGCAACAGGATGTTGCACAAGTTCCTTGGGTTCGACCCCTTGGCCACGCTGCTGGCGTTCGCCGTTACCGCAGGCGTGTGCCGGTCATGGACTGTCTGGTGCTGATCCTGCGGCGCCTGCAGGAAGGGCGGTCTCCGTTCTCGGCCGGGCGCGACCACATCCATCACATCATGCAGGATGCGGGTTTCGGGCCCACCCGGGCGGCGTTGCACCTTACCTGGTTCAGCCTGCTGTGCGGGCTGGTGGCCGGCCAGGCGATGCGCCTGGACGTGCCCAACCCGCTGCTGCTCATCGCTTTCGTCGGCCTGTGCATCGGTTGGTACCTGCTGAGCCGCAGGCGCGCGCGCGCGGTGGCGTTTTTCCGCAGGTTCCGGGGGAGCGCCGCACCGGTGGTGGTCAAAGGGGCGGTGCGGGACTTGGACTGAGCTTCACCGCCCGCGGGCTCAGGCTGGCGTCCGCGCCAGCCACGCCGCGGCGCCGCGGCCGGCCACCAGCCCGCTGGCGAAGCAGGCGGTCAGCAGGTAGCCGCCGGTGGGGGCCTCCCAGTCGAGCATCTCGCCCGCGCAGAAGATCCCGGGCCGTTCGCGCAGCATCAGCGAATCGTCCAGCGCTTCCAGCCTGACGCCGCCGGCCGTGGAGATCGTTTCCGCCAGTGGGCGTGGGCGAAGCAGGCGTAGCGGTAAGTTCTTGATGGTCGCAGCGACGGCAGCCATGTCCTGCAGCGCGGCTTTGTCCAGCACCTCGAACACCAACGCGCATTTGGCAGCATCTAGCCCCGCCTGCCGGCGCAGGTGTTCGCCCAGGCTGCGGCTCTTGCGCGGCTTCGACAGATCGGCCTGCAGACGTTCCAGGTCGCGGCCGGGTGCAAGGTCCAGTTCCAGCATCGCGCTGCCGTCGCGGGCGATGGTGGTGCGCAGGTCTGCGGCGATGGCATAGACCAGGCTGCCTTCGATGCCGGTTTCGGTCAGCACGCATTCGCCCTGGAGGGCGTGCGCGGTACCCACAGCGTCCTGCCAGTGCGCCACCACCGGCTTCAACGGCGCGCCGGCGAATTTCCCGGCCAGCAACGCGCTCCAGCCGACGTCGAACCCGCAGTTGGCGGGCGCCAGCGGCGAGATGTCGATGCCGCGCGCGGTCAGCAACGCCACCCAGCCGGCGTCCGATCCCAACTGCGGCCAGCTGCCGCCGCCCAGTGCCAGCACCAGCGCATCCGCGGCGAACGTGGTGGCGCCGTTGGGCGTGTCGAAGCGCAGCGCGCCGGCCTCGTCCCAGCCCTGCCATCGGTGCTGGACGTGCATCTGTACCCCGGACTCCTTCAGTCGCCGTACCCACGTGCGCAGCAATGGCGCGGCCTTGCGGTCCAGCGGGAACACCCGCCCGGAACTGCCGACGTAGGTATCCACGCCCAGCCCGTGCGCCCACGCGCGCAGCGCGTCGGCGTCGAAGGCGTCCAGCCAGCGGCCGATTTCGCCGGCCCGCTCGCGGTAACGCATGTCGAAGTCGGGGCGGGCTTCGCCGTGAGTCAGGTTCAATCCCCCCTTGCCGGCGATCAGGAACTTGCGCCCCACCGAGCCCTTGGCCTCGAACAGATGCACCTCGGCGCCGTCGGCGCGCGCGGCTTCGGCAGCCATCAGGCCGGCGGGGCCGCCGCCAATCACGGCAACGCGGCGGGTGTGTGGGGTTTCGGGCATCCGCACATGATTCCACGGCCGCCGCCGCAGGGCGACTAGAATGGCTGGTTTGTGCCAGCCGGACCCAGCATGATCCTCAACATCGCCGCCTATCTGTTCGTGGTCATCGACGATGCCGATGCGCTCACCGCGCGCCTGCGCACGCAGGCCGAGGCAGCAGGGCTGCGGGGCACCATGCTGGTGACGCCGGAAGGCCTGAACCTGTTCCTGGCCGGCGCCGAAGCGCCGTTGCGCGGTTTCCTGGAGGGGCTGCGCCAGGATCCGCGCTTCGCCGCGCTGCATGCGAAGGAAAGCTGGAGCGAGACGGTGCCGTTTGCGCGATTGAAGGTGAAGCGCAAGGCAGAAATCATCACGTTCCGGCGCGAGGCGGCCTCGCCGCTGCAAGTTGGCGAGCGCGCGCCGACGGTGGCCCCGGCCACGCTGGCGCGCTGGATCGCGCAGGGCGGCCGCGATGATGCCGGGCGCCGGCTTGTCCTGCTGGACACGCGCAACCAGCAGGAGGTCGCATACGGCACCTTCGACGGCGCGTTGACCCTGCCCATCGACCGCTTCACCGACCTGCCGGCGGCGCTGGCTCCGCACCGCGAGGCGTTGCGCGATGCGGCGGTGGTCAGCTTCTGCACCGGCGGGATCCGCTGCGAGAAGGCCGCGCTGTGGCTGCGCGCCGACGGCATGGACAACGTGCTGCAGTTGGATGACGGCATCCTTGGGTATTTCGAGCAGGTGGGCGGCGTGGGCTATGCGGGCGGCTGTTTCGTGTTCGACGAGCGGGTGGCGCTGGACCCGCAGCTGCGGCCGATGTCGGCAGGAGAGGCCGCATGAACTGGGTTGCGATCGTGCTGGTGGTGCTGGGCGTGTGGCTGGCGTTGAAGGTCGCCAGCGCGCTGGTCAAACTGCTGCTGTGGTTGGCCGCGGTAGTGGGCCTGTGGTGGCTGGTGCATCCCTATCTGGGGCTGCCGCTGGTGCCCTTCATCTGACTCGGGCGGCGCCGCGTCCGCCTCAGGGCCCGCCCAGCGCCTGTCCGGCCGCGTGGCCGCTGGCCCAGGCCCACTGGAAGTTGTAGCCGCCCAGCCAGCCGGTGACGTCCACGACCTCGCCGATGAAATGCAGGCCCGGCACGTGGCGCGACATCATCGTACTGGACGACAGGCCGTCGGTGTCCACGCCGCCCAGGGTCACCTCGGCGGTGCGGTAGCCTTCGGTGCCGCTGGCTACCAGCGGCCAGTCGCGCAGCAGCGCGGCGATGCCGTCCAGCTCGCGCGGGGTGTACTGGCGCAGCGGTTTGCTGGCCAGCCAGTGCTCGCACAGCCGTTGGGCGAAGCGCTTGGGCAACACCTCGGCCAACAGCGTCTTAAGTTCGGCGTCGCGCCGCGATTGCTGCCAGTCGCGCAGCAGCGCATCGACGTCGGTTGCCGGCAACAGGTCCAGACGCAGGTTGTCGCCCGGCTGCCAGTAGTTGGAGATCTGCAGGATCGCCGGACCGCTGATGCCGCGGTGGGTGACCAGCATGAAGTTGCGGAAGCTGGCGCCATTGCAGCGGGCTTCCACCGGCAGCGCCACGCCGGCCAGGTCGTGCAGCCGCTCCGCATGCTTGCCGCTCAGGGTCAGCGGTACCAACCCGGCACGCGTCGGCAGCACGGCGTGGCCGAACTGCTGTGCGAGCTGGTAGCCGAAGCCGCTGGCGCCCATGCTGGGGATCGACAGGCCGCCGCTGGCCACCACCAGCGAGGCGGCTTCGAAGCGCCCCTGCACGGTATCCAGGCGGAAGCGGCCGGCGTCGGTGTGTTCCACCCGCTCGATGGCGCAATGGGTGCGGATCTCCACCCCCGCGTCGGCGCATTCGGCCAGCAGCATCGCCACGATCTGCCTGGAGGACTCGTCGCAGAACAGCTGGCCCAGCTCTTTCTCGTGGTAGGCGATGCCGTGCCGCTCCACCATCTCGATGAAATGCCAGGGCGTGTAGCGGGCCAGCGCCGACTTGCAGAAGTGTGGGTTGGCCGACAGATAGTTGGCGGGCGTGGTGCCGGTATTGGTGAAATTGCACCGTCCGCCGCCGGACATCAGGATCTTCTTGCCGACCTTGTTGGCGTGGTCGACGACGAGCACGCGCAGACCGCGCCGGCTGGCCGCCAGCGCGCACATCAGGCCGGCGGCGCCAGCACCGATGACGACGGCATCGCAGTGGGATGCGGGCGTCATCCGCGGACAATCAGGGCAGCAAGTGGGCGATCAGCGCGGCCCGCGCGGCTTGAATCCGCCCGGTTTGCGTCCGCCGGGCTTGAACCCGCCGGGTTTGCGCGGACCACCGGGGCGGTCGCCGTCGCGCGGCGGACCGAAGCTGCGCTTGCGCTTCGGTGCGTCGATATCGGCGTCGCTGGCCGGCTTCATCCGCAGCGGCTTGCTCGCCACCCGCACCTGCTGCAGGTGTTCCAGCAGCTCCGGCGGCATCCCCTCGGGCAGATCGACCAGGGTGTAATCATCGCGGATGTCGATGCGGCCGATGTAGCGCGATTCCAGGTCCGCCTCGTTGGCGATCGCGCCGACGATATGCCCCGGCTGCGCGCCGTGCTGGTAGCCCACTTCGATACGGTACGTGCGCATGCCCACATCGGCCGGCAGCGGCTCGCGCGGGGTGCGTTCACGCGGCTCGCGCGCGGGGCGCTCGCTCCGCTGCGGGCGGCCTTCGCCCGCGGTGAAGGGTTTTTCCGGCACGGCCGGCTTGGGCAACAACAACGGCGTCTTGCCCTGCACCAGCTTGGCCAGCGCCGCGGCGATCTCCACCGCCGGCACGTTCTTTTCCTGCTCGTAGCGCTCCACCAGACCGCGGAACACCGACAGGTCGTCACTGCCCAACGCAGCGTCGATCTTGTCGAGGAACTTCGCCACGCGGCGCTCGTTCACCGCGTCCACGCTGGGCAGGTTCATCTGCTCGATCTTCTGCCGGGTGGCGCGCTCGATCGCGCCCAGCATGCCGCGCTCACGCGGCGCCACGAACAGGATCGCCTCGCCGCTGCGGCCGGCGCGGCCGGTGCGGCCGATGCGGTGGACGTAGCTCTCGGTGTCGTAGGGGATGTCGTAGTTCAGCACGTGGCTGATCCGCTCCACGTCCAACCCGCGCGCGGCCACGTCGGTGGCCACCAGCACGTCGATCTGGCCTTCCTTCAGGCGCTGGATGGTGCGCTCGCGGGTTTTCTGTTCCACGTCGCCATTGATCGCCGCGGCGCTGAAGCCGCGCGCCGCCAGCTTTTCGGCCAGCTCGTCGGTACCCAGTTTGGTGCGCGCGAAGATGATCATCGCGTCGAACGGCTCGGCTTCCATGATCCGGGTCAGCGCGTCCAGCTTGTTGACGCCGCTGACCATCCAGAAGCGCTGGCGGATGCTGGCCGCGGTGGGGGTCTGCGCCTTGATGGCGATTTCCACCGGATCCTTCAGGTAGGTCTGCGCGATGCGCTTGATCGGCGCCGGCATGGTGGCGGAGAACAGCGCCACCTGGCGGGTCTCGGGCGTCTTCTTGAGGATGGCTTCGACGTCGTCGATGAAGCCCATCCGCAGCATTTCGTCGGCCTCGTCCAGCACCAGCATGCGCAGCGAGGACAGGTCCAGCGTGCCGCGCTCCAGGTGGTCGATGACGCGGCCGGGGGTGCCGACCACCACGTGCACGCCGCGCTTGAGCGCATGCAGCTGCGGGCCGTAGCCCTGGCCGCCGTAGATCGGCAGGATCTGGAAGCCGGGGATGTGCTTGGCATAAGTCTGGAACGCCTCCGCCACCTGGATCGCCAGCTCGCGGGTCGGGGCCAGCACCAGCACCTGTGGCTTGCCGGCTGGGGCGTCGAGCCGCGACAGCGCGGGCAGGGCGAACGCGGCGGTCTTGCCGGTGCCGGTCTGGGCCTGGCCCAGCACGTCGCGGCCTTCCAGCAGCGGCGGGATGGTCGCGGCCTGGATCGGGGAGGGTGACTCATAGCCGACGTCGCGCAGGGCGGCCAGCAGGGTCTCGGGCAGGCCGAGGTCGGTGAACAGCAGGGTCGCGTTGTCGGCGCTCATGTTGCCTTGGGGCGGAATCGCCGAAGGTTAAGGGGGCACGCATTGTACGCGCCATGTCACGAGTACGGGCTCCAATCCGCAAGATGCCCGGGGCAGGTGGCGGAAGCGGCCGTGCGATGCCTGGGGAATCGATCCGGGTATTTTGCCGGCCGTGGATGCGAACGATTCTTGTGCTGTGCGCTTGCGGGTGCGCCCGAGTGCAAAATCGTGCGCACTTCGCGTGCATTTGGTCGTGAAGGTATGGCCGCGGTGGTATCCCGGCGGTTAGAATGCGCGGCTGTTAGCGAGCGGCCATCATGGCCGGCAAGCCCACGAACAACTAGAAGAGGCAAGCGTGCTGGCCGAATACCTGCCCACCCTGCTGTTTTTGATCGTCGCCACCGGGATCGGCATCGCCCTGATCATCGTCGGCAACGTCCTCGGTCCCAAGCGGCCCTCCGGCGAAAAACTCTCGCCCTACGAGTGCGGCTTCGGCGCCTTCGAGAACGCGCGCATGCCGTTCGACGTGCGCTACTACCTGGTCGCGATCCTGTTCATCGTGTTCGACCTGGAAATCGCCTTCGTCTTCCCTTGGGCCGTGGTGTTCCGCGAGCTGGGGGTGTTCGGCCTGATCGAGATGGGCGTGTTCCTCACGCTGCTGGTGATCGGCTTCGTGTACGTGTGGAAGCGCGGCGCGCTGGAGTGGGAATGAGCAATATCGTCCAATCAGTTCTGGAAGCCGCCAGCAACCCGCTGCCGGAAGGGCGGCTGGATGACATCCTGCGTCCCGAGGGCGACAACCCGCTGTTGCAGAACGGCTACGTCACCACCAGCCTCGACGCGCTGTGGAACTGGGCGCGCACCGGTTCGATGTGGCCGATGACCTTCGGCCTGGCCTGCTGCGCGGTGGAAATGATGCAGGCCGGCGCCTCGCGCCTGGACCTGGACCGCTACGGCGTGGTGTTCCGCCCGTCGCCGCGCCAGTCCGACGTGATGATCGTGGCCGGCACCCTGGTCAACAAGATGGCCAGCTGCGCCAACGGCGGCGGCTACTACCACTACTCCTACTCGGTGGTGCGCGGCTGCGACCGCGTGGTCCCCGTCGACGTGTACGTGCCGGGCTGTCCGCCGACCGCCGAGGCGCTGGTGTACGGCATCCTGCAGCTGCAGAAGAAGATCCGCCGGATGGAACAGAATCCGTATTCGCGGACGCCCAAGCCGGAGGGCGCGCGCGCATGAGCAGGCAACTGTCCGAACAGCTGGCCGCGCGTTTCGGAGTGCAGGCGGTGCAGGTCGCGCTGCCGCGCGGCGAGGTCACCCTCGAGGTGGCGCCGGCCGATTACCTTGCCGCCTGCCAGGCGCTGCGCGACGAGTTCGGCTTCGACACCTTCACCGACCTGTGCGGCGTCGACTACCTGGGCTACGGCAGCGATGAATGGGACACCGTCGGTGTCTCGTCCGAAGGTTTCAGCCGTGGCGTCGAAGGGCAGGGCCCCGGGCGCTTCAACTGGGGCGAGTCGCCCAGTCACGAGGCCGGCACCCGGGTCGTCTCCGACGAACGCGCCAGCCGCCGCTTCGCGGTGGTGCTGCAGCTGCTGTCTATCCCCCGCAACCTGCGCCTGCGCGTGCGGGTCTTCGCGCCGGACGATGGCGTGCCGGTGGTGCCGTCGGTGACCGGCCTGTGGCCCGGCGCCAACTGGTTCGAGCGCGAGGCGTTCGACCTGTTCGGCGTGGTGTTCGACGGCCATCCCGACCTGCGCCGGATCCTGACCGACTACGGTTTCGTGGGCCATCCGTTCCGCAAGGACTTCCCGCTGATCGGCAACGTGGAAGTGCGCTACGACGAGGAGAAGAAGCGCGTGGTGTATGAGCCCGTCACCAGCGTGGAGCCGCGCGTGGGCGTGGCCCGCGTGATCCGCGACGACGCCCGCTTCGCGACCGCCGAGGCCGAGCGCGACAACCGCATCCTGCAGCGGGAGGCGCGCCGATGAGCGACGTCCTGCATCCCGGCAGCGACACTTTCGCCAGCAATCCGGCGGAAGCGGCGCAGGAAATCCGCAACTACACGCTGAACTTCGGCCCGCAGCATCCGGCCGCGCACGGCGTGCTGCGCCTGATTCTGGAAATGGACGGCGAGGTGGTGCGCCGCTGCGACCCGCACGTCGGGCTGCTGCATCGCGGCACTGAGAAGCTGGCCGAGTCCAAGCCGTTCAACCAGTCGATCCCGTACATGGACCGGCTGGACTACGTGTCGATGATGTGCAACGAGCACGCCTACGTGCGCGCCATCGAGAACCTGATGGGGATCGAGGCGCCGGAACGCGCGCAGTGGATCCGCACGATGTTCGACGAGATCACCCGCATCCTCAACCACCTGATGTGGCTGGGATCGAACGGGCTCGACCTCGGCGCGATGGCGGTGTTCCTGTACGCGTTCCGCGAGCGCGAAGAGCTGATGGACTGCTACGAGGCGGTCTCCGGCGCGCGCATGCACGCGGCCTACTACCGTCCGGGCGGCGTCTACCGCGACCTGCCGGACAGGATGCCGAAGTACAAGGAGTCGCCGTGGCGCAAGGGCGCGAAGCTCAAGCGCTTCAACGAGTGGCGTGAGGGCTCGCTGCTCGATTTCCTCGAGCAGTTCACCCGCGACTTCCCGGCGCGGATGGACGAATACGAGACGCTGCTCACCGACAACCGCATCTGGAAGCAGCGCACCGTCGGCATCGGCGTGGTCACCCCGGAACAGGCCAAGGCCTGGGGCATGAGCGGCGCGATGCTGCGCGGCTCCGGCATCGAGTGGGACCTGCGCAAGAAGCAGCCCTACGCCAAGTATGCGGAAGTCGATTTCGACATCCCGGTGGGCGTCAACGGCGACTGCTACGACCGCTATCTGGTGCGCATGGCCGAGATGCGCCAGTCCAACCGGATCATCGCGCAGTGCGTTGCGTGGCTGCGGGCCAACCCAGGTCCGGTGATGCTGGACAACTACAAGGTTGCGCCGCCGTCGCGCGCGGACATGAAGCAGAGCATGGAAGCGCTGATCCACCACTTCAAGCTGTTCACCGAGGGCTATTGCGTGCCCGCCGGCGAGACTTACGCCGCGGTGGAAGCGCCCAAGGGCGAGTTCGGCTGCTACCTGGTCAGCGACGGCGCTAACAAGCCGTTCCGCGTGCACCTGCGCGCGCCGGGCTTTGCCCATCTCTCGTCGATGGACGAAATCACGAAGGGACACATGCTGTCCGACGTGGTGGCGATGATCGGCACCTATGACATCGTGTTTGGTGAGGTTGACCGATGAAAGCGACGGGCAATTTCGAAGCCTGCCGCAATGTCGATCCGATGGTGGCACTGTCGGACGCGACGCGCGCGCATATCGACCACTGGTTGACCAAATTCCCGCCGGAGCGCAAGCGCTCCGCGGTGCTGCAGGGCCTGTTCGCCGCGCAGGAACAGAACGGCGGCTGGCTGACCGATGAACTGATCGCGGCCGTGGCCAAGTACCTGGACCTGCCGCCGGTGTGGGCCTACGAGGTCGCCACCTTCTATTCGATGTTCGAGACCAAGCCGGTCGCCCGCAACAACGTGGCGTTCTGCACCAACATCAGCTGCTGGCTCAACGGCGCCGAAGCGCTGGTGGCGCATGCCGAGCAGAAGCTGGGCTGCAAGCTGGGCGAGTCGTCCGCCGACGGCCGCGTCTACCTCAAGCGCGAGGAAGAATGCGTCGCGGCGTGCTGCGGTGCGCCGGTGGTGGTCATCAACGGGCATTACCACGAGAAGCTCGACCTGGCGAAGGTGGACGAGCTGCTGGACGGGCTGAAGTGATGGGCGGACATTCGCACTATTCGGAAGGTTACGGCCCGGTCGGCCCGGCGCCGAAGGAACACCAGGCGGTCTACACGACGCTGCACTTCGACAAGCCGTGGTCGTACGAGAACTACCTCAAGACCGGTGGCTACCAGGCGCTGCGCAAGGTGCTGACCGAGAAGATCCCGCCGGCCGACATCATCGAGATGGTCAAGGCGTCCGGCCTGCGTGGCCGCGGTGGCGCGGGCTTCCCGACCGGGCTGAAGTGGAGCTTCATGCCCAAGCACGATGGCGAGAAGTACATCCTGTGCAACTCGGACGAATCCGAGCCGGGCACCTGCAAGGACCGCGACATCCTGCGCTACAACCCGCACGCCGTGCTGGAAGGCCTGGCCATCGCCTGCTACGCGACCAATACCAAGGTCGCCTACAACTACATGCGCGGCGAGTTCCACCACGAGCCCTTCGAGCACATCGAAGAGGCGCTGGCGGAAGCCTACAAGCACGGCTGGCTGGGCAAGAACATCCTCGGCAGCGGCATCGACATCGACATCCACAACGCGCTGGGCGCGGGCGCCTACATATGCGGCGAGGAAACCGCGCTGATGGAATCGCTGGAAGGCAAGAAGGGCCAGCCGCGCTACAAGCCGCCGTTCCCGGCCAACTTCGGCCTGTACGGCAAGCCGACCACGATCAA
>ERZ778017.1981-NODE-1981-length-17981-cov-4.301573_pt1 | contig 17981 bp, 14 predicted proteins | sample MGYA00375747_ERZ778017 | MGnify/ENA primary metagenome ERZ778017 (study PRJEB29350, sample SAMN05509838) | bioreactor metagenome | biome: bioreactor; material: wastewater | place: South Africa: University of Cape Town | collected 2014-03-17 ...
GACTGGGGGACGTCTCCGGAATTATTCCGCCAATCCTCGATGCTGCGACAACGGATATAGGTAATCTGATCGATGGCACCATCGGCGCCGCAACGGCCGGAGCCGGAGGCGTCGCTGATCTCGGGTCGCTGTCCGGACTGGTGGGCAATGTCGTCGACGATGCCGGTCATGCCGTCGACTCTCTGCTTGGTACGGCGAGCGGAGCCGGCGACCTAGGCTCGTTGACGTCTTTAGTCGACGCTGTCGCTGCTGACTTGGGCCACGTCGTCGATGCACTTGCGGGTACAGCCGGAGATACGGGCGATCTTGGTTCGCTCACCTCATTGGTCGGCAATCTTGCCGACGACGTTGGGCACGTGGTCGATACGCTTGCTGGTACGGCCGGCGGAGCGGGCGATCTCGGGTCGGTGTCCAGTCTGCTCGACAACGTCGTCGACGGCGCCAACCATGCGGTGGACTCTCTGGTCGGAGCGGCGGGCGGAACGGGTGATCTTGGCTCGGGGCTGCTCGACAATGTCGTCGATGGTGCCAACCACGCGGTTGACTCGCTGCTTGGCACGGCCGGCGGAGCGGATGGTCTCGGCTCGGTATCCAGTCTGCTTGACAATGTCGTCGATGGCGCCAACCACGCGGTCGACTCTCTCCTCGGCACGGCTGCCGGGGCGGGTGATCTCGGCTCGGGATCTGGTCTGCTCGGCACAGTAACGGACGCGGGCGATCTCGGCCTTATTCCCGAAGTCATTCACGACGTCGGGGATATCGTTGCAAGTATCGCTTCATTCGATCCGAGTAACTCGACAGGCGGGCTCAACCTCACCGGCTTGACTCACGATGCGAATATCGATGCGGCAGCTGCCAATGGCTCTGCTCAGCCGAACGTGGACGCATCGGGGATACTTCACGACGCCGGATCGGTCGATCTATCCGACGTGGGCGCGGCGCTCCATGCGCAGCCGATCCACGACCTCGCGGCCACCAACCTCGATCTCGATCATCTGACGAACACGTTGAACCTCTTTGACCTCGGACATCTGGATCTCGGGCACGACGTTCATCACGCGTGAGGCCAAACGGCCGGGCAGCAATGCCCGGCCGACGACGTGTCAGCGATGGCGCGGAAGAATGAAATGCAATTGATTGAGGACGGTCATGTCAATGCAATTTGCGAATGCGTTCTTTTCTCGAATTAAAAAATATAATGCGGCGTTACTCGATAAAGAGGCAGCCACCCCCGAGCGCCAGCGTGGCATATGGAGCTTTCTAACCTGGTCCTTTTTTCTTGCGAATTTTCTGGCCGCGACCGAAATCATCGGAGGATCGGCGCACGCCGCGACGGTCGATAGCGATCATGGCGGCGCGTCCCATTCAGACGGCGGCAATTCGTATTCGGGCGGCGCTCAGCCCGAGATGCAGCACCTCACGCTGGAATCGTTGTCCGCCGACCACGAGGGCCACGCTGCGAGCGCCAAGGTAGCTCTCAACCCCGCCGCCGACGCAAGCAATGTCAGCCCGGATGTCGCTCCCGTTCACAACATACCCGTGGCGCAGGCGCATCTGGATGCAACGGGCGATTACGGCGGCGGCTCCTCGGCCACATCTAATGCAATCGACGGCTCCTATCCCACCGTTGCCCAGGATGTAACATCGAACGTCACGAATGTTATCAATGCAATTGAGCACCCTGTCCTCGACGTCGTCGAGCACCTCACGGCGATCGTAACACCGATCGTCAACAGCATAGACACAACTCTCCAAGGCGCGACAGCGGCCGTTACGCAGGTCGTCGGCACAGTCGGCGATTTCGTGGGAGGCGCCGAGCATTTCGCTCAGGACCTGACGGGAACCGTTGCGACGACGCTCAATACAACTTTCGGCGCGGACGTCTTCGGCGACGGCCTTAGCACGGCGATGTCTATCGTCGGTGACGCCGCCGATACGACAACGCACGCGATCGACGGGTCTCCCGGTGACGGAGTTGCGCCGGTGTCCGATTGGACATCGCCGGTCACAACGCTTTTCGAGCACAACGGCTCTGCAGACTCGGCGATCGCTTCCGCTGCGGATTCGACGAGTGGCCTCCACGACTTTCTCGGAGGCACGTTGCATAGCTTGGGCGTCTCATCCTCCGGGTCGCTCTCGTTCGCGGCCGAGAGGCCAAACATGTTTGCGTCCGGTGACGGCGTTTCGAACACGTCCGGCTATTCGCAATTCAATCTCGCCATGAGCGATACGGCACACGACACTGGCGTGTCGCTTCCAACGTCGACGGATACCGGCGGAATCACGACGCTCGTTGCGAGCGCCATCGGAATTGGTCCGCACGCGGCCAACGTCACCTCCGACTCTGGCGACCACGGCAGCGATCAGCCGCCTGCGCATCTCCCGGTTCTCGATGATCTGCATACTCATATGCATCTCGGCCTGCTCGGCTAGTCGAGGTTCGATGCAGCGCGTGCAGTCAACAGGGGACGGCCATCAATGAATAATATCTATATCGCCGGAAGCGAGCGAGTGCCGATCGAGACTGCTGAGGACGACTCTGTCGTGGACCTTGATCGGCTTCGCGAAGAACAGGCGCAGTCGGCGGGAAGCCAAGAGGGCCAAAACGCTGCTCTGCGTCGTCTGGCGGAACTGCGCGCTGAAATTGGCAAGTGGAGAAGCGCCGCCGCAACCGCATACGAAACGCATGCGTCGCAGCGAGACCGGAGGCCCGATCCGCTGGCTCAGTGGCGCACGTGCTCGCGGCGAACATTCGCGGTCGTCGCGCTTTTCTCGCTGTTCGTGAACGTCCTGATGCTCACGATGCCGATCTATCTGTTCCAGATCTCCGACCGCGTCCTTACGAGCCGGAGCCTCGACACATTGATGATGCTTTCAGCGCTGGCGGTCGGCTTGCTCGCTACGCTGTCTATCCTCGATATCCTGCGCCGGCAGGTGCTCGGCCGGCTTGCCGCGTCGATGGAAGTTATTCTCGGCGGACCCATCCTCGCGGGAATCGTCATGTCGGCGCCGACAGGCGAGGGTGGGAGCCTGCAGGCGCTTCGGGCGCTGCATCAGGTGCGCAGCTTTCTATCAAGTCCCACGATGCTGCTGCTGTTCGACGCGCCGTTTTCGCCGTTCTATTTCGCGGTGATTTTTCTCATTCATCCCGAACTTGGCGCGATCGTTCTCGCAGCTGGCGTCGTGCTGTTTACTATTGCGCTGTTGAACCAGACGGCGACGGCAGGACCGCTTGGGAAAGCCGGAACATTCGCCTCGAAAGCCGACGCACACGCGGAATCCCTCGCTCGCAATGCGCAAGTCATAAATGCGATGGGCATGCTGAATGAAAGCATTCTGCATTGGGGACGTGAGCAGGCTCCGGCGCTGTCGATGCAGATCAACGCGCATGATCGAAACTTCTGGATCAGCGGCGCATCGAAGTTCGCGCGCTTGGTGACTCAGATCTCGATCCTTGGTTGGGGCGCGCATCTTGCTTTGGCCGGCGAGCTGACGGGCGGCATGATGATTGCGGCGTCGATCATCGGCGGCCGTGCGCTGCAGCCGCTGGAAGGCATGATCGAGGGCTGGCGTTCCGTCATTCAGACGCGCGCCTCCTATGCGCGAGTGAGGGCGGCCCTGGAAGGACTGAGCGAGGAGAAGTCGAAGCTCAGGCTGCCTCGCCCGGCGGGAAAGGTGAGCGTCGAACGTCTCCTTTACATCCCGCAGGGAACGCGAGAGCCGGTTCTGAATGGCTTGAGCTTCGAACTCAGTCCCGGAGAGTCGCTTGCGATTGTCGGTCCTTCAGGGTCGGGAAAATCGACCCTTGCGCGCATCCTGGTTGGTTGTGTCTTCCCGACCGCCGGCAAGGTCCGGCTCGACGGCACGGAACTGCGCAACTGGGATCGCCGCCAATTCGGAGAATTCACGGGCTACCTTCCGCAAGAAGTCGAGCTCTTTCCCGGAACGATAAAAGAAAACATCTGCCGGCTTCGCACCGACCTCCCGGACAAAGACATTTACGACGCGGCCGCCGTTGCAGGTGTTCACGACATGGTTTGCCAGCTCAACGCCGGTTACGAAACCGTGCTTGACCGCAACGGTGCGCCTCTCTCGGGCGGCCAGAAGCAGCGTATCGCGCTGGCGCGCGCATTTTTCGGAAATCCTTCGCTGATCGTGCTCGACGAACCGAATTCCAATCTCGACGCAGTCGGCGAGAAAGCCTTGGCCGACAGCATGAAGAAGGCGAAGGAGCGCGGCGTAACGATCGTGCTGATTACGCAGCGGCCCGCGCTTTTGAATACCGTCGATAAGGTTCTGGTCCTGCGATCGGGACGAATGGAGGGCTTTGGCGCGCCGCGCGATGTGCTGCATCGCCTTGTGAGTCAGGCAACGACGTCATCGGCTTGAGAAGGTTCGCACACACATCCGCGTTTCAACGGTCTGCGTCAGAGGAATAAAATGCTTCTTGGATGTCCAGGAATTGATGAGTGGCACAAAACCGTACCAAAGAGCTCGCGCGTTCCGAGCTTGATTGGTTTGGGAGTCGTCGCCGTTTGCGGCCTCGGGTTCGGCGCTTGGGCCGCGACGGCGCCCTTGGATGGCGCGGTTGTCACTTCGGGAACGTTCGTTGCCGCCGGACAGAACAAGCAAATTCAACATCTCGAAGGCGGCATCGTCAGCGAGGTGGCCGTCAAGGAAGGTGATCTGGTCGAGGCGGGACAGATTTTGGTGCGGCTCGATCCGACGACCGCGCAAGCCAAGCTGCGTATGCTCGTGCTCCGGAAATACCGGCTGGTGACGACGCAAGCACGTCTTCAAGCGGAACTAGCGAACAAGGAAACGTTCGCCCTGCCGTCCACGTCCGATATCGACGTTCACGATCCAGACGTCCAGATGATCATCGGCCGGCAGCAACTTGAACTCGAATCGCGGCGAAAGAAAATCCAGAACGAAGAAGCCGTGTTGCAGAAGGAGATCGCAGGTCTCAGGGAAAGCATTGCCGGATATCAGGCGCAGATCAAAGCGACGCAGGAACGGCTCGATCTTTTCGGCGAAGAACTCAAAGCCAAGAGCGCCCTGCTTTCGCGTGATCTCATTCGCCGGACCGAAGTCTATGCGGTGCAACGTGACGAAGCCGCGCTGACCGGTCAGCTCGGCGAACTCGTCGGGCGCGTCGCCGATAGCCGCCAGCAGGTTGCGCGGGCAGAGCAGCAGATCGCGTCGATCCAGTCGACGATGACACAGAAAGCCGTCGAAGAGTTGCGGCAGACGGAATCCGATCTCGACGATGTGACGGAGCAGATCCGGGCGGCCAAGGATGTCGTCGAGCGAACGGATATAAGAGCACCCGTTCGGGGCATCGTCGTAAAGCTCAACCAGCACACGCGCGGTGGCGTCGTCGCCCCTGGCAGCACCATCCTGGAATTGTTGCCGGTGAACGATGAGCTGATCATCGAAGGGCGTATCAGTCCCAATGAGGTGTCGCACGTCAAAGAAGGGCAACCCGCGACGGTGCGCCTGTCTGCATTGAACCAACGCGTCACTCCGATGGTCGAGGGGAAAGTCACCTGTCTTTCCGCCGACACCATATCGGATCGGCCGTCAATGCTGACTGCGACGCCGGAAGCGACCGATCGCGGCTCGTTCATCGTTCGCGTGAAGCTCGATGAAAAGGACGTCAAGGCAAAGGCGCCGAATTTTCGGCCGACGCCGGGCATGCCCGCGGATCTCTACATTCGCACGGGAGAACGGACCTTGTTCAACTACTTGATGGAACCGGTCATGGGCAGCGTCTACAGGGCCTTCAGAGAAAAATAATCGAGCGTTCGACTTCGGAAGCACTCTCAACGGATATTCCATATGTTGGCCGGCATTTTAGCAGAGTTGGTGGAAGACCGAAGCGCAGTCGTCGAAAGGAACAAAGGCGTCGCGTTTCTTTCAGCCGCGCGTGAGATTTATCGGCTTTCGGATATTTGGTATTTGTGCGTAAACATTCCCCGTTTTTCGAGCGGCTCGTTCGTGCATTGCTCGTTCTCCGGGGACATGGCCAGTCAGGCGATCACGAATAAGGCCGTTTCGATGCAGCGCCTTGCCGAGATCCGCGCTGTCGAAGCGGTGCGCGTGCAATCAGACGGTAAGCCGACGTGCAGCGACGGCGAGGCATTCGGCGCCATACAACTTACATCTCGACGCGGGGAGTTCGCCATCCTGGGCTTTGAGCGCTCGTCTCTCAGTGACGAGCCGGATGACGAGATTGCGCCCGAGCCGACCGAACTCAAGATTCTGGGAGAATACTTTCATTGCCACATGCTTCGTCGCAACGGAGTGGATACGTCTGAAGCTCTTGTGGTCTCTGCGCGTGAACTTGACTGCCTCCGATGGGTCGCTGCAGGTAAATCCGCTTGGGAGGCAAGTGTCATTCTCGGCATCAGCGAACGCACCGTGCGCTTCCACCTGAATTCCGCGCGCGAGAAACTGAATTGCACGACAACGACCCAGGCCGTTGCCAAAGCAGTCTCCCAGCAACTGATTGCCGTCTGAAGCATACTAGCCGGGAAAAATGAGAAGGCAGCTCACGACGAAACTCATCTTCCGGCCTGTCGTTTCCGACAATCATGTGCAACCGCATTCTTCAGTAGGGTCGCGCTCAGAAGCAGAGTAACGCCCTTTCACCCCGAGTTACCTCGCGCCTTTGAGGACCGATCGATGGACAGGTACAAAATCGCAAGTAGCAAGCCTAATGTCGCCAACGATGCGTAGCCGCGGGAGAGAGCTAACCCACCGGCATCTGTCGGCTTGGTGAGGAAATCGCCGAACGTCGCGCCAAACGGGCGGGTGAATACAAAAGCAATCCAGAACAGCAGAGTATCCGGCAAAGCCCGCAAGTAGTGAAGCACACCAACGAGCAAAATGATTCCGGCAGTGATTCCGGCGCCCTGAAGAAACGTCAATGCCATATCGTCGGTGAGAAAATCGCCAAACGCGGTGCCAAGGCTGTTTGAGAAGAGCACCGCAATCCAGAAAAAAACCTCACTGTCTTTTCGGATCATCGGATAAACGGCGAGATCGCGTGTGCGTGCGTACCACAACAAGAGTGTGGCAAGCAGGCCGGCAACAAGAAGTGCAGATCCCAGCGTATATCCCAGGCCGAGAGAGCGATCCATGAAATCCGAAATTTCGGTTCCTGCGGTCGTCGTCGCGATGATTGCCAGCCAGAAAAGAAGCGGATGATAGCGCCGCGATGTCACCTGAACGGCAAGCACGATAACGAGGATGGCGAACGTGATTGCCAATGCCACATAATATCCGAGCCCAAGCGACATGGAGATATAGTCGCCTGCCGTTTCGCCGAGAGTGGTCGCAAGGATCTTCAAGATCCAAAACGCGAGTGTGATTTCAGCGACCTTGGATATGCTCTCTTGACGAACGTCAATCTCGCCAGTCATCACTGCCATCCTCCATTCGCAGTGAGGAGGGGCGGCGCCGGTGACTCTGTACATGCGCGGCGCTGAGAAATTGGCATTTCACGCGCTATAGGAGCTGGGATCGTGATAACACCGTTCGGTTGGCTCACGTGGGCTCTCCTGTCCGCAGTCTTCGCCGCGCTGACGGCCATTTTTGCAAAAGTCGGTGTTGCAAATGTCAATTCCGACCTCGCGACGTTCATACGAACCGTCGTCATCATGGTGGCTTTGGGTCTTGTCCTTTTTGCGCGCGGGCTCTTCCAACAGATCGATACCATCTCGGTGCGGACGTACGCGTTTCTTGTGCTCTCTGGATTGGCGACAGGCGCATCGTGGTTCTGCTATTTCCGGGCGCTTCAGATCGGAGACGCGGCACTCGTCGCGCCGATCGATAAACTCAGTGTCGTCCTGGTTGCTGTATTTGCCGTAACGTTCCTTGGAGAAAGGCTCTCTCTGATGAATTGGATCGGTATTGCGCTGATCGCGTGCGGAGCTGTTCTCGTAGCATGGCGATGATCGGAACCTCACGTCAAGCTATCCACCCGCCCAACCGCTGTAACGGAGTTGCATCGCGACGCGTAAGCACGTTATCGGTTGGATTTCAGGTGTCACACACATGCTCCTCTTCCTACTCGCCTACCTCGGCGGTGTCCTTACGATCGCCAGCCCGTGCATTTTACCGGTTCTTCCATTCGTCTTTTCGCGCGCCGACAAACCTTTTCTGAAAAGCGGACTGCCAATCCTCGTCGGCATGGCGCTGACGTTCGCGCTGGTCGCGACGTTGGCGGCTGTCGGTGGCGGCTGGGCCGTGGCGGCAAACGACTACGGCCGTATCATCGCGCTGATCGTAATGTTCCTGCTTGGATTGACGCTTGTCTTTCCTGAGCTTTCGGACCGGCTGTCACGCCCGCTGGTCGCGCTCGGCAACCGGCTTGCGCAAAGGGCCGAAGCAGACGGCAATGCGTCGATTTGGCCGTCGCTTCTGCTCGGCGTCGCGACCGGTTTGCTGTGGGCGCCATGCGCGGGACCGATCCTCGGATTGATCCTGACCGGCGCGGCTCTCGAAGGTGCTAGCGTTCGGACCACCGGCCTCCTTGTCGCTTACGCGGCAGGGGCGGCCACGTCCCTCGCATTAGCATTGCTGGTCGGAGGCCGGGTATTCGCTGCAATGAAGCAGTCGCTTGGAGCCGGCGAGTGGGTGCGCCGTGGCCTCGGCATCGCAGTACTGCTCGCGGTCGTCGCTATCGGCCTCGGCGCAGATACCGGCGTGCTCACGCGTCTGTCGCTTGCAAGCACCGCTCCCTTGGAGCAGCGCCTCGTCGATCTCGTACGTTCGAGCAGAACGGCCGGCGAAAAGGGCGCCGACGCGACGGCCGATGCAACTCTGCCGGTGGAGGGGCAGATGCCGTCTCTCGCTGGAGCGGTCGAATGGCTGAACTCTCCACCGCTGACTCCTGAAGCGCTCAAAGGAAAGGTGGTGCTAGTCGATTTCTGGACGTACTCGTGCATCAATTGCCTGCGCAGCATTCCTTATATCCGGGCCTGGGCCGAGAAATACAAAGACCAGGGCTTTGTCGTGATCGGGGTGCATACGCCGGAATTCGCCTTTGAGAAAAACGTGGCCAACGTCAAGAACGCGATCGCGAATCTGAAGGTCGGCTATCCCGTCGCGATCGACAACAATTTCGCGATCTGGCGAGCATTCAACAATCAATACTGGCCCGCGCACTACTTCATCGATGCGCAAGGCAATATCCGTCATCACCATTTTGGCGAAGGAGATTACGAGCAGTCGGAGCGCGTCATTCAAGAGCTCCTGAAAGAAGCAGGACGGACGAACATCGCTGCGGGCACGGTGAATGTCTCAGCGTCGGGCGCCGAAGCGGCATCGAATTTCGCAACGGTCCGATCACCCGAAACGTACATAGGCTACGCGCGCGCAAGAAATTTTACCTCGCCAGGGGGGGCCAAGCACGATGTTGCGCACGCTTATGAAGCCGGAACGAACGAACTCAACCATTGGTCGTTGACGGGAACCTGGACGATTGGTGCCGAACATGCCGCCCTCGATTCGACGCCAGGCAGCATCATTTACAGATTTCACGCGCGCGACCTGCACCTCGTCCTCGGGCCGGGACCCGACGGCAAGCCGGTCCGGTTTCGCGTGACGATCGACGGCAAACGGCCGGGCGACGATCACGGAACCGATATCGACGCGAGCGGCAGCGGCGTCGTGACGAGCCAGAAGCTTTATCAGCTCGTGAGGCAGCACGGCGAAATCGCCGACAGGACATTTCAAATTGAATTTCTTGATTCCGGTGTGCGCGCTTACGCGTTCACATTCGGCTAACTGACTGCGTTTCGAACGACCGGCCAACGCGCCTAAAAAATAGAGGAAGTCAATTCCGATGCGGGCTCCGTGTCCGGAGAGCAACGCGAAGGCGACGGAAGCGCTGCGCGGGGGTGTATCAGTTGCGACTTTGGTCGCATTGCACATAAGGTTAATTCAACGTTAACCAAACCGCACCATGGTGTGCTCGGGGGGGATAGAGTTTCGCCGTTGAAACAACGGCTTGCGTCTGTGCTTGAAGCTAACAGACCTGGACCTGCCGACCATGAATCTCATTAAAAATATGGTCTTCGGAGTTATTTGCTCCACTGCATTTGCGGCGACCGCGTATGCGCAGGCCGCGCAGCAGGAAATCCAAATTTCTGCGACTGTACCAAGCTCGTGTACGATCAACGGTGCTTCTACCGGCGTGGTGGACACGGCGACGATTGGCATCGATTCCTCAGGCAACGTGATCGTCTCACCGATCACGCCGACCAACTCCCCTTATGTCAACGTCGTCTGCAACGCGCCTTCGACCATTCAGCTGAGATCGACTCAGGGAGCGGTTACAACAGCCGCGGCGGGGACTGGCTTTCAGAACATCATCGACTACCAGGCGTCTGCGACCTGGAACGGCCAGACAGCCACGATCGATACTGCGACGATTGCCACCGCTGCCGGACAGGAGACCGGGACGGCCGAACCCGTCTCTGCCGGTTCCGGCGATCTTGATGTCACCATTACTCCCGAATTAAATTCCGAGCCGCTTATCGGCGGAAATTACTCTGACTCGCTTTTCGTCCTTCTCACGCCGCAATAGCGTCTCGTAGATCTGAGTCTAGCACTCCCCGACAAAACTCAAAACGATGAGGTACGCTATGTTGCTTCCTCGCGTAGCTCTTTTTACGCTTTTTTTCTCTGCCTTGTTTGTGCTGATCCCACCAGCCAATGCAATGACCGTCACGCCGACCGAAATCGAGATGAAGTCGACGGGCCGGACCAGTCGCAGTGCGATTACGGTCGTCAACAACGGTGAGGGCGAACTCGCCGTTGAGCTTGTCGCCAAAAAAGCCGTCCTGAATGAAGATGGCGTTCCTAAAACGAGTCCGGCAGGCGACGTATTCCTGATCATGCCGCCGCAGGCACTGATCCCTCCGGGAGCGACGCAGAATTTCCGTATTCAATGGCTCGGCGAGCCGCTGCTCAACAAGAGCGAAACATATTTCATCTACGTCAACCAGATACCGGTGAAATTGCCCAAACGCGTCAGAGGCGTGCAACTTGTCTTCGGCATGGGCGTGATGATCAACGTCGCACCGCCGCGCGGAGAGCCAGAACTTCAGGTGGTGAATAATGGCGTTGTGACGGACAGGCACGGCGCGCGCCATCCAACGATCACTGTTCTCAATCCGACCAACGTCCACGCACTGTTTCCGCAGGCGACTGTCCGGCTATCGAGCGGCGGCTGGTCCGAGACCCTTTCGAGCGGGAAGCTCGCGCAGACCATAGGCATAGGATTGGTGCAACCGGGACATCGACGCCGCTTCGTCTTGCCTGTCACCTTGCCGTCCGGAGTAACGTCAACACAGTCCAGCATCGAGTTCAGGCCAAAGCCTTAGTCACGTACGCTGCTCATGAGGGCACAGAGCCGAGGTAAGCTCCTGAGCTGCAAAGCAAGCACTATCGCTCTGCAATTGTTATTGTGGTCGACGGTTTCAAGACGCTGCCGGCAGATCGCGCGGCTGACGGTTGCGGCCATGGCGATTTGGTTGACGAGCTACTCAACGTCCGTAGCAAGCGTGGAGTACGCAACGCCGATTTCGAAGCGCTTGAATACCACTGGCAGGCCGATCGATATGGATGTGCCCATGAAGGATCACGATCGAGAGCTGGGCGACATCCCCATCCGCATCAATCCCAATGATTCAATCCTGATCAATCGAGCCGCCCTCATTCGAATGCTGGCGACGAGCCTCAATCATTCAGCTCGCGAACGTTTGGCAGCGATCGGAGGCGGGGGGCCCTTCATTCCGCTCAACGATTTCGAGAATTCCGGATTCCACATCCGATTTGATCGCGCCCTGCAGGAATTGATATTCAGCCTGGCGGCCGATCAACGTAAACCCACCGACATTTCGCTGTCCGGCAATCGCAGGGCACCGGTAAGCTCCGTGCTGGCGCCTCCCGCCAAGTTTTCTGGCTACGTCAATCTATTTGCGAGCGTCGATCACGAATGGGCAATGCATAGCGCGGATGAGAACTTCGACTCCGCCACGAGCGGCCGGCTCGACTTTGATTCTGCTGTGCGGGCCGGCGACTTCGTATTCGAAAATACCGGTGTCTTGGCCGGAGACGTCGACGTCAACGTTTGCCCGACGGTCGCCGTCTGCTCGTATACGCATTCGCCCGGATTGAAGCGCCAAACGTCGCGTCTCGTTTACGACATGCCCGCGTCGCGTGTGCGCATGGAAGTCGGTGACGTCGAGCCGTTGGGAACAAGCTTTCAAAACACGCCCGATCTGCTCGGCGTTTCCATCGAGAAATCAGCACGTAAATTGAGCCCCGGCGACACGTTCGCGCCAACGGGAGGCGGATCGTTTGTGATCAGGCGGCCTTCCGAGGTTGAAATCCGCATTAACGGCGTTGTGCAGCGCCGGCTTCAGTTGCGGCCCGGCACGTACAACATTCGGGATCTTCCCTTGGTGACCGGCGCCAACGATGTCGACATCGTGATTACGGACGATACCGGAAAGCAGCAGCACGTCTCCTTCACGTCCTTCTTCGACACCACACTTCTTGCAGCCGGAAAAAGTGAATGGGGGATAACCGCCGGTCAGCCTTCCTATCTGTGGGACGAAGCGCGCGAGTACGTTCCCGGCCTTTACGTCGGAAGCGTTTTCTACCGCTATGGCCTCAGGGATGATCTTGTCGGAGAGCTCGATTTTCAGGGCGATAATCACATCGCCATGGCTGGCACGGGGATCATAACCGACACGCCGTGGGGGCTGTTCGGTGTCCGAGGCGCGGCTTCCGCCGGCGAATGGGGCGCGGGCTTTGCTGCAGGTCTCGATTGGAGTGCCATCAATATTCGTGGATTCACCCATGCGGGCGGCGAAAGCTTCCGCCTTGCCGCGGAATACCGCAGTCCGGATTTTCATACGGCCGGCGAGATCAATACGGCCACGACGGGGATCATTTTTCCGGAATGGAACTACTGGCTCAATCTCAATGCAACCTATTCGGCACCAATCGGCCAGGGCACGACGGCGTCGCTGTCGGGTCGCTATGAGTTCGTCAATAACGAGGAACTCGGAAACACATTTTTCGCCTCGGGAAACCGATACGGTATCGACGTCACGTTTTCTCGGCCGTTGACGGAAAGCCTGTCGGGCAGTTTGACGCTCGGCGTTTCCAACGAGTCATATCTTTCATCGCTCTACCCCCGCGAGCCCCAAGGCGCCGAGTTTCGCGTCGGGATCCGGCTGTTCGGGCGTCCGGACGAGAATACCAATATCAGTGCCGGCTTCGATACGCTGAACGGTCAGTCAGACGTGTCGGCATATCGTACGGCGGGCAACGGCATCGGGCGGTGGGATACGAGTGTGGATGCACAGCAAAATGACTTCGATGATCGTGCTTCGGTAAACGGGACGATCGGCTACTACGGCAATCGTGGCCAGGTCCGCCTCATCCACAATTCTGGATTTGACGGCGTTTCGCTGTCGGATTTCAAGTTGCAGCCTGGCCAGCAGCGGACCTCACTGCAAGTCGGAACGTCGATCGCCTTTGCCGACGGCCATATCGCAATCGGCGCGCCGATCACGGGTGACGCCTTCGCGATCGTCTATCCGCATGAAAGCATCGCCGACAAAACCATAACCGTTGGCAGCGGCGACAACGTGCGAGCCGTCGCCGATGGATGGGGACCGGCGGTTGTGACGAACCTCCCGGCTTATACGCCTTCGACGATTCCCGTCGATGCCGACGACCTCCCTGTCGGCTACAGCCTGGGAGCGGCGGCATTCGATACGTTCGCGCCATTAAAGGCCGGCTACGCGCTCGAGGTCGGGTCGGATTATTCGGTGTCAGCGTACGGAACGCTACTCCTCTCCAATAACGAACCGGTGTCGCTGATCAGCGGTAGCGCACGCTCTGTCGAACATTCGGACAAGACAGTAACGATCTTTACAAACGGTGCTGGCCGCTTCGGTGCGGATGGATTGGCGCCCGGACGTTGGATCATTGAAATGGCGACCGATGGTGCGCCGACGCGCTTCGCATTGAACATTCCGCCGAACGTGAAAGGACTGTTCAAGGCTGGTACATTGCATCCGATCGAGGCCCCATGATCCCCGCCCGTGTCATCATCGCAATGCTCATGGCTGTGGCATTCGCCGCCATTGGTTCGGATAAGGCAAGTGCCCTCTGCGTGCTTGCGACGGCCACCGCGACGCCGCTAATTGCCAATACTGGAACCTACACGCCTCCGGCGAGCCCAGCTGCGCAGCCGGTCAGTATCACAATCAGCGGAACTGTCCTTGCCGTTGGCGGGGCGTTGGCGGGCAACTGCTTGGGCGCGATTTCGTTCAATCGAGTGTCTCTCCCGGCTTCCATGTTGATTTCAGGGGGAGGAACGGCGACGTTGCCCTACACGTTGCAAAGTTCAAGCAGCGGCGGAAATACATTGCTTTATACGGGGGGCGGAAATCCCAATACTGCAAACGCGCTGTCATTCTCTTTCCCGGCGTCCCTTCTGTCCTTAAATAACTTCAGCATAACGGTGGGTTTGTGGGCACAGGCGCAGCCGGGGGCGCTGCAGCAAGCCGGATTCTATAGCGACAATATCACGATCAACGTTTTCTCAACGACCCTGGCCGGTCTCATCGATACCAAGTTATCCAGCCAAGCCTTCACGGTAACCGGGCAGGTAGCGAAATCTTGCACGATAGGAGGCGTGACGCATCCGTCGGCCGATACGGCGACCATTCCCATCACCGCCAGCGGGGCTGTGAATACCTCGCCGATCAATCGTTCTTATTCGAACGCCGTCTGTAACACCCCAACCAACGTGCAATTGACGTCGCAGAACGGTGCGGTCGTAACATCGGCGAGCACGAGCGGCTTGCAGCGTTTCATCGACTATTCGGCGTTGGCGACATTCTCGGGAGCATCGGCGTCGCTCGACACGAGCAGCATTCCTGCGATAAGCGGGCCAGAGTCAGGCGTCGCCGCATCAACGGTCGGGGCTACGCCCACCGGCACGCTCGGCGTGACGATCACTCCGAAATTCAACGCGCAGCCGCTGGTCGCCGGAAGCTATTCCGACACGTTGACGATCACCCTAACGCCGCAGTGACGAAAGGGTGATCGCGATCGCGCCGATGCCGGCGATGGGAGTTCAATGAAGCCGCCGAGGTCACTGGCCGTGCCACGAGTTCGCCGGCTCGCGACGTGGGTCCTACCTGCCGCCTTCTCTTTGCGGTGTATACGGCGGCGGCGGATCGTTTGGCCCGGAGTCGAACGTACCGCGCTCTCCACTGCTCGCGCCGTTCGAACCCGAATGCCTTCTGTGACGCGTCGGAGCAGAATAATCCCGCCCACTTCCGGGGTCCGTCCTCGTCGGGTCGATGCTGTCGAACGTGCTGCTTCCACCTTGATTGTAACGGCTCCCGTCTGTGCGGATCTGAGCCAAAGCAGGTGCGGCGGCCGCGAGCGCTAACGCTAGTGCAGCCGAACCCATGAGGATCAATTTGCTCATTGTCGTGTCCTTCGTCTTTCCCGCTTCGGGTCGAAGCGCTCTGATGCGGACAACGCGGCGTTCTCGTGAATGTTGCGAGTCGGGGAGGGGGATAGTGTCAATAATGACCTGCCGAACATCCCTCAGTTGCCGCTAATCATCGGAATAAGCACGATGATTAGATGAATTAAGCCGCTGCGCCGAAAGCCGAGTACGTGCGCCACACTTCTGAACTGCGGCGCTCCACGATCCCGTCACAGAGCGCCGAATTACTCAGGATTTTTCTCTGACGCACGCATCGACGCTCCACGGACCCGGACCGGCGAAGACGAAATAAAGGAAAACGAAGCAAAAAAGAATGGCGGCATCGCCACCGTTGACCGCCGGGAAGGTGCTCTTGGGAGCATGTACCATCCAATAAGCGAACGCCATTTCGCCGGAGAGCAAGAACGCAACGGGGCGGGTAAAGAGCCCAAGAATAAGCAGCGCTCCACCGATTAATTCCAGTATCCCAGCCACCCAGATCAAGGAGAACATTTCTGGACTATGGCCGCCAGCGGGAAAGCCCAGAATTTTCTGCGCGCCATGCTCAAAGAAGAGTACGCCAGCGACGATGCGCAGGATGCTCAGAATACGCGGACGCCATTCGTCGAGGAAAGTTGTGGCCATGGTGTTCCTTCCTTATTGAGATTCGTCCGGGAAATTTTCGGTGGTGAAATAGCGTTACAATCGCGATGTAGCTGACGGCGAAGACGATGTTGCCGAGTGCGTATTCCGTGCTAGCGCAACTCCAAAGCAATCACGAATTATATATTGTTTACGGCCAGCCAACAGTTTTCAGTTCACTGCTCAATTGCCATGACACTGACATATTGACTTTGTCTGCCTTGTGCGGGGAGAAAACTCATTTAGGTGATAAAATGAAATTTCGACCATTGGCCGGTGCCTTGTTTCTATCGGTGGCCTTGGGAATTCCGTACGCGGAGGCAGCACCGGGCTACGCCACCGCAAATGTTAATCTGCGGGCAGGCCCCGATACGGACTACCCAAGCGTCGGCGTCATTCCCGACAGCGATCCGATCGACGTAAGGGGATGCCTGCGTGATGAATCCTGGTGCGACGTTGTTTGGGCAGGAAATCGCGGCTGGGTATTCAGCGAATATCTCGCCATGGACTATCGCGGCGACATGCGTCCGCTTCCCGATCTCGGCGTCGCGGCATTCGGAATCCCTGTCATCACTTTTGCCGCCGCCGATTACTGGAATCATTACTACGTCGGACGTCCGTGGTACGCGCAGCGCACGCGCTGGTTCGCATACAAACCGCGGCCTCGCCCAGGCTGGCATGCTCCGCCTCCCGGTCCTCGGAAAGCAGGATGGTGGCGTACGGGCGGTTACAAATCGCCAACCGGCATGAAGCCGCCTCCGGATCGCGGCTGGCGTCCTCATAAAAACGATCGGCACGATACCAAGCATAATGATCATAAGGGTTCTGGCGACCACGGGCGCCACGATGATCGCAAGCGTCCGTAGGCGAAGCCAAGGTGAATAGCCTCATGTGCGGGACGAGTGTTTGTCTTGCGCATGAGGTATTTTCTTGGCTCAGCTGATCATTCGATGAGGCTCAGGGCGTCCGTGCGCGAAGGCGGGGGCGCCCAAATTTTTATAGCTCTGAAGCTACTGCGCGAGCACAACGACGGCCTTCATTTCGCCAGGAATATTTTGGCTTCTTCCACGCCAGCGGGATGTTGACGCCGGGTAGTGGCACGGAAGGATTGTCATGTCGGTTCCGCTTCGCCATGCGGACTTGGAGCCTCGTTACTCCGCTTTCGAGGAGGACGATGGTTACGAGGATGCTTTCGCGCTATCGCCGCAGGAAAGGATCGGCGGTCCTGTCTCGGAAAGCGTTCTTGGAGCGGAAGCGCGCAACGCGCTCGCGTGGAGCATCTCGGTTGCCATCATAATGTGTGCTGGCTGGGTGCTGATTAATCGACCCGCAAACTGGCCGTCGTGGATTTCCAATATAGCGGGTCATGCGTTGGCTGCTGTCGGCGATAGCGCCGACGCACCGAAGCCGACGCAGCACCTGATCGAGACCGCATCCACTGGCGCTCCGCAGGGACCGGCGCAGCCATCGATTCCCGCACCACCCCCAGCGGTCTCGCCTTCACCCTCGCCACCGGTTTTATCGGAACCCCGGGCCGCATCGCCCCCTCAACCTGCGGACGCGAACGCGGCCGCAGCAGCGAAGCCGGAATCATCCGCGGCCGACAAACCGGCCATCGCCCACGAACCCGTGGCCGCGATCGCAGACAAAGACGATGCTCGCGATGATGTCGATGACCCCGCATCCGATCCGCCATCACGCCGCAAAGTCATGCACGATGGTGAAGCTTCCGATCTGGCCCCGGCACGGTTGGAGCGGCCGAAGCCCCGCGACAGTATCGAGGCACGCGCCGAATCAGTTG
>ERZ778017.1982-NODE-1982-length-17980-cov-6.553863_pt1 | contig 17980 bp, 10 predicted proteins | sample MGYA00375747_ERZ778017 | MGnify/ENA primary metagenome ERZ778017 (study PRJEB29350, sample SAMN05509838) | bioreactor metagenome | biome: bioreactor; material: wastewater | place: South Africa: University of Cape Town | collected 2014-03-17 ...
CCACTTTAGTGCTTTCTTTGACTAGGATCTGTCAATGTCTACCAGACCTGTCAAGGTCTACCCAGACCTGTCTCAGTACAGGAACCGAGTCTTTAACTGCAACGCAGCAGCGAGTATCCACAAGTTGCAACCTCGGTGAAGACTGCAACAGCATAAAGTTGCACTAAAGTTGCACTAAATAGCATTACAGTGGCGTCGTTCCTGTCGTCATGCCGTCCCTGTCGTCCCGTTGGGCTGCCCCTAGGTGCTATTGGGTGCTATTTCGTGAACCACAACTATCCAGGGTCTGTACTGCAGGTCACTACCACAAGAACGAATAACCTCACGACTTTTCCGCGTACGGATACTTAAACATCGAGAAAGAGCACAATATACACTAGGGAACCGACATGCCAGTCAGCTTCCACCAACGCAACAGGAACAGTATACACTGAAACTAGGCGAATAATGTAAAATCGTGGCCCCAAAACACGCTATTCGTGATTGTGTGGGAACCCTGGCAATACCACGGTGCGGCGCGCAAACAGCGCACCTGCCCTCCCCAAGTTCCACCACGACCCGGCCCCACGCTCCACGCAACCGGTCGCGTAATGAACACCTGTTTTTTTCACGGCGTATACGCAGGCAGTGAAATATCGTGGAGATACGTGGTATTTACCAGAGAAATATTAATCTTCATCATCGACAACAGTGTAATTGCGTTGCATCATGGCAAGAAAGGTGAAAGGCACTAGAAGCGGCAGCAAGTCCGAGCCTAGCATGCTAGAAGAGAATACCACCGTACCTCCCGTTTTTGAAAAGGGCCAATTCCGGGAGTATTTGCTTTCAACACCACCAGCAGATTTGGTGGAAAAGAGACGTATTCACGCCAAAGAATGGATTTTGCTCGGCTCTCTCTTGATAATTGCCGGTTACGTCCGGTTGTTCAACTTGTCCTACCCAAATTCCGTGGTTTTTGACGAGGTTCATTTTGGTGGGTTTGCCAGAAAGTACATTCTTGGTACTTACTTCATGGATGTCCATCCTCCGTTGGCAAAAATGTTGTTTGGTGCTGTTGGTAAGATGGGTGGATACAACGGTAACTTTGAATTCAAGTCAATTGGTGACAAGTTCCCTGCGTCGACCCCCTACGTGTTAATGAGACAGTTCCCAGCGGTGTTGGGAATTGCAACCGTGTTTTTGGCATACTTTACTTTGAAGCAATCGGGTGTCAGACCTTTGATTGCGTTTATCACGTCTCTCTTGTTGTTGGTGGAAAATGCCAACATCACAATCTCAAGATATATCCTCTTAGACTCCCCATTGATCTTCTTTATTGCTGCAGCAGTATACGCATTTAAGAAGTTTGAAATCCAACAACCATTCTCCACTGGCTACTTTAGAGCTTTAGTGGCTACGGGGATTGCTTTGGGTTTGGCTGTTTCCTCAAAATGGGTTGGTCTTTTCACCATTGCTTGGGTGGGAGTGTTGTGTTTAGCCCACTGTTGGTTCCTCATTGGTGACTTGAAAATTACCACTCGTAAGATTGTGGGCCACGTATGGTGGAGAGGATCGATTTTATTGGGAGTTCCTGCCGTGTTGTACTTCCTTTTCTTTGCTATTCATTTTTCAATTTTGTCCAATGAAGGTGACGGATCTGCTTTCATGAGCAGTGCGTTTAGAGCTTCCTTAAACGGTAACACTATTCCAAGAGATGTCACTGCCCAAGTTGGTTTAGGAAGTATCATTACTTTGAGACATTCTGGTACTAACGGTGGGTACTTACACTCCCACTCTCACTTCTACCCAGGTGGTTCCAAACAACAACAAATCACATTATATCCTCACTTGGATGCCAACAACCAATGGCTTATTGAACCTTACAACGCAACCTTCTTTGCTAAGGATACTTTTGTGCCATTGGAAGACGGTATGAAGATCAGATTGAAACATGTGGCTACTGGTAAGAGATTGCACTCTCACGACGAAAAACCCCCAGTATCAGAAAAGGACTGGTTACACGAAGCTTCATGTTACGGGTACGAAGGTTTTGAAGGTGATCCAAACGATGATTTTGTGGTTGAAGTTGTAAACAAAAAGAGTAAAGTAGGTGAACCTAAAACCAAGGTTAGAGCCATTGAAACTACCATCAGATTGAGACATGCTATGTCTGGTTATTACCTTTTCTCCTCGGAAGTCAAGCTTCCAGATTGGGGTTTCAAGCAACAAGAAGTCACCACTGCTTCCCAAGGTAAACGATACTTGCTTGACTGGTACATTGAAACCAACGAAAACCCATGGCTCTCTGATTCCGAAAAGGAAATCATCAACTATCCTGTTCTTAGTTCGTGGGACAAGTTTGTTGAATCCCACAAGAGAATGTGGAAGATCAACCAAGGTTTAACTGACCATCACAACTGGCAATCCGACCCTCAAGACTGGCCATTTTTGTTAAGAGGTATCAATTACTGGGTCAAAGAACACAAACAAGTGTACTTGTTTGGTAATGCTGTGACTTGGTGGAGTGTTACTGCCATTATTTTTGCATTTGGTATCCATGTAGCTATCTCCATTGTCAAATGGCACTTGGGTCAAGAAGTTACTAATGACAAGGAAGTGTTCAACTTTAACTACCAAACTGCTACTTATATTGCCGGATGGGCATTACACTATTTCCCATTCTACATCATGGGAAGACAATTGTTCATTCACCATTACCTTCCAGCTTACTACTTTGGTATTTTAGCCTTGGGACATGTCTTGGAAGTTGTTGCTGGATACTTTGCTAGCAGATCTAAATTAATCCAAAAAGCCAGTTTTGTTGTCTTTGGAGGTTTGGTTGTTGCATCCACTATTTGGTACCTTAGATACGCGTCATTAATCTATGGTTCTCCATGGACCAAGGCACAATGTACTTCGTCTAAATTATTAAAAGGATGGGACTTTGACTGTAACACCTTCTTTGAAGAGTTGTCTCAATACGACGGTCTTGCTACCGGTACAGAAATCTTACCACCACAACAAACCGACTTGAGTGCTGTTCCAGTTATCAACGTTGCTGAACCAAACGAAGCGGATGAAACTCCATCTGCTCAAGAAAAGGTTGCTCAGAGTGAAGCCAACCAATCACCAAAGGATTCTGAAGCTTCAGGTGAATCACATGTTCAAGTGGAACAATTAGTTCCGCCATTTGAAGATGAAGAAACCGTCGCTGCTGAAAGCGTAGCCAAGGAAGAACCAGCTCGTGAATCAGAAGTTGAGCAAGAAGAAGCTGTTGTTAATGAAGCTGTTGCTGAAAATGACGAAGTCAAGGAACAAGAAGCACAACCTACTGAAGCTGAAGCTGCTGTTTGAACCATTTAGTTTCATTCATTATATATATATATAAAATAATATTACTCGATCAATTTTGCAAATCAGAATAAATTGTTACAAATACATTGCTCATAATCGCTACTTTTGTTTACCAGTATTCGTGTTTCATTAGATTCTTTAATACGTAAAATGATCAATTGTCATCATCGTCAATGTCAACGTTCTCCAACGCTCTACCCTTGACGTACCTCTCATTCTTCACTTGATCGTTGATGCTTCCGTAAAGTTGATGGATGCTATACAACGACTTCACAATCAAAAATACCACCAATGAACATGGCCAAACGTAAATCGATTGCAACATCTCCCTTTCTTGATAATGCATAAATGCCATTATAGCAAGTGAAGGAACATGCAATAATGCAAAATTTACAAGTACTGGGTATAATCCCATCCTCCAAGGAAGTTGCCTCAAATCAGTATTGACTCGTCCCACTAATGGAAGCATATAGAATATGAAAGGCAACATTGTCCACAACGACACTACAAAATGTAATGGCATCGTGAGTGGTGTAATCATAACAGTATCAGGGGAATATCCCAAGTGTTCTGCAAAGTCTGTGAGACTTTCGAACGATCCTTGCATTACTCTCAATGGATAATCGATACAGAACAAATGAACTGACACAGTCCATACTATCCATAACATCATTGATAGTACTACAACGAACATAAACATCACGTTGCCAACGAGGAAGTTTCTGGCAATTTCTTGAGCTCTTTGAACTCCTGCCACACGTTGGCCCTGTCCGTCTTGTTCCCGAACTTCGTTACCACCACCGCCGTTTTCCGTTTCGGTCAATTTCTTGTCTATAGAATACAACAAGAATAATTCTATCGAAAGTCCGAAGCAGATCGACCCTAAATCAATTAGTTTCCAATCAAATCCTTTTGGTGTTCTGAACAATAAACTGTATTGGTTGTCAAATAACGCCAGGAAGAATGATACAACTGGACGACCCAACATGATTGCTACCAAAACAATCATTAAAATCAATACAACAGCAAATAACCAGAGCATTATAATCAAACTGAAACATCTAAATTTGAAGTTTGGCGGACGGTAAACAATGGTGTATCCATCATCAGCAGTGGATTCTTCTTCCTCTTCGGATGTTGGAGTTTCATAACCTGACTTTTCAGGGGTAGTTGGTTCGTTGGTTGCAATAAGCTTATCGTCTTTAGTTACAGCAACAAAAAGCTTCCTAATGAACTTTCTCGAAACCGTATCTTTATCTGGAGCTCTCACGTAATTACCATTAGGAACAAATACAGCAAGCACATCGCTGTTTTCTTTGAAAATGTTCAATGCTTCACGATGAGTAACTGGTTGTGTGAAATCAGGCACACCAATCTTGAATAACGAGTGGAAAAACGAGCGGTATAATACATACCCTCTTTCTTGGTGAATTGGTTTCCCAAGAATAAAGTGAGAAAGCCTAAGCTTATGGCACGATATTTCAAACACTCTGGTCCAGTACTTCTGAGTATATTTCGAAAGTAATGTTAACGAAGAAGACACTCTAGAAGCTACTGAAAACCAGATAACAATGGTTGATGCCGTTGGAATTTGTATTGGCAACAACACATTGTGGTCGTTTGATGAATTAGTCAAGTAAATAAACCCTCTGAGACCCCAAGTCACCGCCCCAATTCCAATCAAAATGAATGCAGTGTAGACTTTAGCACTCAAATAAATTCTGGATAATTGCAACATCAAAGGCTTGACGAGAGCATCGTGAATAAGGTTTGCATTTGGATCATCTGGTGATCTGATGAAAAACAAGACCCCTGGACGCAAAATCTTCACTCTGATCATACCAACGAAAATAGCAAAGAACAACATGTACAACGTCCCCAGAGCCCAGTACACAAACACCTTCAAAAATGGATGTTCCAAGATCTCATAGTACGAAGTAAAGAGCACAACGTAGGTTCTGGATCCGTCTATTGTCTTTGTCAATTTCTCCAACAATAATGGAGCAGCACAAAAGTCCAACAACCACCCACAGTAGACCGGGAAAAAGAAGATTTCGATAGCAAAGATCAAGAACACTTTGGCAGTGGTGGTGATCTCAAACAACACTCTATAGATCTTTCTTGGAGTACCAAGCACAGGTTTTGCTCCTGCAACTATGGACTTCATGAGCTTATATATACAAAACGAAATAACGCCATATCCCATAGCTAAAAGAATTATTCTTTCAAGCAAAATATGAGACGAGGTAGACTCAATAAAAAGATTCTTCCAGATAGCAATTGCTGGCTTGACGAAATAGTGTACTACAGAGTTATAGCTTGTTTCGACAAAGATAACAAGCAGGGACTCCGGGTTGGTGTGTTGAGTTTTCCAGTCACCAAACGCAGCTAATGCTCTATACGAGTAATCACCATAAAGTACTTTCAATGAGTTGACTGCACCAATTCTGTTCATTATTTGGAAGCCCATAAGTCTGAAAATCGTCCCAGTTATAGCAGTAATGAGGTTTCCAAGCATGTGTGGAATTAAATAGATGACAAATAAATAGGCAGAAATGACAAAATCACAGATAAACATGAGGAAAATTGGCGTTTTCAAATTCAAGCTAATACCGAAGATCTCCAAAAACTCAACAATTCCCCCATTGTTGCCTCCTGCTGCAATGGCTGCTGCTTCGGCAGCGGCATCCAAGTCCTCATCTTGGGGACGGACAGCATCCTCGACTTCAGGAACCTCTTCATCAGAGTCTACTTCCACATGACGTGCTTGTTCTATTGGTTCCGGAAGATGCACTGGGTGAGGGGGATGAGGTGGTTCTGCTTGTTCTGCCTGTTCTGCTTGTTCTGGTGCCACGTCTTCATCTGATGGATTTTGAATATTAGTGCCATTGAGAGCATCAACAATCTCCTGGGCATCAATTGCTACTTCGGCATTATCGTTTTCCTGGTCGTTGTCCCCATTATTGTCGTCGTTGAGTGCAAACCCTTGGTCAATTGCTCTCCGTAACGCATTTTCTCTATTCCTGATGTTGTCTTCCCGTACATCGTCAAAAGCATTAGCAATCATTTCCAAACGACGCAAATCGGCCTCGTGTTCGTTATTCCCTCCAGCAATGTCGTTCCGCATCCCGTTTGCGACTTGCTGTAACATATCTACAAGTTGTTGCCGAGGCTCTTTGCCCACCTTCTTGAAGTACAACTTGGTGTAGCCCTCATCTCTGACAACGTATTCGTGTTCCACAAACAACGCAATGTGGATTATTATGGCAATGAAAATATGACGGATCCCACTCAAATACGTATAGTTGACAAATTTAGCAAACTTATACTTGGCTATGTCAAACGGTGATAGCTCGGCATTGGTGGTAAGGTACTTCAGAATATCGCATTCTCCAAACATCAACGCATTGAGAAACGAAGGATTCTCCCCTGGCAACGTTCCGTCAATTGCCCAGGTGTAGATCCGGCCAGCAAATTTCCAGTACAATGGCACTTGGATCACTATACATAGTAAGTATAGCGAGAACGACGCCGTCTTGAGCGACGTAGACAGAACAATATTGAGCAATTTGGACCAGATTAACGCTATGGGGATCCTCCTAGGCATAGACGGGTCATAAATGGTACGAAATTTGTACGGTTCGTTGCAAATATCACACTTCTCTGTGGACTTGTTAGAATGCTTTAGCCATTCCAACAAGCAGTCCTGGTGGATATATTTGATGGAACCTCGACATTTGCACGGGTGCAAGAGCGGCTGGGTGGCAGTGGCTTCACCACGACAAATCCTACAGCTATGCTCCACGTCTGTCATTTTGGTTAACGGCAAGTAGTGATGTTAACAGCTTCATTTTTCAAATCTACGAGAAATAAAATTTGGATTTCATCACGTGAATTCCTTGAAATTTGCCTGGTTGTATTTGGCAGGTAAATACGGCGTCTACGGTGGTATAAACTTGCGTGGGTGTTTGGCTGGGCGTGGTGGTTACGTCGAGCTAGAAAATTGTGGGTGTTTCGAGGTTTTGGTAGAGAAATCGCTCTTCTTTTTGTCGTGGCCATGTAGCCTTTAGGACCCGAAAAATGCCACTTCTGGCACGATACCGACCAATTTGTGTAGTGAACGTCATTCGTATAGTCCAGATTTAGATACGGCGTGATAAAAACCTGCGTTTTCTGTACTTCTGGCCACTTTTTGCTGTTTTCTCTTTCGATGTTTCTCGAACCGTAGGCATCCCCCAGCAACTCAGCTAAAATAGCACCTCTGTTAGCTCGCACAGCCTAATAAGACTGTGAAATTCAAAAGTGCAGTTGTGGTGCTCCATTAGTGTTTTGTAGTCCCTGTTTCACACAGGAGTTTCCAACAGTCAGGAACATAGATAGCATAGCACTACCAGTCTTTAGAAATAAATACCGGTAACAGTGAAAGTCTACCCTTCACACGCTACTCTTCACGTTTGACCTTTTTCGGCTTATCAATCATGATGTTTCCCGTGACCTTCTTTTTCTTCTTCTTGGGTCCCTTCTGGTTCTTGCCATTTTCGTCGTCATCATCGTCACCATCAGAAAGATTTCCCAGTCTATCTTCTCCAAAATCGTCCAACATCTTCTTTGCACGGTCAATTCTATAGGTTTGTTCCAAAATGTATTGGAATCTTGCCAACTTCAATGGGTCGTTCCGCAACGTAAAACAGATATCATTCATCTTAATTCTCGATCTGCCTTGAGATTTGGCATACCCAAGTGTTTTGTGGCACAAATCTATCAAATATTCCTGAAGAATATCTTCTAATGCTGCCACTGTTTGGTCTGACAGTATTGGACCATCTCCCATTCCATATAGCAAGGTTTCTATATCTTTTTGAAAAATCCGCTGTTTTCTCCGTCTTTTCTTCAGATTGGTTATTGGAGGTAACATGTTCATTGGCATCTGGTTCATGCCGTTGTATTGGCCAATACCTTGGTTCATCGCTGGGTGTTAGAAATATAATGTTAATTTTTGGATGTGCGTAAAAATGCATATAGAAATTGTACTTTTAAACACCAGTTTTCACGATCAAACCAACTTATCAGTTACAGATCATGCTGTAAATTATATAGCTTGTAGATTTGAATGAGTTGAGTATTCTGGGAAATTTTGGAGAAAATCGGTGACGTGGAAGATGAGCAATATCGATCCCAATCAGTCTCGTTGTATGGTTGCACGAGATGGGCCTACGGCTACTACGATGTGTCGGCCCATGCTTGCTTGGACTAATCCAGCCCATTTCCGCTACAGTGTTTGCGTACCATAAGTGAATATATAACAGTGTACAGAATTAAAGCAAATTATATAAATCTACGTGTCCACAGACTTCCTTCGCTTGGGCCAAAACGTCTATAATTTAGATGGGTCTCTTCTAGTCCATTCTAAAATCAAATCGTCCTTAGGGAAAATGGTTGCAAACACTTTGATTTCTTCAGACAAATCAGTCTTGTGGTGAGTCAAGTCAGCATTCATCAAAAATTTACCCAACATGGCAGTAAACAACATCATCACGTAGTTCTTACCTAAACAAACGTGAGGACCAGTACCGAAAACTAACCAGTTCTTTTTGTCCATTTGTCCAACTGGTTCTTCCCATCTTTCTGGAATGAAACTGTCTGGATCTGGATACACTTCTGGATCGTGTAATGCTGGGTATAAGGTTGGAATAATCATCGATCCTTTTGGTGCAGTGTAGGTGTCGGTGACAGGGAAAGCTTGTTTGACAACATATGGAACCATCAAGACGGGTGGTCTGTATCTTAAGGATTCTCTAACAACGTTGAAGGTGTATTTCATATCGGTGATTAATTGCAAGTCCAACTTAACATTTGGATCTCCGTTTCTGACTCTCAATTGTTCTTCTCTAACCTTGGCAGCAACATCTGGTCTGTCAGCAACAATTTGGAATAACCAACATGCCAACGAAGACGAAGCATCTTGAGAAGCAAATAAGAATGTGAAGATAGCTTCGGAGATTTCTCTGTTGGAGAATTCTCTAACCAACAACTTGGAGTCTGGGTCTTCGGACTTTTGTTCTCTTGCTTGTTTCATGAGGTAAACCCATTCATCCATGACACTTTCTGGCTTTCCATTGTCTTCGTTGATGTGTTTTTTAGACATTGCAGCACAGTTTTCGAAAATCTTCATGGTTTCTTCAGCAATTTGCTTACCATACCAGGTTTTGGTGTAAGGAATAATGATTGGGAAGTTGACCAATTCCAAAGCAGCAGTGATCTTATAGTAGTTGTCAGCAATTAATGCGATCTGTTCTTCAGTAATGTAATCACCACAGAAAGTTCTCAAAGATAACGCACACAACAATTCTCTGAATTCTGGGAAAAACTTCTTTGGACCGTCGTACTTACAGAATCTGTCTAAGTAAATGTCAATGTATTTTTCCTGGACTGGAATGTAGATTTCCAAAGCCTTGTGGGAGAATAACCCGTTCAAACCCTTTCTGTAATCGGTGTGGGCTTTACCATCCAAGAACACCCAGTTGGTTGGTCTCAAGATTTTGACGGCAACGTCGACAACACATGGCTTGACGTATTTAGGAGACCCCAAAATCTTTCTTGCCAAGTCTCTGGAAGAAGCAATAACGACGAATTTGTGGAAAATAGAAACACACGATAATTCACCAGAGTCCCATTTGGCTTTATATTCCTCGAACTTTGGGTCCAAAGATTCCAAGAATGGACCGATAATAGGCCAGAACTTGAATCTAGGCCCAGCAATACTACCTTTTCTCCATTGGTATGCTACTTGATCGTACGAGAGTACAAGCACCACAACAGCAATAGCAATCTGGATCCACGAAGCCTGGTTCCAATAGCCTAAAGCAGTTCCAACAAATGAAGTTGGCTCGGAACTAGCAATCTGGTCCACTAACGGACTAGTAACATTGCTACTCATCTTCAGTGCAAAAGAATCAATAAATTGTGTTTATTATTCTTAGTGAACTTTTTTTTTATATATACAAGCTAAACGAGCACAAAAAATGTCGTATCATCATCCCTGCGCGACATATGTCCTCGTCGTTTACGACTTATCGCGACATAAAACCTTCCTATTTTATATCCGAGACCCCCGTCACTGCCGTCGTGGTGTGATTACCACGACGGTCTACGCAACTGCCGATGCTTGTCGTGCGTTGTGCCAACCTACTTGGCAATGGTGGCTAGTTTATCTATGTATATTGTGCTTTTGACCACATTTAACACCCGGGGACAACATTATCGACGACAGCCCTAGGAATAGCATAATATTGCCGATGCCATCCTTATAGGTGTGCAAATGTTGGATTTACTTGATTACTAACGCGATTCCCTGGTTTCTGATTTGGCATCGTATATCGTCACCTGACAAGAAAAGTACAAATTCCAAGGCTTAAGCCAAAAAGCGTGTACTTTCCTGGACGTAGTTTTGGACGTGGTTTAGATTTCGGAACGGTGTCGTCTCCGCGGTTTTCAGGTTTGCAATTATTTCCGGCTCGTAAATTGATCAGTAACTTTATTTGTAACCTTATTTGTGATTCGGAGGTTGGTGGGTGGCATTATTTTTTGGGTCATAACAGGGACGTATTTTAGTGTAAGTAAAAATGACGTAAACAAAGTGTGTGAAGCTCTGAGACTATGATGTTGTCACTACTAATAACATAACTTCCATAGGCGGTGAAGCTTTTCTGAGAAAGATATTTTCTGTGAGAATAACCGAAATGCGCTTTTTGCAACCATTTCGCAAATCCATTCTGCAACGTTTGCAAACATACTTGCCATAACTCTTGCAATTTTATGAGGCAGCCATGGCCACACAATTGATGGCCAAGCACAGACGTCTTTCCAAATCCGATAGAAATCTGCTTTTGACCAAGGCCGCCCGCAACAAGGAAAACCAAGACAAGGGTGTCTTTGACTTCAAAGCGAGAAGAGTATCTAAAATCAGACTCAGACTCAACTGGAACCAAGAAATGTTCTATTATGCACAGTTTGGGAGTCCTGAAATGTACCATAACTACCACGGTTCTCCATCTGGGTATTGTTCCCCTGATTTGGGTCATTATTGCTATTGTTGTAACTATTGCGGTATAACTAGTGCAGACTGTGACGACATGATGATTGACTACTAAGGTTGTGGGTTTTTCTATAATATTGCTTGTACTATATAATTGTCTATAAATTTGCTTCTTTTCCCACAAAATGAAATAATTTCACTTCTCTAATTAATTAAATGCCTTGTCAAATTCAGTGAACACGAATCTGTATCTAACATCACCAGAGTCACATCTGGTCAATGCTGAGTTACAGCCTTCTTCACTGATTGGAACCTCTTCAATCCATGGTTTCACACCCTTGTCTGCAGCAAGTTGCAACATGTCAAGAGCTTCTTTCTTGGAACCTAACAAAGAGGCACCAAATGAACCGGCATTTCTGATGAGTGAGAATGGTGAGATGCTGAAGGTTTCGTGGGCTGGTGGCAATCCCACAGATATGAACTTAGCATCAACTTTCAATACGTCAAAGAAACTTGTGACAGAAAGATCCGCTCCCGAGGCACAGTTAAGAATAAAGTCAAACTTATCATGGTATTTTTCAGTCCAGTTCTTTTCTTCGGCAGTTGCGATAAAATGAGTAGCACCCATTTTTTGGGCTTCTTCTTTCTTGGAAGATGATCTTGAGAATGCGTAAACTTCTGCTCCTAAGGCTGCAGCAAATTGGATGGCCAAGTGACCCAAACCACCAATTCCTACAATACCAACAGTTTTACCTTTAGCATTAGTACCGACATTTCTTACCAAAGGAGAGTACACAGTCAAACCAGCACACATCAATGGAGCAGCAACAGTGGATTCTAAAGCTTCAGGAATGGCAAATACAAATTTTTCATTAGCAATAGAATGAGAAGAGTACCCACCTTGGGTAACGTAGTTGTCTGAAGAAGTGTCGATTGCGTTATAAGTTGCAACTAAATTAGCACAGTATTGCTCGTTGCCATTCAAACATCTTGAACACTTACCACAGGCAGAACTAGCAGCACCAATTCCCACTCTGTCACCAATCTTAAATTCGGTAACATCATCACCAACAGCAATGACGTTACCAATGATTTCATGACCGACAACAGCGTCAGATCTCTTCAAAGGAGTCCAAGCTCCAGATAAGGTGTGAATATCAGAACCACACAAACCACAGCAGATGTTCTTAATAACAACATCATGAGGGTTGATTTGCTTTCTCTTGTAGGAAACTAATTTAGGTTTATTCCAGTTTTCCGAGCTGTCAACAGCGAAACCTTGAAATTGATCGGGAATAGAAACAGTCATTTTATTAAGCTTTAAAATTGTCTATTGGAGGAACAGTTGGAACTTTGCACCTCTTTTATATGTTATCGGTCAAACGTCGGTGCTTATAGAATGGAACCACCTGTATACTTGTAAATAAAAAAATTCTCTGCATGATTATAAAGCACATGTGCATTTGTCACCAAACGGTTTCTTTTTGGGTCATCTCCGATGTACAATCAACTGCCTAGTAGCCATTTTTGGACAATCTCCGGATGATAAATTTTTAACCATAAACATTCTAATTCTGGACAATCTCCGGATGATTTGTCATGTTTCTCTGGTGTAAAATTCACAACCGTGGTTCTTTTCGCAATCTTTGCACCACATATGTTCCGTATTTCATCAGTTGCCTCTAATCCGTGGATAGGCTTTGTCATTATATGAGAGGTTTTGCACAATGTAGAGACGATAAATTGCCACTGATCGGAGCAATTTGTATATTCGGCTCGGCTTTAGGACACCACTCATGCCACAGAGGCGATCTCAGTAGCTATCTGAAATACAGCCACTATTGCTATCTGCCAATGGCGATGTTTTGCCTACATCACCAGACGTTTTTCCGGCCATTGTTCCAGCAAGCAGTGCCTGTGCGGCGTGGGTGAGTACGCATAGTTACACAACCCATTAATCATCTTATTTCGGTAAAGTTGCTCCCACCAGTGAGTCCTGTAGTTGCTCCTACTAACGAGTCCTGTATTTTTTCAGACTACTTATGTCTAGAATTTTCCTTCTACACTATCGTGGTTACAAGCTCCAAGTATTTGTGACACAAAACTCGAATCCATTTTGAATTCGATTTTTTCACGTGACTTCCGTTTTAGTATAATAAAATTTAGTGCGATGAGGTGAAGGTAGACAAGGCAAGAACTGTTGGAATGGGGAAGAGAAATAGACGTACCGAAGAAAAACGAAAGCAGGCTCAACAAGAGAAAGATCAGCTTCTCTCGTCAGGAGTTTTCACCGGTAATAGCCACGAAAATTTGAGCGATAACGAGGAAGATTGGAACAATGAAGAACAGGACTACGAATTGCAACCTAGGACAATCAAGAAGCAAAAAGTTGTAGAGGGATTGCCTATTAAAAGAGCTGATGGTAAGGTTGAAAGAGTGATGAGAGTTGAAGAGGCAAAAGATGAGGTTGAAGGAGAATCAGAGCCTGAAGCTGAAGCCGAAGAACAGCCTGAATCAACTACTGAAGAACAAGAAGAGGAGGAAGAGAAAGATGCACACTTGTCACCAAAAGAACGTTTGATCAAAATCAAAGAAGAAATTGCTGATTTAGCCTCCAAATTGATTGAAGATCCTGAAGAAAATACTTCATGTTTAACAAGATTGAGAAAGATGTCAGAATCTAAAAACGTAATTACCAGTCAATTGTCAATTATGGCGTTGGTTCCAGTATTTAAATCGCTTGCTCCCTCATACAGAATCAGACAGCTTACCGAAGCAGAAGCAAGAGAGAAAGTCAGTCGAGAAGTCCAAAAATTAAGACAGTTTGAACAAGGTTTAGTGACTAACTACATGGCATACGTTGATAATTTAACAAAAATTTCCAAAACCTCGTTTTCGAATTCCCAGAATAATAAAAGCATTAGTGACGATCAAATCAATTCAGGTATCTTAGCTGCCAAGGCAGCTTGTGAATTGGCTACAGCATTGAGACATTTTAACTATCGTAAAGAAGTGTTTACTATTGTCATTCGTCGATTGAACAAAAAGCCAAACAACGACAAGGATTTGCCTGTGTTTCAAAAGTGTATCAGAGTATTGGAGACATTACTTGTCGAAGATGAAGAACATGGTGACATCAGTATGGACATAGTAACAATTATGAGCAAGTCTATCAGAGATAAGAAATATCGTGTTGATGAATCTGTCATTAATATTTTATTGAGTTTATCATTATTGCATGATTACGACCCCAACAACAACAAAGACGAAATCACAAAACCTAAACTCAAGAAAAAAGATAGAGTACATTTATCCAAGAAAGAACGTAAAGCAAGAAAAGAACGTAAGGAAATTGAAGAAGAATTGCAACAGGCACAACAAGCAATTACTGTTGAGCAAAGAGAAAAGTATCAAGGTCAAGTTCTTAAAATGGTGTTAAAATTGTACTTGGAAATCTTACGAGAAGGAACCCACACCACTGAGAACAAGAATGATGCTGGGCAGTTAATGGCAGCTGTTCTTGAAGGATTGTCTAAATTTGGACAAATGGCCAATTTCGATTTGTTAGGGGATTTCTTGGAAGTATTAAGAGAGATTATGCTTGACATCGTTGAGGAACACAAGATAGAGGGAATGTATGATGGTAAACAGTTAAGAACCATTTTGCTCTGTATTGCCACATCATTTACACTTGTTTTAAATCATTCAGCATTGGGAAAGATCAGCATGGATTTATCAAAATTCGTTAACGTCTTGTACACCATCATTGCAGAGTTATCTTTGGACTGTGATCTTGAATTTAGTCATAAAACCTTGAGAATTGCGGACCCATTAACTTTGGAGTTGGAAAAACCATCTGTCAACGTTTCAACAAAATCCGAATTATTGTTGAGATGTCTCGATAATATATTTTTCCGGTCAAGAAATGGGACCGCCAGTAGAGCAACTGCCTTTATCAAGCGGTTATATATTGCCAGCTTGAACATGCCAGAGAAAACGTCTCTTGCTACGTTGAAATTTATTGGAAAATTGATGGCCAGGTACGACGAAGTCAAGGGCTTGTGGAATACCGAAGAGCGAATCAATGGAGAAGGGAGCTACATACTTGGATTAGAAAGATTAGACCGAGAAGTCGAACTTGAAAGATGCAATGCTGGAGCTGCTACATTGTGGGAGAATGTATTGCTTGACAAACACTACAACCCTATGGTCAGAGATGGATCTAGATCATTGATGAAAAACAGCAAGGAAAGAAAGTAGTTGTATATAATGTATATTAGAATCATAGACCATGAATAGAAAATATCCTAATAATGGTAAGCAAGCTCAGAGTAGTGTAGCACTCTTTAGTTCACTATGTTGAACCTTGGTCAATTTGGGGACAGTGAGGTTGATTCTAATGTGAGTACTTCGGACTTCGACAATTGGCGAAAACAACACCAAAATTATCAGAAAAAGCACAGAGTCCACATCCACATCGTCATATTATCACAAACCACCCCGATCCTTCGTCCGAAGTATGAGGCGTGAGCTAATCAAATTTCAAGCTAAAATTTGCAACCATTTGTGGACCCATAATACGCACACTACCGATCATGGAAAAACTAATTAGGAATTTTTAAACCAAGAAAACAGCATACTACAACCGAAATTGGATTTGCCAAAACGAAGCAATTGAGAGTACATACGCCATGGCAGTGACTCGCTTAATGGACCAGTCAGACGGTGAGTTGATTTTTGAGATTTTTGTGGGCAGTTTAATGTTAATAGCGGCCCTTTGCTTTGTCATCTATAAGATCTGTTTTGACACAGATGACGAAAATGAATATCGACTTTTAGCATCAGAAGTTGTCACAAACGACATCCCTCGGGATTTCCTTAATGATGACCGAGCGTTAGCACGGTTGGCAGACACGTACGATTTTGGGCATTTATTCCCCGAGGAACAGACTAGTTATTTGAACGGGGAAGAATTTACTGTGAACAATCCTCCATTGTTCAATCATGCTAGAGGGAAATCGTATACCCCAGCAATCGATAAAATCATAAAGGATTGTGGTATTGATGCTTTCTTTTTTGAGCAAGATGCTCCTACTATGAGCCCTCGATTTGTTGTGGCTGACAAAACCGAAATCAACTTTATGAACAACGATATCCCATATTCTACTGCTACAGCAGTGTTGAACTATGCATTACCGGTCAGGAGTCGGTCATATTCCGATACGGTTTATTTTGAAACGAAAATTTTCGAATATGAAGCAACCCCAAATAGCCATTTTTCAATAGGATTGGTAACAAAACCATACCCATCCTCATTCAGATTACCAGGTTATAACAGTTTCTCTATTGGTTACGAATCAACTGGTAATTTGAAGATAAATAAACCTTTCCCCACTCCACTTCAGCAACATCAAGGTGAACAAAGTGAATATAACGCATTAGTGTTGCCAGCTTTAAGTCAATCAGACGTCGTGGGTTTTGGCTATGTTGTTAGTTCAGGAACTATTTTCATCACTCGGAACGGTAAGAAGATATTGGATATCATGAAAGGTTGCTATGTGGACTTATACCCAGCGATAGGGTGTTTTTCGACCAATGCCAAGTTCCAAGTGAATTTGGGTCAAATGGGGTTCGTGTGGATTGAAGCCAATGTAAGAAAATATGGATTTGTTTCGACAAGTGATTTCAAAAAGTTGGGAGGTGACCGGGGATTGGCTGCGTTACCAGGATACGAAAATGCGGAAACTGATAAAATTCTCGATAAGGGAGACGATTTACCACCAAGATACCCAGACGAGGAATTAGACTTCTTTGGAAGATCGATCAAAACTGGAACGTCATCAAAATTCACAAATTTGCAAACACCACAAGGTGGAACTGGGAAGGAAACCATAGAAAATGAAAAGCTCAAACCAGCACCAGATACCATTACTGATGATCCTGATGAAGTAATGGATTTGCGTCAACGGTTATACGAACAAAAATTACAAAATTCCAGTGAATCTAGCCCTTTAATTGGCAACACACCAGATATTGATTATGATAGTACTACAGATAAATCCAAACAAGATAAACAACCTAAAGCAACAACTCCAAGTGACGAAGAAGTAAATGCCGGCACAACTAATGTTTCAACTGAGTCTGTACAGCAAACACAAAACAGTAGCATTTCAGAACAGACTTCTCAAGTTATACCAACATACCTAGAAGACGTTCTTTCAGACCATCGAAACCATAATGAACAAAGCACGTCGATATTAACATTGAGTTCTAAGATTCCAATTAGAGAATCAGTACAGTCATCATCAAATAATGTTACAGATACCAACGCGAAAAACGATGAATCAACTTCACAAGTACCAATTAGTGAGCCAGTACATGAAGTTGAATCAGATCACCCACAAACGAAAACCTCAACAACTAATGCTAAGAAAAAGAAGAAGAAATCTTCCAAGAAAAAGAAAAGGAAGTAAACTGACTATAGTATATATATATAATAAACAGTAACGACAGTCAGTTCTAGAGGTTAATAATTGGAGAAGAATTCAAAAAGAATCAAGCTAGCGCCGCCCGGTTTCGATCCGGGGACATCAGGGTTATGAGCCCTGCGCG
>ERZ778017.1983-NODE-1983-length-17976-cov-4.973216_pt1 | contig 17976 bp, 18 predicted proteins | sample MGYA00375747_ERZ778017 | MGnify/ENA primary metagenome ERZ778017 (study PRJEB29350, sample SAMN05509838) | bioreactor metagenome | biome: bioreactor; material: wastewater | place: South Africa: University of Cape Town | collected 2014-03-17 ...
TACTGGGATTCAGTATATCTACAAAGCAAAAGAATGAATAAAAAAATCACTACAGTGGCTCATATTGCTATAACCAAGAATTACCACTGACTACACTTATCGCTTTACAACAGCTATCGCAGGGCTAACCGAACAGAATTCGATGCCAATACGTCCGCCAATCCTGAAAATAATTGCAGCCATTTACCTCGGTCGTGCCATCGTGACGGGTTCAAATACTCCGATCTGTACTAAATGCAAGGAAGATAATTAGCAAAGAAAAATCTGAAATTGACCATTTGTTTTAAACTGTAGTTGACAATGACAGTGGAAGGTATTTCGTTTGCCTCGATTGTCACCAATGACGAGAAAAAGTTTGAACTTTTATTGCAATTCTACGTTTCATTAGGGTTCAGACTCTCAAAAAATTATTCCAAGGTCTCAGATTACGGAGCAGCAGGAGCAGTCAATAATCCCAAATTGCACACCGGTATCTCTAATGATTCATTGAGAGAGTTGTGGTTGGAAAGTTTCCCATTGCAAGATGTGGATAGTAATGGGGGTTTGAAACCGTGGCAAGAATTGACCGTTTATGACGGGGATAATTCCGCAAAGTTGTCTAAGAACACAGTTATTAAATTGAGATTGACCAACCTCGAAAACATAAGTAATGCTCAGTACAGACTCCAATTCTTTACTACCGATTTTGCTAAAGCTAAGGACATTCTTACAAAGATTGAAGCCGATATTACCAAGGTTGAGGAACATGAAATCCTTCTTCGGGATCCTGTTGGAAACGATATTGCTATTTCCTGTTATGAAAGTCCATTATCGAAGAAGTCTTACGAGTCAACAGAAGACTATTTGAAGCACAAATCCGAAGCTATTTTGAAATCCCGTAAGAAAGCTGGTTTTGAAGAAACTTCGTCCCAACACCCGAGAAAGAAGATTGCGGTGATGACTTCTGGTGGTGATGCCCCAGGTATGAACCCAGCAGTTAGAGCTGTAGTCAGAGCAGGTATTTACCATGGATGTGATGTTTATGCCGTTTATGAAGGTTACGAAGGATTGGTGAAAGGAGGTGACCTTTTGAAAAAGATGGAATGGGGAGATGTTAGATCGTTCTTGAGTCAAGGTGGTACCAATATTGGTACTGCAAGATGCAAAGAAATGAGGGAACGTTGGGGAAGAGTATCTGCTGCTTACAATATGATCACAAACGGGATTGATGCTTTGATTGTGTGCGGTGGTGACGGTTCATTGACTGGGGCTGATTTGCTTAGATCCGAATGGCCATCTCTTCTTGAAGAACTTATTGAAACTGGAAAGTTGACCAAGGAGGAAGTCAAACCTTATGAACATTTAACTATTGTTGGATTAGTTGGATCGATTGACAATGATATGTCATTAACTGATGCAACCATTGGTGCTTATTCAGCATTAGATAGAATTACGGAATTGGTTGATTTGATCGATGCCACAGCTGCGTCGCATTCGCGTGCATTTGTCATTGAAGTCATGGGAAGACATTGTGGTTGGTTAGGCTTAATGTCTGGTATTTCCACTGGTGCTGACTTTATTTTTATTCCAGAACGTCCTCCAAAAGCTGGCAGTTGGCGTGAAGATTTGAAAGCGGTATGTTCGAGACACAGAGAAAAAGGTAGACGGAAAACAACTGTTATTGTTTCCGAGGGTGCTATTGATGACGAATTAAACCCAATTACTTCTGAGGATGTTAAGAAAGTGCTTGTCGAATTAGGGTTGGATACTAGAATTACTACCTTAGGACATGTTCAAAGAGGTGGTACTGCGGTTGCATATGACAGACTATTGGCTACATTACAAGGTGTCGATGCTGTTAAGGCAGTTTTGGAATCCACTCCGGATACGCCATCTCCAATGATTGGTGTTTTCGAGAACAAGATTGTGAGACAACCATTAATGGAAGCAGTTAAATTGACCAAAGCAGTAGCAAAAGCCATTGAGGAAAGAGATTTTGCTAAGGCCATGAGTTTACGTGATTCATCGTTTGAAGAAGCCCACCATCAATTCTCAGCAATTTCCACAGAAGATGATGGTAGCAAAGTATTGCCAAAGTCCCAGCAATTGAAAATTGGTATCATTCATGTCGGTGCACCATCAGCTGGGTTAAATGTTGCCACGAGAGCAGCAGCATTGTATTGCTTGTCTCGGGGTCATGTACCATATGCTGGATACAATGGGTTCCATGGTATTATTCAAGATGGTATTTTCAAACCATTGACATGGTTAGATGTTGAAGAATGGCACAACAAGGGTGGTTCCGAGCTTGGTACCAATAGATCATTACCATCAGAAGATTTTGGTAAAGTTGCTTATTATATTCAAAAATATGAGCTTGATGGGTTAATTATCATCGGAGGTTTTGAAGCATTTACCGCCTTAAATGAGTTGTACCAACACAAACTGAATTACCCAGTTTTTGACATGCCAATGGTGGTTATCCCAGCCACGGTGTCGAACAATGTTCCTGGTAGTGAATATTCGTTGGGTTCGGATACGTGTTTGAATCAATTGGTGAACTACTGTGATGCAGTAAAGCAATCGGCATCATCATCAAGAAGACGGGTTTTCGTTGTTGAAGTTCAAGGAGGGCATTCTGGGTATGTTGCATCATATTGTGGTTTGATTACCGGATCTTTAGCGACTTATACTCCTGAATCCCGGATCAACATTCGGGTGCTTCAAGAAGATATCGCATTGTTGACCACCGTATTTGAGCACGATCGCGGAGAAGATAGGAATGGTAAAATGATAATTCGGAACGAGCAAGCTTCGACGGTGTATTCTAGCGAATTAATCGCCGATATCATCAAAGAGAGTGCTAATGGTAGATTTGAGACTCGGACTGCAGTGCCGGGTCATGTTCAACAAGGCTTTACTCCATCGAGTATGGACAGAGTAAATGCTGCAAAATTTGCGGTTAAAACTGTACAATACATCGAGAAACTATGTAACGGAGAAGGAGGATATGTTCACGGGCTGATCAAAGGAAATTGCAACGGTCAAGCGGTGATTGGAGTGCAAGGAAGTCAAGTGTTGTTTACCCACATTCATGACCTTTATGAAAATGAAACCGATGTCAAATTACGGAAAGGGAAGAAAATTCATTGGGACTACATGACATCTGTCAGCGAAATGTTGAGTGGAAAATTACTATTGAGAAACGAAGCTAAAGAAAAGGCGGGTATCACCGGAAATGTCCCGGATTTGTAGATTCTATGGTATTAGTAAGTAGTGACAGAAAGATATTGCTATATAAAAAGACCGGCTTTGTGGGGTCTCAGACCCGAGCACCAAAATAAATGAACAAACAAAATTAGATACAATCTCTGAGCCCCCGGTGTAGGTAGAGCGAGATGAACCCATACATAAACTCGGTAGTTGAATTAGGAAAGTATGCAAGAACTCGAAAATGCAATAAAATAGAATACAGTAACTAAAGACTCATCATTGGACATATGTGACCAATAGAAAACCAACCCAGTACAAATGCCCAACAGACCCATCAATATAAACAAAACTATAGATAATGTGACATTACATTAAATATTTTCGCGAGAAAAAAAATACGTAATTGATTTTATAGAAAATGAGCGAAATGCGTAGCAAAGAGAATTTCATGGCAAATCAATACAGCCAACTGAAATTGATAGGGACTCATAGAGTAGGACAATGAAACCTCGATGAAGTTTTTGCAACCCACAAGATGTCGGATTGACCAACATTACATGTTGTACAAATCTCTAGGCGCTGACGAAGAAAGCAAGTAGGTAGTGGAAAGAGGAAAATTTTATCGGCCACCCCAGGTGACCGACCAAAATATCAGACCATACATGACGTAAGTAATATTCATGCAACGTTAGACCTAGAGAAGCATATGCAAGATAATGGGGATATTTGAGATATGGAAACAAAAACATACCCTGAAAGGAATTATAGGAAATTTGGTCAAACTGTAATATAACGGCGTGAGACAAAGAACAAATTTTAGGAGGAAATTTTTATATATTATAACAAAAATGTAGAACGTGGCTTCGTAGTGGGAGAGATTTCTGATGAGCATTTTTTGCCGGATAGGTTTGCAAGGCACTGTCGCTAAAAGCTTGTCGGCGAACCCATCATGCACCAACTCCGACATGCCACTGCCCCACCAGGACAATACCGTCATTGTATGAATAGTGGTGAACTTAGGCCTGATAGTACAGCAGTGGAGAAGACAACGGAAAAATAGAATATCCTGCTTGATGAAATACGGGCCCAATTTCGACATAGTTATTATTATCCCCTACAAAGGGAATACGAGAGTACAATGTAGTGAAGAGTTTCAAAATCTTCTTCTGTAGCATTAGGGAATTTACCACACTTCCTTCTTCGATACGATTTGGGATCAAGGGCTCAACTCCCGAAAATACTAATTTTGATCGCAAGATGCCCAGAAAAGGTCTCAAGAGCTTCGAAAAAGACACATCGCGGAGGGCATTGTTTGATCTACGGCGACAATCTTTGACATGAGCACGTTGCCGATCACAACCTTAAATTCAAACTTGGTTCAAAAATCACATTCTTGGGGCCACACAAAGAAGATCTGGATGCGGTGAAATAATAGAACATCATTCACGGCATTATTGGCAAAATCTAGTAGACCACTCGTAAATACACGCACACTTAGACCAGCATAATTGGTCCAAGATAGTGACCGACAAGAATAAAGACGCAGTCGGGGCGAGATCCATGTTAGATTATATGAGCGGTTTTACGGACGGAACGAAAACGTCGGGCCGAGACCAATGCGTATAACACACCGAAACCAGAATTTGATCAAGAAACCGCAACGTACCCACACAATGGCTTGCTCCATCCTTCAGAAATACTGTGAAGCATCTGCCCCACCTTTAGATTCTTTTGCACTTCGAGGCGAAATGCTCTGCGGCTATAGTTCTGGACCATCTGACATCTGCAACGTATTTTCTCCCCCTCGATAGAACCTCATCAGGGTAATGCAGAAACCATTCCGCACCATTACTGCAACTACTTGGTTTAAGGCAGTTGCAGGCGCAAGCTTCATGCTGGTTTATGCTTAACAACATTTACAGTAGGACCCATCTGTAGTTTAATTGTTTTTGGCATTGTTCAGAATTATTCCGGCATTGTCTCAACAGTTTCCGACATTGTTTCTCGACCAAAATCCGGCGTTGATTAACATGCGAGCTTGCGTCAAATTGTGATTGGATTGGAGGGGGAATGTTCTTGAACCCATCCCGATAAGGTGGACCATGCCATAATATTTTTTCTCATGAGATTTTCCATACTTGGAATGAACCTCTGATTCTGGCCGTGTCTTTGTTCCGGTTAATTGTTAGTTCGCGAGACAACTTCCGGCTCATAATATAGCGCAAAATAAAATGTGTTACAAAATATTCTTTAAAATAAAAAATACCTAGAAAATAATCCAACCAGTCGTTTTTCTTAAAAAAAATGGCTTCTATAATTCACACAAGGTGTCAGGAACATACCATATAAAAGAATTTTTTTTTGAGTCTTCTTTTCACTTGCAATTGTTTTTATTAACAGTTTACGTTAGATTAGCACTTGACTGTGTTTCGTTCTAGTACTTTGGTCGTTTCGTCGTATTGAATCCGTTGTGGAAACTGTGAAAATTTTTACAATTTACCCGTTTGGTTAATTGTTCATTTCTCCTGAGGGTTCTTCCTCATTTCCTTCCTTGCTCTGCCAAATACCACCGGCGTACACCTACGACAGAGCCCCTTGCAATTTCGTTGGCTTAAGCTGTGAATTTTCCGTTGTTTGCCACTAATTCGCTATCTCGACCAACATCACACATTTTACTGTCAAAGCCCGTCAAACAAAGTGAACTAAAAACGACCGCCTGTTTCATTTACTATTGCAGCTATGACAAAGAAGCAGGACCTTCCGGTCAAGAAAAATGCATTTGTCCACAAATTATATTCCATGCTAAATAACCCAAAATTGACCCATTTAATATGGTGGACGGACACACAAGAACAGAACGTATTTGCCCTCTATCCAGGAAAAGAGTTTGCCAACGCGTTGACTGGTTACTTCAAACACGGGAACGTTGCCAGTTTTGTAAGACAATTGCACATGTATGGATTTCATAAAGTGAGCGACCCCAACTTATCTCAGTTGGACAAAGACTCGCCTCCAGTGTGGGAATTTAAACACTCCCTGGGGAAGTTCAAGAAGAATGATGAGAAATCGTTAGTCTACATCAAAAGAAGGTCCAGTTCCAACAATAGTACCAAATCTAATTCCTACTCAAATCCCTCGCATACAAACGTAATTGACCATAAAGAGTTCTACGATGTTCCCCAGCAACAAAACTATATCAGCTACCAACAGCCACATCTTCCTCCTCCACACTTGTCGCCTGCCCCTCCACTTCACCATCCCCATGTCATGGCACCAATGTATTTCGAAGACTACAAACACCAACCCAACTTCGCCCCACAACAACCCATCCAAATTCCTCAAATACAACCACAACAAGATATTGGCAGCCATGACTCGCCATCTGTTCACAAACAAGAACAGATACCACAGTTTCGTAAAGTGTGGAAGGAGTCGAACGATAATCCCAGGCGTAGAAATCCATCGTTACTTTACGATCCATTGGCACCCGTTCCAACAGCACACACATTGACACCACCACATCCATCTTCGCTTCACCATTACTCCCAACAAGCTTATCAACATCAACACCAACAACCGGGATACCCCAGTCACAACTTGCCGTCTTCCTCGGTAACACCAACACCGATTGGTTTGAATTCAGCTTCTGCTCCAGCTTCGATATCCGGACCACCAAGAACGTCATACTCGTCCACTCTGTTAAGTTCAACCGTCTCGTACAATGGGTCAAGCTTGGAAGCAAGAAAACCTCACAGTATATCTGGCTATGAAAGAGATATCCACAGCAGAAACTCCATGGATTCTCGATTGTCGATAAAGTTACCTATACCCTCAATTCATCAAAAATCGATGAAGTTCAACGAATCAAATGACCATCGTATGACCCCAACACAAATGGAATCCCCACCAATATCGAGACTGAACTCAAATATCATACCCACTAAGAGACCTAGTTTGAACCCAATATCAAGTTCGTTACAAGACGTTTTACGACCATCTTTGGTTGATTTACATTACAACCATAGGTCTACGCCAACGAGTTCAAATGGTCCTCATGATTCCATTGTCTCCACTAGTTCAAACCACAATTCAATTTTCTCTAATAAATCATCATTTGCGTCGTTAAGTTCACAGAAACGAAACTCGTCATTTGGATCCATTTCAATGCCTCCATTCTCCAAGAACTCGATCTCAGTATGTCCTCATGAAGAACAACAACAACAACAACAACTTCGCCAAGAACCACAACAAACATCCAAAGAAGAATCAGACCAACAAGCACAAGAATTACCCAACACCCCATCATTTAAAGAACCAAAACGCCACAACTCGAACCCAAACATGGCAAGAACCTTTTCGCCATCACTTCCAAGCGAAATTAATAAACAACTGCTCTCCCCAACTACACGACCATCTACATCAATTCCAATAGCCACATCCAAAAATGGACTTAACGAAGACCACAGGTCATTAAATGCGTCTCCATTGACGGTTTCTGTTACAAAATCAGTTGATCAAACAAGTGAGTCTGCTGTTGATGCAAAACCAGCACTAGTTCACATCAATAGTTTGTTGGATACGCCATCAGGCATCACGAAAATTGAATCTCTAATTAATTCGGACTCGACCGATACAGAAAAGCAATTGGAAACATCATAATGAGACAATGACAAACAAATTACGATAGAGGTTGTACTGTTACGAAACAATAATACGCAATTCGTCGGGCCTGAACATTACAATCAATATTTTTTTCATTTCTTTGAGAGACAACTTTCACGAAATCTTATTTTCGGTCCGCTACGTTCCAAGTTAATGCGATCAATGCCTGCGTTGTTTGTTTCTCCTTTATTGACCACTGAAAAATTTCAACGTTTTTAAGACTACAAGTCTCAGGTTTCTGTATTATTATCTTTCTCTCGAATTTATGTAATTAGTTTATTAGTATATGAAATTCGCTTCAATAATATGTTGTAGTGTCGACATTGAATATCAACATTGTTGGCCGTGAGAATACCTATCCATTCTGAAATCCAATTTGTCCTTATGTTGAAAACAATAGTACAATATAAGGAATATAGATTTGAGATTAGATGCTGAGTTCACGATCCACAACGCCAGGACTTCGTCACATTCAGACTATTGTAAAATATGGACAACGAAAATTTTAGTGAAGAACTCAAGTCGGATAAGTACTTGTCAGTGTCTTGAGATACTAATTTATTTTTGAGACTTTGAAATTCAGACCGCTTTGACTGATAATTTCCCCAAACAGTAATCCCAACAAAAAAAATGTACCATGCTGTAGAATAAATGACATCTCATTAGTTCCTAGAATCAAAACGGCCTGCCTTTCTTCTTCTTACCATCAAACAACAACGGAGTGCTTTTCTTTACTGATCTATTCCTGACTTGTTCATCCTCCAGATCAGAATCGTCCCTGGAAACAACAGGCTTCGCCACCTGTTTAGGCTTATTTTTCTTTACTTTGTCTCTCGACTGGTCTCTCATCTTATTCATAAGAGCTGACATAGGCTTGGACACTTGGGATTTCGCCGGAACTTTCAACTGTGGTTTAATTTCTGTACCATTTACAAAGTCCCCGATATTCTTTTGTGCTTTGGCCAACGTCAAATTGGATAAAGAAGCTCCATTTGGAATTATAGGCAACTCAAAGAAATTGGCCTCTACAGATGAGGTTGACAGATGTGATGTAGAATCCACTGGCTTGAGCCATTTCAATGCTTTGGAGTTATTCTGGGACATGGATAACTGGAACCTTGCCTGGAGTTCCTCCTTCTCCTTGATTTCCTTTCTTCTATTAGGTTTTGACATAGGTAGATAAATGCAACTGATTTCGTGAGATGAGTTTTTCACTAATGCGAAAATCACTAAGACAAACACGAAATGGATAAAGCGGTCGTAGGAATTCGTGAAAGTTGGGATTTTAAGTAGATGGATGTATTATTGATTATTTGGGGTGAAAATGGTCTAATTTGTTTGACCGAAATACTTTTAGTGGTTCTATTACTTGCACTTGTAGGTATTGCGAAATTGTCATTGGGAAGGTGTCTCTGTGAAGTCATTTCAAGACGGTAAAAAGAGTTAAATGACGAAGTTCCATTAAAATTGTTATCTGGAGCTATTTTGAAGGAGGTTATCATTGCAGTCGGAAGTGAAACCTGTTTTTTTTTTCTCAAACAGTGCCATGGCTGGTTCCAGGTGAAAAGATTCGATATGCTCTCCGTAAAATCCACAAAAAGTGTTATTTCTAAAAACTTCATACCATTTTCCATAGACCCTAATTGTTTGTCCCACTATTTCCCATTATTTAACGCCTTTTGAGCAAGAAAAGCAAATTCCAGAATCTTAAGTTTCTCAATACTAGGTTTCCTGGCTGCTTTTCCAAGCAAGAAAAAGTCCGTGATAGTTTAGTGGCTAGAATTACCGTTTGTCGCATGGTAGACCGGGGTTCAATTCCCCGTCGCGGAGCACTTTTCCAGCGCAAATGGTTTAGTGGTAAAATCCAACGTTGCCATCGTTGGGCCCCCGGTTCGATTCCGGGTTTGCGCATTTCTTTTTTGCTGATTTATTATACCACCACTGATTGGTTTCCATTATTTATGTTACCAGACTTCCTCGACGCATCGTAACGTAGCGCACGTACCATCGGGTCTCTAACATCACATTAGGCGCAAAATACCGTCTTGACCCCGAATTCAGGTGGAACCAATTCCGACTCCAATTTGACTCTAGACCGTAGTGTGAAAAGTTTCACAATCGTTGAACTTGCTTATTCAATCAACATGGTGCTAATTGTTATCAACCACAAGTGTCTGCTCGCCAGCTACGTCATAGCATACGCACTATTGAAGTATTTCAATCGACTTAGAGACTTGAAAATCCTAATTATCGAAAGTCGAAGTAACTTCAACAGGCCATGGTGTGGAATCAACACCATAAATGACTTCCGGCTAAAGAACCGTGAATTCTTCCATCATTTATTGTTCCAGGACCTCATAGTTTCTGACCCGTACATACTTGCTTTAAAATCTGTCAACCAAACTCACCATCTGCCTGATCTATACAATATGGATTCCCCCATATATGGGCAGCACCAGGGCTTAAATGTAATTCTAAACGATAAAAACCATCTAAATAGCATCATTGGGTTAATATACCACCCAGATCTACTAATATCACGATTAAAAATGCAGTTATTTGCATCAAATAAGGTCAATTTTATCTCCAGTATATCTATACCAGCCTCATTAAAGCAGCTTGGGGAAAAATCCATAGTTTTGAACTTCGATATGGTTCCTACGATGAATATCGACTTGGTCACTCATTCAAACCTCGTATTCACCAACCTAGCTACCCCAAAACACTTACTATGGTTGCCGAGGTTCTCGAGCTCAACCAACTTGTATCTTCAATATGGCGAGTTTCACGACCATACGGCTATTTCTATAGGCTCCAACGATAAGTACAGCCACATTAATGGCGAACTAGACTTGACATTCGGCCTCAAGCTCGCTGATTTGGCGATTTCGTCGTTACAAGAAATGGCGAACCAGGGAAAACTCACGTCACAAAGTTATTTATAATACTCTATATATAATATCGTACATGTTATTAGAACCCACAGCGGTATTCAGCTAAATACAGCTAATTAGCACAATGCTGGTGATTAAAATTATCAACACAACTGATTAGTTCAAAGCAGCAATAAACCTAGAAATTGATGTCTTGTATCATATGCAGATATATATCTCTGGTGCCACAGGTCGACGGGTGTTTTCAGTACCTCCAATGGTACTACGGTGTTGAGATGTAAGCAAATACGTCGAATTGTCCAGCAAAGCACCACGACAATCAGTATAAGCTTGGGTAATTTTACAAGAAATCAGTCTTTTTTCGCCCTACAAAGTGCGAACTTCACACCATCACCGCAATTCAACAATTCACAATGTTTAAATGGGCAAGGTATTGATACCTGCTAGTCTATCGATCGTTGGTGCCACATATGGATGTGATAATAAAGTTCCGATGTACGGAACCGACCTCAAGAACTGAACAATTGTTCCAAAGAAGTCACCAAACAACCCCAAGATCCCAAATGACTCCAAGATGAAGCCCAAGAATGAGTGTTTCAACAAAATCAAAAAAATCCCCAACATGAAACATAAACTACCTCGTATTTTGTTAGGCCTAGTGAAGAACGTGATTGTTCTCTGCGGTCCAATGATGAGGACCAATCCAATTATGAATAAGACATTTCCCAAAGCTAAAAAGCCGGAATCAAAGAAGGTAAAGATTCCCAACATAAAGAAGAAAAATCCTCCTGCGGTGAAACCAACACCGAACTCTACGTTTGTTAGCAACGAATACTCCTGAACGAGTCACAATACATACTCTGACGCTCGCTTAACCAAATCATCGTGATGATGAAGAAATGCATTCGATGGATTTACTTTTTCGTTGTTATACGCGGTACACACGGTAGCGCCACCGGTAGTAGCCGCGTGTGATTTGGAGCGAAATTGTCGTTTTCGCGGTGCGAAGTGGGCAGACGCGGCAGGAAGCAGGCACGAAATCGAGTTTCAGACGACAATCGTAAGCCTCGCTGCTACGATGGCGCAATCTTTACAATGTCCAGTTACGTAGCTCGATCATCGTTGGAAAATTCCAGCACGATTGCAGGGTTGGGTCAAGTTCCTGACCGATGGAAAAGTGCACATCGGTAAATCTTCGGTTAAGCAGTATTTCTGTAAGGCAGAGAAAATTAGTTACAGAACCACACACAAATTGAGCTGAGACGGTGGATGGCAGTAAACATAGATGATACAGACACGATAAAGACAAATATGGCCACATAAGATTTGCTGTATTCTCCTGTTGCTTTTTATATAACACTGTTAGCAGCTTCGTTAAACGATAAAGACAAAATACACTTACTTCAAGGCAGCAAGTCTCACTTAAAGTTAGGATTATCAGAGCAGTAGTGAAAGCTATCTGAAAGGTTGTAACAAACCGTGGCTGGCCTATACTGACGCAGGCCCCGAGTACAACATTTTGCACGAACTGTCACAGGGAAAACGGCAGCACGATATGGAACGAAAACAATTACGTGCCAGTAGTGCTCCAAAATCCCCAGCTCCCGCTAGGGACAGAATCACAACCAACCAGCTGGATCGGACTGAGTCCCGTTCTCTGACATCAGGTGAATCAGACTGGGGCTCAGCTGCAGCAAACCCGATGACTCGCGGAGAAGATCATCAGCCGTGGTCCTACACACGGTAGCGCTGACAATACTACTGGCAATAGTCGCATTAGGACTGGGTCGACATGGTGCCAGGTCTACGTCCATCGTGGCAGTACCAGGGGAATCTCGTGATACTTCCTCACGATGACCCCACCATTTTAGGGCTGTACTAAATATATCCCTCACAAGTTTACTGAAGTGGTGAAAAATAGTGAAGTAGTGCCTTCACATTTATCGTTTGAAACGGATTATTGACGTGATATCCGGGTATTTTCCAACGCATTAGTTTTTTTCCTTCCATCATGAACGACTATGACGATATAACCCCCAAAGATGCTCCGCCTACGTACCAAGAAGCCATTCTGCTGCCACCTACACCAGCAAATAGGCCCACAAGCAGGCCACCTGCTCCTTACCCCCCACGACCTTATCCCCAAACCCAATCTGTGCGCCCATCATCGTCATCCAACCCTCCATTGCCAGAACGTCCCAATGCTGAAAACCTCTACACAAACAACCCCAATTTACCATGGAAGTACCCCAAGGGAGTGTTCTGTCAGTACTGTAAAAATACTGGATTCAATGCAAAGAAGAATGGCAAAATCTGTAAGGATTGCTGGAAACGGTTCTACGCTAATAAACATGCCTACAATCCAAATCCTAATTTAACTTTCAAATATCCAAAAGGATATATATGCACAAAATGTAATAATACTGGGATCAAATTAAAGAACGGATTGTCGTGCAAGGACTGCTACGAGTTTTTCTCCCCCAGAAACCTGGCTACATACTCTAATTCGTACTCGGCCCCCAATTTCAATATCATGCAACGGCCCTTTGCTCCAACCATGGTGACTACACAGATGGCCCCGTTAAAAGTCCTACCAGGTGACCCGCGAATCGGAGGAGTTTTGTGCGGAAGATGCAGAGGGTCTGGTGTGGTGCTGGTGTTATTTTTTGACGACGAGCTCTGTCCAGTATGTAACGGAGTAGGCAGAATTATTAATAGCTTTCCTCACCTGGCACCACCACCACAAACACGTCCTTTTGGCTATAACGGTCCGTTACGCTAGCGATACTTGCAGTTGAATATATACAATTTTTATTAAATAACTTTTATACATTATTCCTATGTAAAATCATGACGCATAACCTTTGATAAACCTAATCGTGTGGTATTTAGTTACCTTTGTAGTTAGATGGGTATTTGAAATCGGTCAATTCGTAGAAGTTTTCCTTGACACTTCTAACAGACACGAATCTGGTCAAAATCGAACCAGAACCGGCCTTATCGTTAGTACCAGAGGCTCTGGCACCACCGAACCATTGTTGACCAACAACAGCACCAGTACATTTGTCGTTGATGTAGAAGTTACCAGCAGCGTATCTCAATTTTTCTTCAGCACTTCTGATGGCATCACGGTCGGTAGCAAAGATAGAACCAGTCAAACCGTATTGGGTGATATTGTTGATGCTGTCGATGATAGATTCGAATTCGTTGTCTGGGTAAACGTAAGTGGTGACAATTGGACCAAAGAATTCTCTCTTCAAGAATTCGTGGTTAGGATTGGTGGTTTGGATCAAGGTTGGTTGGACAAAGAAACCGTTGGATTTGTCGTAAGCACCACCAGCTACAATGGTCAATTCTGGATCGGACTTGGCTTGTTCAATAGCACCGGCTAATTTTTCGAATGATTGTTCGTGAATAACTGGACCCATGAACGAATTCAACGATTCTGGATCGGTGCAGTTAGCAATGGTGATGTTTTTCATCGAAGAAACCAATTTTTCTTGGAATTCTGGCCATAATGATTCTGGAACATATAATCTAGATAAGGCAGAACATTTTTGACCCTGGTATTCGTAACCACCTCTTAAAGAGCTCAATACGGCGTGGTCTAACGAGGCAGATGGATGGATCAAGTGGAAGTTCTTACCACCAGTTTCACCAACAACTCTTGGGAAATCACGGTATTTGTCAGCAGCAATGTTGTTGTTGATCTTACCGTACAAGCTCTTGAACACTTGGGTAGAACCAGTGAAGTGTAAAGCGGAGAATTCTGAGTCGTTAAGAACTAAATCGGTGACTTGGTTTGGTTCACCTGGAATGAAGTTAATAACACCTGCTGGTAAACCGGCTTCTTCCAAGATGGTCAATAACAAGTAGTTGGATAAAGCAGCAGTGGCAGATGGTTTCCAGACAACAGTGTTACCCATCAATGCTGGTGCTCCAACCAAATTACCAGCAATGGCAGTAAAGTTGAATGGAGTAACAGCATAAACGAACCCTTCTAATGGTCTGTATTCGGCACGGTTCCAAACCCCTGGAGAAGATTCAAGTGGTTGCACTTTGTACATTTCTTCGGCGTATTTGACGTTGAATTTGAAGAAATCAATCAATTCAGCCACACAGTCAATTTCGGCTTGGAAAACGTTTTTACCTTGACCTAACATGGTGGCAGCTAACATGTCTGATCTGTACTTGGTGGAAATCAAGTCAGCAGCCTTTAAGAAAATGGCAGCTCTATCGGTCCATGGAGTGTTGGCCCATTTTTGTTTGGCATCCTTAGCAGCTTGGATAGCAGCAAGAATATCTTGTTCAGAAGCCTGGGAAACATTAGCCAAATTTTGACCATGTTTGGCTGGGTTAACTTGTGGCAAAGTAGAATCACGGTAAATTTTCTTGCCGTTAATCACCAATGGAACATTCAATGGTCCGTTATCGGTGAATTTGGTGATGGAGGCCCTCAACAAGTCCCAGTCTTTTTGGTCCTTGTGGCTGAAGTCCTTAACTGGCTCGTTGGTAAGGTTTGCTGGTGCCTTAGCAAATTGGAATTGACCTACTCCTCTAGAGAATTGCAATCTAGCAACATTGGAGGTTGACTTGACAATAGCACGAGTGTTAATGGCCTTGGATGCACGAACAGCAATATTGGTGGTTCTTCTCAACATTTTTGGACTAAAAAATATACCTAGTCGAACAGCAGTGTCGAATTGAATTTGCAAAATCTAATTCGTGATGATTTGACGGGTTTTAAATAAATTTTTCAACCTTCTATCCCCACTAATGGGTTCATATCCAAAATGGATGTGTAAGCGATGTCCGTCCGAATTTTCGCGCTAATGGCAGCCACAGCCGACAGATGGCCACATCCTGCACATAACCCGAGATGACTCTGCTTATATAAGGATGACTACCCCCACTTGCGCATGGTGGGTCCCCAAGCAAATGCCACAAAACCGTTTTATTGGGGTACTTTGGCAAGCCGTTGGGCCAATTCGTCCAATTTTTTCGTGACAGCGTCGTGGTTAGCGGCGGCATCGGTCTCATACGCGTGTAGTTTCTCTTGGACTGTAGAAAGACTGGTGTTCCATTTTGCGAAGTCAAGCTTTATGTCGTTGATGACGGCGTCGATCTGGCCCACCGTGGTAACGGTGTGGCCAAGATCGTGGTGGATCGTGTTTAACGACTTCAACCGGCGTAGAATCATCGGCACTGTTTTGTTGATGGACTCAAAGTGGGCCAAATTGGCATACAACTCGTCGATCTTTGTTTCCTGGCTCACCGGTGGCAGCAGCTCAATATCAAAAAGCTTTGATTTATTGATCAAAGTGTCGTAATGTTGGTTGATTTGCTCGATTTTCGCACTCACCTTGTCTATAGTGTACTCAGGGTTGTGTATGATGTTTATCTTTCTCGATAAATCGGCGACGGTGCTGGCGACCGACTTGGTTTGCGACAGATCGAGGCCGATTGTCAGCTCTAGCTTGGATATTTTGGACTCTAAAAGCAACAATGCCGATTCTGGCACCGTGCCTCGCGGTACTGCTCCACTGGCCCCAAAGGTAGGTTCAGTCACAGACTGATTCTCACTCGTACCGTGACTCCTTTCTACAACATCAAGTAACTTGTTCAATCGCTGACCGTAGTCGTTGTACTTGAGATCGCTGACAGCTGCCTCAAGAGAATTCGCCGTGCTAGTTTGTTCAGCAGTGGTATTTTGTAGTCTTAGTTCGTCCAATTCCCGTGCAATCCTCGCCAACTTCTCGTCCACCGTCTCAGTAGCATTGTACCCCGAGGTTGCTAAGCCGGCGACAATTGATCCCAGAAAATCAGGTTTGGCTGTCATTGTCTCGAATTTGACAGTGGCATCCATGGTGTTTACAGTAGAGTAGTCTATCTCATCGGTGGACTGTGGAGCAACACATTCGCCGTCACTGCTGTCATCTACGTCGGATGTCTCGAACGTGTCTTGTACGGTAAGATCTATATCGGGAAGACCGTCGTATTTGTTCATGGTGTTGATGTAGAAGAGAAAATAAAAACGACGCGATTATTGATTTCTATACATGTTGGTGATGAGAATACATGATTTGTAGAACTGGCTTATATAGACGATCCAGTGCGATCAGCAACGAAAATGCGAACATAATGCGATTGAAATGCGAACTGCAAGTGTCAAAATGTGAAAGTCACGGTGATACTCGTATATTGGTTTACGACAGGGATTAAGGATGTGCGGGAACTGGAAAAGGTTTTGTGGGGGCTACGGACGATGGTAACAATTCTGTTGGGAAGACTGGGAAAACAGAGGTACCAGGATGTTTAGAACCAGTCTTTCGTGGCATTTCCCAGCACCACACAGCAAGAAGCACTACTTGAAACACGTCTAACGTCTCTCTAGACGGGACGAAAATCAGTACACCACCAGCAACTACCGCAATAGGTGTAGATTGTGCTTATTCAGTCCACACTGGTCCAGAGTATTATTGCACCATTTAGATATCACCAAGATTTTTCACCAAGATTTACCAATCCCAGAGCTACATATCAAATATAGTCGTTTCAACATTGTACTCTATACAACTACTTCGTGACGATTTGAACCACGTCCTCGTCGTGCACCTCATGAGTCAAACCACACTTCTGTGGTGAGTGCTTGGAGCTCGACCCCCACACCAACGCGTACTTGAACTGGTTCTTCATGTCTCTGTGGATGGCATCACACACCTCAGTAATCGTGGAGTTGTTACGCACAACCATAGGGTCGTCAAAGTTGGGCTGGACGCCTCTTCTCTTTGTGTACAACCGCAACAAGTCCAACTGTCTCCATATCTCTTCTTTTAAGTCATCGATTCCCAAGTCCATTTCACACGAAATCACCACGGTGTTAGGTAACCTGGCCAATCTGTCACATTCTTCAAGCGAAACGGCATCAACCTTGTTGTAGACATAAAGACACTTGATGTATGAGATGTGTTGCTCGTTGATAACATCAATGAAATCGTCAATCGTACAGTTTTCGTCCCTGATCAAAACATCAGCATTATGGATCTTGTAGTCCTTCAAAACTGCCGTCACAATCTTCTCATCCAAGTACTTTGGTGGTGACATGGAGTTCAATCTCACCCCACCAGTCTTCTTCAACTTGAGGGAAATGTCTGGTCTTTGCTTGTTCAACCTGATCCCCATGGATTCCAACTCATTTTCCAAGATTTCCCGTTGGTTCTCACCCTTT
>ERZ778017.1987-NODE-1987-length-17953-cov-4.995921_pt1 | contig 17953 bp, 11 predicted proteins | sample MGYA00375747_ERZ778017 | MGnify/ENA primary metagenome ERZ778017 (study PRJEB29350, sample SAMN05509838) | bioreactor metagenome | biome: bioreactor; material: wastewater | place: South Africa: University of Cape Town | collected 2014-03-17 ...
TTTTCCCCAGTAACGAAATGGAATAGTTGTAGGCCATGATGATATTAATGTGTCGGAAACGTTTGAGGACTTCGTATTAGTGAAGAATACGTTGCCGATACTCCTTTGCCGTTTCGTAGCTCTCTTTTTCAGAATACGTTTTGACCGCATAATGGACCGATTTGTACTTGTAGACAACTACCGAGCCAGATACTCCGGATCCGTACTTGGTAATCTTGTTGGACCTGAGCTTTACGAACGGTGACTCTAGCAGCACAAAAGTCTCTTCTGAAACTGTCATATGTATATCGAGCCTGAAACTATCAAAAATTAAACTATTAGATGGGCATCGCAACTACAGGAAAAGAAATCTAAATATTGACTAAATGTTCAGAAAATTGAAAAATCACTAAAAAATAGAAAACGAGTGAAAAAATCATATCCGGTCGCAATTGCTCAAAACCATTATTATAACCTGTCAACTATCAAATGTTCGCTGTCAATGTTGGCCTACACTAGTATATAAACTGGCGATCTCATGGCTAGAGTGCTTGTCTACTTGCATCTCAAGTCGGTGCTACCAACATATATAGTAGTTCCCACTTACGACACTAATGCCACCAGTACAGAGGGTTGCGTCTCTTGGAGAGGCACCAGCATGTGGTGCACCTCCAGGGGATGGTATGGTACAAGGGCGGCGGCAATTGCCACATGCTACGCCAAACGCCAGTTTCAGTCTTGTTTATATTAACTTTTTCAGGCTGAAACACGATCGCGACTTTTGAAAAATCGGAGTAACGACAGAAACCAGATCTCTACAAGGATGAAACTGGCACCAAAGAGCATCGTTCTGGATGGAACTAATGGAGATCACACAATGAACAGGGAGTCATGGCTGATGCCGCCGTTACGACGTAATTGCGTGTGTTGTAGTGATTTTATCGACAAAACACGCTGATGCGATGGTTGCTAGCTGCTGTACGTTCGTTAATTGTATGCATAATGTACACCATTTAAAATCAAAACAAATTGATTTCAACAATTAAATTACTTAATCCGATAAATTACATATGGACCGCGATCCCCCGGAACTCGCCGCAGGGCGAGTTCCGGTAAATCAACTTCTCATCGTGTTCTAGGAGGTGATCCTAAATTGCCAGGCAAAAATAGTGGACGGACAACACAACTGGGTAAGCACACATTTCCCTAAGTGGTAGGAGTACAATGTAAGTATCACAGAGGCCAGTTTCCCGGACGCTATCAAAAACACTGACCTTGTTGACCCAACATCCCATTTCCGAGGGGTACCTGAAATTACTTCCGGAAATCAATTCTTTGTTGACAAACAACGAAATTGCAATACCGTGTAAATTATCTACATATAAAATATGCTATAATATATATAGATCCCGATGAACATGATTCGAAATCCATGAAATTAATTCCTTCCTTATACCATGTATACACCTGCTAGACCACAATTGCCATTACCAAAAACAACATTACCACCATTATCGTCGTTGTTGTGCAATGAACAGCCATTGCCATTACCCACCACGGGCCTCACACCAAACATGAAATCACCTCCTTTCACCACATTGACCCCAATTGCTACTAAAACCTCACCATCTACCCCTGCTAGCCTACCAGTAAAGGCACCAGCCACCGCCCCATCAAGCTTACCAACACCACAATCAACTACCTCCAACACCAAATCATACGCATTTATTTCGCACTCACCAGCAACATTTCCGTCCCAGGAACCGGCAATTGATGACGCACCATTGGCAAGAAGAAAAAGAAGAAGAACCTCGGCCAATGAGTTATCCATCTTGAACCGGGAGTTCAGCAACGGATCAACACCAAACAAAATGAAAAGGATGCAAATCGCCAAGTTGGTCAATATGACAGAAAAGGCAGTGCAAATCTGGTTCCAGAACAAAAGACAATCATTGAGAAAACAATTCAAATCGGAGTTGGAAGTGACGGAATTCCCTCCTACTCCCTCGGTTTATACCTCATCTGCACCATCATCTGCACCATCATCAGCACCATCATCCGCGCCTGCATCCGCGCCTGCATCGTTATACTCTTCAGCAAACAATTCCAGCACATACTTATCTAGTTTCCCAGTGTCGCACCCGGTACAATCACCACCAGTCATTGTGTGTTCCACGCCTACAAAACCGTTGCTCACAAAATCGCAATCCTTCATGGGATCGCCATGTGTGCAAACCAGCTCGCCTATTAAGGAAAGAGCACAATCGATTCCACTTGCTGCATTTACTAATGAGTACGATGAATCGAGCGATTCAATTGACGACTCCTACATTGCACAAAAGACTTTGGTCCAAACTAATAAGAAACAACCACAATATTTACAAAGTAAACAAAGTCAGTCTTTGACTTTCAAGTTGACTCCTTCGGTGTCGTCTACCAAGGTTTCACAAAAGTTGGCTAGTGCTGCTGATGATTCAGGCTCAAAATGCAAGATTAATGATATCCTTAACGTGAGAAAGCCATTGGGTGAAATTAACACGAATACTGATAGAACGAAATGCGTTGAAGGTTTGATCAGTTTGAAATCTGGAAATTGGAATTAGGTTTGGGCACATTTTGGGTAGGATATAAGAGTTAATAGAAATAAAATATTTGAAATAATGCAAGTCCGTAGTCGTACACTCATGCGGTGGTGGAACCAGCGAAAAATCCTTCGGCGGTACAGCAGCGCGGTTACATATCTCTAGCACCACGGTTGCGTAGTACAGCAAAGAAACCTCTACTACCACATCGCTGTCCAAAAATTTAATACATGTAAAATGACTCCATATGGGGGTATATCGCTACTTCCTGGTAGTAGGCAGAGAGGATTGCGCATTTTCACTCTTCCAAAATTTTGTATTAAGAATAATGGTTTTTTGAGTCCATTTGTGGTGATTTTTTCAAGTGCCTCTCCACGATTTAAATGAACTTTCACCTTCATTCCACATCATTGTTACAAGTGCAACTAATCAGGATCTAATACTGACCCCAGACCACACTACCCAAGATGTAAAACATTATCATAATAACATTAAATTATGACAACACTATTATCTAGTTCTGGTTGCATTGTGCCAGGCTGAAAAAGTTCACTCCATACATTTGTTTGCTAACAATAAATCAACTACATCAATTATTTAACTTATACTATTAAATTACATGGAATATAAACAAATGACTATTTTAACCCAAAATAACCTAGTTGTATCTGATACCACGAGAAGTAGTTTTGGTGTGTTGACCTCTAACTTTAAGACCCCAGAAGTGTCTGATACCTCTGTGGGCTCTGATTTTCTTAAGTCTTTCTAAGTCATCTCTTAATTTGGATTCCAAGTTGTTGGCTAAGACGTGGTAGTCCTTACCGTCAGTGTGATCTTTTTGTCTGTTCAAGAACCAAGCTGGGACTTTGTAGTTGGTTGGAGTTTGCATAATGGTGACGATTCTTTCTAATTCTTCTTGGGTTAATTCACCAGCTCTCTTTTGTAAATCGACATCAGCCTTTTTACAAACCAAGTTAGCGTATCTTCTACCAACACCTCTAATTTTGGTTAAGGCGTACATGATTTTGATTCTACCATCGATGTTGGTATTTAATAAACGCAAAATGTGTTGGAATGAACCTGATTCTTGGACAACTAATGGCATCTTGATATAGATTTATTTCAACTAAAACAATTTCAGTATATAAAAATTTTTATCACTAGTTTAAAATTTGTTAGAATTTTCCACATTGAAAATTTGAAAATTATTTTCGTGGTACGGGAGTCCCCGACTGCAGGTAACTTGGAAACATTAAATCACATGACGAGGGCAACAAACCCTAATAATCTCGATTGTATACACGATACACAGCGCTACCATCAGTAACTTCTCAGTTTGTACCTTTCACTTGTCTCTCAGTGGGATTTACTACCACGGCCGTGGTACGCCTGGGACTGCTGTGGTGGGGACACAGTGGGAGCTTATTTTGGCTCGTTACCGCGTGCTACGACCCCCCCAGATTAAGCTCTCTATTCCATCGCCTTGTTTAAATTAATCTTATGTGTATTTGTCTACTGTTGTTACAACAGCTGTCTATTTACAAGAATGTGTGAATTTATAAGTGTTTACCAATGAACCATTGTAATGCTGGCAACTCAATGTAAATTCTGTTGGCCTTTAAGATATCTCTTACTTCTACTGCTTCTTTGATTAACACACTAGCTTTTTCCCCCATGTACTCGGTTGAGTTCAACAAATTATCTCTTTGAGAATCAGTGATGAATAGTAAGTTTAAGCTGTTCAAGTCGTGGTTTTCGACAAATTGTTTTGATGTTTCTTGATTCTCATATCTAAAGTCGATAATGGCATCGTCGAATTCATTAGTAGCATTTCCACCAATGATGAATAATCTTCCTGCTCTGTACTGATCAGCAAGGGCGTGTTGGAATCCCTTAGAGTAAATCTTCGATGGGAGTTTGGTAGACCAATCGTGGTTAGCTTTGATACCAAATGGTTTTAATCCATTATCTCTAATTGGAGAGTTGGCATCACCAGTTCTTGCTTTACCACTACCTTTTTGTGGTAACAATTTTCTATTACTGAATGGTTTATCACCTTTGGTTGGAACAAACCCAGAACCCACTCTGGCTTTGTCGGCTTCGTACACCACCGATTGCCACAAGAAGTCTCTTCTTAAGGGCGAATCAAAGAACTTAGCTGGTAATGGAATGAAGCTTTGAGGCTCTAATGACGGAAATGATCTTAATGATGCCAAAGTATATTTTGGTGGTTGTGCAATATTGAATGCTTTGGCTTGAGTAGCCAATGTCCGGATTGATAACTTCATGGCTGAAAATGCTATTAAGTAGTACTAGATCTCGAAATCACTAGTAACGCGCTGTTTTGATATGAAAAATCAATGGTTGTGGTGATCTTCAACTCCAAATCGACCGGTAGTATGAAAAATTATGCTGTCGGGGTGGATTCTTTTTGGAAAAAAGGTCTAGATGAAGTACGACTGGTTGTGTGATGGACGACGAATCAATAACTTCTACTATAACTGAAATGAATACAGTTATTCACCTTTGCCTATAAAGTATCAGTTTAATTTTCAATACTAGAAATTTTTCAAACCAGTGTGGTTACCACACACCCATTTCTCTTAACTATGGAGAATCCAGTTTCCAGCGATAATCAAACAATTGCCGACCTTATGTAGCCGCAGAACATCACTACGTGCTATACAGCGATTGATTACCTTGGTTTAGTAGACTACTTCAAATTTTGGTTCAATCCTGACTTTTTGGGTTTACATTCAATTTCTCAATTTAAGACAAAAGTGTATTATCTACAGTTAAATGAAACTTAATCGTAATCGATATAACTACTGTCGTTGAATTTCCTAATTCGAGTTTCTATTCATGAGTCATTAGTTATTGTTTATCGGATTCTGGTATGGCAGGTAATGGCTTTGAATCTGTTTCTTCATCACTGTCAATCTGGAATTCATGCACTGGAGGTGTAGACTGGCTACCAGCCCCAACACCTTCACCTAGCTCGATATCTTCGTTTGGAATAGGAGCATAATTGCTTCCTGATGACCCCGTGATTTTCCCTAGAGTTTTAGATAAGAAGCCCTGCTTTGAAGTCTGCTGTCTTTGGAACTCATCGTCATCCTCTTGGAATCTCCGTAAATGTTCTGCCCATTGCACATTCTTCTTTTTTCCCGCGGTGGATCCCGACTTGATTATTGAAACTGGACGTGATTTGTAGCTGACGTAGAGAACATATAATCCCCATATTAAAATTCCAATGACCAAAATCTGAACAAATCGAGTGATACGACTACTAAAACTGGATTTTTCAGAGTCAGAGCCTGTTTGGCTGTCTTTCGATGTACTATCAGTTTTATTATCAGATTCACTGTCTGAATCACTATCTGAATCACTATCTGATTCTTCAGTATCAGGTTTGGAAATACTTGGTTTTGTTTCTTCGTGAGACTCTTCCACTTCCTTCTTGTGATTAATAGGATAAGTAACAATAGACTTATTAGGTTTACCATCACCATTATCAACCACGTCGTAATTCCGGGTCATCAAATCCATTAATGCTCTAGAAATTTCTGGCTTGTCATATGGAACCATATGAGAAGCATCAAACACATTCACAAACGTCAAATTTCTCTCCGACTTGATGTACCCTACAGTTTCATTGTTATAAACCCAGTTATCGGCCAAAAGATCTTGTGAAAATCCAATCTGACCACCCCAGTTCAACTTCTTGATCATATTCTCTGCCCCAATGTAATTGCAAATAATATCAAGATTTCCATGAAACAACATCACTGGGATTTTTTCAGTAATTGATGGAAGTAAATGAATTGCTGGCAATGAATTTCTCGCGGTGAATCTTCTACCGACAGATCCAGAACATTCGACCCACTTCTTAGTATATTTTAAATTCAAGTCTGACGCAACTTTTGGTGTATTCAAGAATGGAGTAACATATGCTAATTCATTTGGCCAGTTAGACCCACAAGCAGGAAAACTATCTCTCAAGGTATAATCGTACATGTTTACACACTGTTCTCCTGTTGGTGCATTCGCATCATTCGTGGCAGTAAGCAACGTGGTAAGAATAGCCTCACATTTGTCTGACAGGACTTCATAGTTATGAATCTGACCATCATCAAACGTAGAGTCAATTTTGGAAACAATCTTTTGACACTCTTGAACTTGGTCTAAAAGGACCAGCCAACTAGGATGACTCTGGTCAATAAGTTTCGCATGCATTGCAAATGGAACATACGACAAACTTTGCTCGTTAGGTGATATCCAACCGTTCCCAATTAATAACCCTTGTAAATCGTAATCGGTTTCGTTTCTTTCGTTAGATTTCAAGATCGCATCGGCAATGTATGGAATATATTGACCAGCATAACTTTCCCCTGCCAAATATATCTTGTGTGATTTGGTTTCTGGGAAGATCTCAAAATACTTGGACAAAAACACCATAAAATCAGCAGCAATCTCGTCCAAATCGTGTCTATAAGTCTTTGTGTAACTGAACCCTGTACCTGCTGGTTGGTCAACAAACACAAGATCCGAAAGTTTGTGCCATGACCCGTTGTTATACTCCACTTTATTATCGGCATTAATTCTGAACGGACCGGCTTCCAAGAGTGCTCCGTCCATTGACGAACATCCTGGGCCTCCGTTTAACCAGAACGTTGTTTTGTTAACATTCTGGGGTAATTTATTTTGATCCTCGAACTTCCAGTAAAAGTACCCAGTTTCGGTTTCTGGATAAAGGTCAATTTGTCCAGCAAACATCAAAGGAACATCCTCAGGCTTAATGTTTTGTGCTAACCCAGGAAGATCACTCACCAAATACTGTTTTTTGTCTCCATCTCTAGCAAATATTGGCGACTTTGGTGGTAAAGCAAACACTGCCGCAAGGTAGAAAATGAAAACGTTGAAAAATATCATGGTTCTAACGATGCTAACAGCACAAAAATTGAAAACTAGGACCTAACACACACGAAGATGCTATATATTCAAGAAAACCCACAAAATTTATGCCAGAACCCGTCTTGACTAAGATCCACACTTGTCTAACAAATTTGTTCCTATTTTAAACTGCCTATTGTGGCTATCACTGAATGGGAAATGCTAGACTGCAGATAAATCAAAGCCAAATCATACATATAACGCAGGATCATACGGCCCATACCACTTGGAAGGTGGATTGACGTTTACAAATAGGGAAAGAAAGTTGTATTCAAGTATATAGTGTATCTACGGTATTACGCAGAATTACAGCTTATTGGGCTAATTTTCGCGTAAATCTGGTGAAAAAAATTCCGTTTTACATTTGCAACAATTAAAGTCAAACGTTTATCAATTGAACTACCCACAAACATGGTAGCACTCTTGTTGTGTGGAGCCAGTTTACTGGTTCAATGGTTCAATGTCCCAGATGTTTTCTGCGTATTCATCAATACATCTGTCAGAACTGAAGAAACCCATGTTGGCAACACTCAACACAGACTTTCTTGTCCATTCTTTCAAATGGGTCTTTTCCCGTGGATCGGAACGAAGACCATATACTTTTTCTAACTTCTCGTGTGCTTGTAAGAATAATTCGAAATCATCTGTAACCAAGTAGTGATCTCCGTGGTTGCAAATGGTATCCACTAATGCTTTGAATTCATCTGGGTTACCAAATTGTCCAGATTGAATAGCATTGAAGACTCTTTGCAATTTCTCTGGTATAGAATACCCTTCATAAAGATGTTTGTGTCTTAATTCTTCAACTGATTCTGCTAAGTTACCAAACAAAAAGATGTTCTCCTCACCGATTTCCCGGGTGATTTCAACATTGGCACCGTCAACGGTACCAATAATCAACCCCCCGTTCAATGCAAACTTCATGTTGGAAGTACCTGATGCTTCAGTACCTGCAGTTGAAATATGGTTCGATAAGTCAGATCCTGGACAGATGATTTCTGCCTTGGAAACGTTGTAGTCGGGAATGAATACAACCTTTAACAAATTGTCAATTTCTGGATCATTATTAACAACATCTCCAACTTTGTTAATTAAGTGAATAATGGTTTTAGCCATGTAGTACCCTGGTGCCGCTTTCCCACCAAAAATAGATGCCTTTGGAATGTAGTACTTGGATTTAATTTCTTCAACAGTAATACCCTGGCTAAGCAAATCTTTGATATGGAGATATCTGTAAATGACTGCAAAGATGTTCAATTGTTGTCTCTTGTATTCGTGAATACGCTTAACTTGAACATCAAACAACACATTTGGATCCAAATCAACCCCAGTGGTTTCTTTGACTAATGCAGCCAATCTTCTCTTGTTTTCAAACTTGATTTCATCCCATCTAGTCAAGAATTCGATGTCATCAGCAAACTTTTCCAATTTCTTCAAACTACCTAAATTAGTCAAATATTCATAATTAGGATCTTCTAACTTCTCGGAAATGAATTCAGCCAATTTTGGATTAGCTTGTCTTAACCATCTTCTTGGTGTGATACCGTTAGTCACATTAGTAAATTTATCTTCACCAAAAACTTTCACGAAATCTTTAAAGATGGTGGTTTTGATCAATTCAGAATGCAATTCGGCAACACCATTGACCTTGTGTGATCCAATGATGGCTAAATAAGCCATTCTAACAGACTTCACTCCATCTTCTTCAATGACAGAAACTCTACGTAAGAGATCACGGTCTCCAGGGAACTTGTGCTCAACTTCCTTAAGGAAGAAGAAGTTGATATCGTAGATGATTTCCAAATGACGTGGTAACAATTTACCCAAAACGTCTACTGGCCATTTTTCAAGCGCTTCCACCATAACAGTGTGGTTAGTGTAAGCGAAGACTTGAGTGACAATATTCCAGGCCTCGTCCCATGGCAAGTTTTCCAAATCGACAAAGATTCTTTGCAATTCAACAATTGCCAAAGTTGGATGAGTATCGTTCAATTGAATAGCAACTTGGCTAGGGAACTTGTTCCAGTTGTTCTTGTGATTCTTTTTGAATCTACGAACAATATCGTGCAACGAGGCTGCGACCCAGAAGTATTGTTGTTTCAATCTCAATTCCTTACCAGAATCGAAATTGTCATTTGGGTACAACACCGAAGTAATGGATTCCGCTCTTTGTTGAGCTGCTACCGATTGTTGGTAATCCCCAGCATTGAACTTGGTGAAATCAAACTCGTGGGTTGGTTTTGCATTCCATAATCTCAAGTTATTGGTGTTATCGGTGTTGTAACCAGGAATTGGGTAGTCAGCAGCCACGGCTAAAACTCGTTCCCCACCATTCCAGATTTTCTTTTGTTTGTTGGTATTTGGGTCAAAATCCTCGTAAACGTAACCGTAAAAATCAACAGGAATTTGAATTTCCTTTCTGTCAATTTCCCAAGGATTAGAATACTTCAACCAATAATCTGGAGTTTCCACTTGGTAGCCATCAATGATCAATTGCTTGAAAATACCGTATTGGTAATTTAACCCATAACCCCAACCAGAGTAGTTTTTGGAAGACAACGAGTCGACAAAACATGCAGCCAACCGGCCCAAACCACCATTACCTAAACCAGCATCTGGTTCCTGTTGCAAAACGTCCTCCAAGTTAAATCCCAATTGGGACAATGACTCCTTGGTGTTATTTCTAGCCTTCAAATTGATCAAGGCATTGTCCATTGCCCTCCCCATTAAGAACTCAAGCGACAAGTAGTAGACTCTTTTACCGTCATGGACAGTTTGTTTCTGTTGGGTATTAGCCCAGTCAAGAATCAAGTTATCCCTGATGGTATTGGACGCTGCCATGTAGGCAGCTAAATTGTCACAATTGTACAAGTTTCTAGCGAGAGTGGTTTCGACGTGGTTGACGAAAGATTTGTCAAACGCTTCCGGGTTGTTAATGACGGTCTTCTTCTTGGACTCATCAGACTTGCAGCTATCTATACGGTCCAATTGGGAGTACTTGTACCAGATGTGTTTAGCGGACTCGGGAATTGACGCATCAAGTGCAATAATTTGGTTGGGAGTAAACCCAGTTGAAGTTCTCTTCAACTTGGGTTTGGGCATTTCCGACGGCGTTAAGTAATCACCCATATTGTCAATGATATCACTAATACAACTAGGGGTAGAGAAAAAGAATAATAATGATAGTGAGATACCTTCGAGGGAATTCCTCCTTACAAATATGGTTTCTTATATAATCAGAAATATTATTGTTTACTTGCTACAGAACAATTCCACGTTTGCCAATGTTGACCCCTAAAAATAAGGAAATTGTTGGCTGATTCGGACCATTTCCACAGCAGCAAGACATGAGCACTGTATGGCGCGCGTTCGTTTAGAGACACAAATAATCCCCACGACGACGTTGGCTACGTCAATTGTACGAGGTGTAACTGAAAGTCTTGGTGTGACTTGTACCCCTAGGGAGAACCAGGGCAGGGTGTCCAAATCGGGCGGTAATAACCACTATTTGGTGGCTCGGTGGGGTTGTTGTGGATACTCCGGTTAGCATGTATGGTGAATGTATAGAATATGTATGGAACAGGCGTGGGTAGGCGAAGAAGCCAAAAGAGATGTCGGCATTGGGGCCAACGCCAGGGCGAACACAGGGCAAACTATGGCATGGTAGAGTAATTGACAGGAGTGGGCAATGATAGACTAGCCGGTGCTAAATACTCAGTTGGTTTGCTTGTTTTTTGGTTTGCTGGTTTGTTGGTTTGTTCTTTGGGTGTTCTTAGGAGTTCTATGGCGAGATTTGAAATCCGGGCTTAAAATGGACGTCTTCGGCCCATTTAGAGAAGGAGTCGATTATCGGTACAGATGTTGCTGTAGACCAAGACAACGCTTAGACCAGTAGCCAGGGACCAGTGGTGTATACTGCGACTGTAGGTCCCTCTTACTATGCTTCCACAGGGATGTGTGGTAAATGTGGTTAAGGTGCTTCCTCCAGCTACGCGCATGTGTGCCGTGGGGAACATCTGACAACTGCGTTGACGAGCAGCAGAACAGAAAGCTCGGAGCCATTTATGCTCATGACAAGTCAATTCAAGTCAAGGTAAATAGAGAAAAGTAACGTTCTACAGCATCGACGGTAAGTGGACCTTTCTGCTATCGGCATATCCACCTTATTCCGTTATTATCGCCTAACCACCTGTACATGCTGTACGTCGCTGTGGTGCGTATTGGGGATGCAAGTACAGGGCCATGGCCAGTAAGATATGAAGCCGTTTCTAACAACCCTAGTAGGGACAACGTTTTGACCCATCACATTTGACAACTTGTTTGCTTCAAATGGAGTCAGTGGTACAAAACTAGATCAATTGGCATATAGCAAGTAATTTGTCGGCATTGGATCAAACTAGAAATTGAACATTTCAGCAATTCAGTTACCGACCACCACTGTATCAGCACAATGCTTTGCCAGTCATATTTGCACCGTTTTTGAGATGTCTACAGTGATTTGAACTCTTGTGTTAATCCTCGGCTCGAGTGCCAAAACGTTATGCATGTATTTTGCTGCTTTCATGCAGCTTTCTAGACTATGTAGGAAAAAATTGCAACCATCATGGCCAATAAACAGGTTGGTGCCAATTGAACACCGCTAGAGGATTGAGTGGAGGAAGACGACGACGACGATGAAGAATTGCCACTCTTCAAGTTAAGGGTATCAATATTGTTGTTGTTGTTGTCGGATCCTGCTGGGCATTCATCTCTAGAGGTGAGTTCGTCATGTGTGAACGATTTGCAGCATTGGTCTGGTGGATAGAATTTGGAGCACCAATCTTTACCTCCTTCATACTTGAATCCAGAATTATATTCGACACATCTGTAACCCTGGTCAACTAATGCAGAATAGCTGTCGTAATGGTACTGCTTGTTTTCCTGACACGATCCAACAACAAAGATTTTATCCGACTTGACGTTGGTGTTGTTGACGTGCTGCAATTGGTATGCTACTGTAAATTGGTAAAGGAACTGACACAAGAGTCCCTTGTGGAAATCAAATTTGAATTCAATACCGAATTGTGGTTGTTTCGAAATCAAAATAGGATTATATTGCGACAAAACATCTTTGGATTCACTGACATTGAAAAGAGCAAATTCGTTATAACTTTGATGGTACTCGTTACGGAAGTACAAATCGACGGTGTAGTTGTCAGTAGGAGCATCTGGAGTATTTGAAACGTAAAGGTTAAAGTCGACTGGGAACTCATCTGTGTTGTTGGTTGACTGAATCACCGAGGCAAACTTATCACACACATAGTCACCAGTATACGATAAATCGGCAGGAGTTTTGGCCATACCGGCAACTGGTTGTGCAAAGATTTCATCAAAATTACTAATAAGCCCTTGACAGAGCGGGATCAAAAAAAGAAGAAACATGATGTGCCAGAGAACCTAAACGTAATATTGTTCATTTTGAGTACAATTTCTTGAGTATTTATACTTTTGGTCCACACCCGTGAATGTAGAACCATGTACATGTACACTCGATACCTTCGAAATTGTGATGTGACGGAAGTGAGAAAGTAGAATAAATAGAAGTACACAAAATGGAAAAAGCACAACAAAAGCCACGCGGAGAACAATAAGAACGTTACGTTCACTGCCGCTAATGCTACCATAAGCTGCGCCAAACACGATGTCGCACGTCAAGTTTACAAAACATTGGCAAGAATCCTCCTTAGGAACGTAAACACTCGCGTATACTTCTGACGACAAGTACAAGTTTCACCAAGTTATTGCCTAGAAAGAGTACAATAAATCGAGCAACAAACCCTAATAACCCTATAGTATAGCATACAATTTTAGAATACAATAGTACAGTATGTAAAAGCCGGTATGAGAACAGAATGAGACATTAAATTACGTAGTGCGACAGTTAGAGCACATAGAACGACACATAAATACATACTTTGTGCTATTATGGAATACGTGTGCTTACCTAGAATGAGATCATCGCAAGGGACCGCGGTAGTGTTGTGTTAGGCTGGTATGCCTGAGCTTTCACAAGCTATGGGTTCAGTTCAGCAAACCTTCACAGAACAAGTGCTGCTGACATTTTTTTCGACACATCCTGACTATTATTACGACAATAAAAACCAGAGAAGAAATCATCCTCTTTAATGGAATATAGAGTTATAGCCGGGCATGAAGACTCCTCGATCAACTCTTGTGGCATATTGCACACCACAAATTATATGATAACTGGTGGTGGTAACGATGGACTTTTAAAGATTCACAACATCGCCAGAGATGAGCCATCTGTGACACTACCGAAAATCCACACCAGATCAATCAATGCCATTGACATAGCTGCTGACGACGAATCGTTCATCTCAGCATCTGGTGATAGTATAGAATTGTTTGACTTTGTAAAACATGCTTCAGTTTGTCATTTGGCCAACAAACCCCCGAATGACTCTACGAGTTATCTGCCTCTTCAACACCAAATACTAGACTGTAAGTACTTAGCACCAGAATTGGTAATTTCCTGTGGAATTGACCATCATTTGAATTTCTTCGACTTGAGACAGTCCGGAAGAAGTCCTCATTTTGCAATCGATGTGGGTGATGACAACTTGAACTCGATGGACCATGCACACAATACGATCGCCTTGGGCTCATCAAATGGCAGTCTATACCTTGTAGATATTCGCAACCAAAAGTTAATTTGTCACAAGAAACATCTGCCGATTGTATATGTTTCAAACCATGGTGACTCTACTTTGATCAACTACGCCAATGGTGATGTAACTTTGAGTTCAGACAAGAACCGAAATGTCGAGCCAACCATAAATGTTGGCCATTCGTTACACTACAAGATCAATTCAACATTGCAGGACAATGTCATAATTAGTGGTACAGAAACCGGGGAAGTTCAGTTCTGGAGATTCAATCCATACACCCATTCTGTCGCAAGAAAGCTGGATTTGACAATAACTGCTGATTCGCCAGAAGGTAAAGTCTTGAATGTTTATACTGACAGGTCAACCCATTTGATTGCTACAGCTGGAGACGGCCGTATTCATATATGGGAGAAACTCCTGGACTACATTACATAAAATGGTCAGAACTGGACCAGGACCATTTCTCCAAGTAGTATATTTGAAGTGAGACGAGAATGCTACGTAATGAAATATTGGTTTCGTTGAGCCAACAACGAGCTCTCCTACCATATGGTTAATGGAGAAGACATTACAAAAAATTTCAAACAAAAAAATCCTGTTTTCTGTAGTTCAAAGCCAAATTCCAATAAACCACAATACCAGCACTACTGAGAGCATTCCTGAAGAGTTTTATCACCAAAACTTCAAAATAGCTGGTGGTTGAAGTCACGTCTAAATCCACCTGTATAATATCTTTATACATACTGAAAAATAAATACTTAGATTTTAAGTAGCAAGAATTTGCAACATATATGATGCGGTCGAGACAGAGAGCAAAGCGTAGTGCTGACAAAATCCCGGAAGTTGCTGATGACAGTGAAAGCATCGAATCTCCTGTGGAAAACGATGAAGAATTAAGCCTGCAACATGGTGATGAAAATGAAGATGAAGAGGAATACGAAGAAGACGAAAACGACGACGAACAAAACGATAGCGCAGATAGCGCAGATGACGAAGAAGTAGAAGAGAACGAAGACGAAGAACTGGAAGAAAGCGAGCAATTGGACGAAGAAATGGAGGACCTTGAAGATGATGAAGAGGAAAGCGAGGAAGAAATCGATGAAAATGATCCATTTAAACCCACGACAATAGTTCTAGCTAAAGTAAAAGGGTATCCAGCATGGCCAGCAATGGTGTTGAAAGAATCGTTATTGCCAGAAAACATATTGAGAAAGAAACCAAAGCAAGCCAAATCCAAAAAGAAACCCACGAGATCATTACCCGTAAGATTCTTTAGTGACGATACATATATATGGATCAATGAGCAAGATATGAAGATTTTGGACAATAGCATGATTCAGCAATATTTCAATTCCGCTTCGAAGAAACGTCGGAAGGACAACCTATTGGAAAAGGCATATCAGCTTGCAATTGATCCTCCAGACATGGACGTTTTTGTAAGATACGGGAGTAAAACAGTTCCACCAGAAGAAGAGGAATTGGAGCTTTTATTACAGCCTATCAATGAAGACGATGGTGTAAAACCTTCACAAACTAAAAAAAGACTGGGAAAACCACCAGCTAAAAAGGCCAAAGTAACACCCAAGAGTAACGCAAGGAAGCTCGCTGACGAAAAAAAGAAGTTGGAGGCGAAATTACTTGCAGAATATGACGATGACTGGGGACTTGACGGGATTGATGGTTATGATGAAGAATCAGGAAATTACATATTTACCACTAAAGCAGACCAAAACAGATTGAAAGTATCATCAACTAAATTACAAAAGGACTTGAAGAGGTTCCAAAACCGATTTCAATCGATATATAACGATTTAAAGAAATTGTTGGATGAAGATATGAAAGAATCTGATATTATGGACTCGTTGAACGAACTAGAGAAGTTATTGAAGGAAAAATCGTTTCCTATGACAATATTCACGAAAAGTAAACTATTACGATTGTTAATTTTGACTGCGAGAAAACCAATAGAGCATTTCAACCACAAGAAAATCAAGCACGCAATCGATAAACTCTTAAAATCAGCACTAGACCTTAGCGTTCCCATGAATAAGCTTGAAGACTTAATAATTGAGACTGACGAGGATGTGGTGAAACAGGAGGAAGATGTCGAGGAAGCTGCTCCTGATACCGCAGAGGACGCTCAAGAAGCAAAAGACATTGCTGAAGGAACAAGCACTTCTCAAGAAACAAAGGACAGCTTAAATGAGACAAACAATACTCAAGAGACAACAGAGAATTCTGAAGAAACAAAAGAGACCAAAGACGACACAAAAGAGGCACAACTGAACGAAACGAACGAAAACAAGCCAGCCGATAATGCCACATCTAGCACTGTGTCTGGAAACAAAATAGACGAGGCTAAGATTGAATCCAGAGACGCGACTGAGCCAATACAGGTTGTGTAATGCATTACATACTTTACAACGATCAACATATCTTCAAAGCAGTGTTCAATATTGCTCCGTCTGTCTGAGGCATGGTGGGAACACCCTAGGACTGAATCATTTTGATTGATTAACAGACAGGATAGTAAATTTCTACATTGAGAGGCACGATAGCACTGGCAAAACTCCCTTGGCCAAGTAATCTTTTACAAGTGTAAATATTAATCAACACAGATAGCCTGAAAGCCAAGCAAATGTAGAATTGGCAGAGTGTACAAGAGTACTAGATAGTATTCACAAGAAACATTACCAACAGAAGCAGGAAAAAGTGAATGGTAGCTAAAATACAGAACGAACGACGTCCATATAAAGTACATTTGGAATCCTACCAAGAAAGAGCCCCATTTACTAAATCTGTAGGCATCTGTAGGACAAGCATAAACGTTTCCGGTGTAAGTAGCCTACATGCTTAATTACTAATCTACACGTTAAATTATCTTCGTGACGCACGAGATTTATGCACCACTAATGCAACAAAGCAACCAAACTCATCTGGTGGTAAAACTGGTGGAATAGAATCTAGCCCAGAGCACCAGTTCTGACCACGCCCACAATCATAACCACAAAAGACTCCGTGTAGTAAAGTCCGGTCGCGCTACCAACAAAACCAATGGTTCTTATCCGGTATGAATACGGAATAAGAAGTCCCTCTAAAGTGGCCGTGCTTCGAGCGAGGTAGGGGCGCGACAGCCGGTCGTAGCGCGGAACTAGCATGATGGCACCACCGTATCACGGTAGTGGGCTGCACCCGCGGTGCGGGGAGACGTGGTAACCGAGTGTAATTCCGGGTAACTCCAATTCAAATTTTGTGAACATTCTCAATTAAGAACAAAAAAACGGCGGGTGGTTCAACATAAACAGTTCATAAACTAATCAAGTAGTAATGTATGTATTATTGCGTTTCATGAGACATTCATATGGTGGATGCTTAGTATAGATGTATGACCCGGCCAAACATCATCGAATTGCCGTGTTAAATTCAATTTTGCTGAATCAATGGTTTGTATTACTTTGTTTTGTACGAGGTTACCGTTTTAGGGTTGACATAGTCCACATTCGATTTCCTATTATGGTTGAAGTACTCATCGATTGATTCTGGGGTTGAATTTGATTATGGAGGTTTGGTTCGGCGTGCTAGTTGATGTTCCATCATTGTTTCCTTGATGTTACATTGTTGTCGGTGTATCGTTCCTTGCTGTTGCCCCAATAGTTGTTGTTTTTTACTTGATTGGTAGTTTATCTATATGACACAGATAACTGGTCCCCGAGACTCATAGAGATCGGAAGAGCACACGTCTGAACTCCAGTCACGCCAATATCTCGTATG
>ERZ778017.1988-NODE-1988-length-17952-cov-4.735710_pt1 | contig 17952 bp, 7 predicted proteins | sample MGYA00375747_ERZ778017 | MGnify/ENA primary metagenome ERZ778017 (study PRJEB29350, sample SAMN05509838) | bioreactor metagenome | biome: bioreactor; material: wastewater | place: South Africa: University of Cape Town | collected 2014-03-17 ...
CTTCTTCCTCTTCATCTACGTGTTCTTCATCTTCCTTTACCAACTCTGGGATTTCATCCTCACTTTCTGGTGTCTCAGGTTGCATACCATCTAAACCAATATCTTGCATGAATTTAGACAAATCTGCGCTGAATAATTTATCAGTTTTAGAATCATCATTGAATTCTTGTTCGCTTTCTTCTCCTTCATCAATATCAGCGATTAAAGCCAAGTCTTCATCGGTTGCGCCCAAGGCTAAAGCTTCTTTCCTGATAATCTCCTCAGATTCTTGGTCAATAGATTCGGAGCTTTTCTTAGTAGAATCTTTCTTTTTTGGTATGACATCCTTGTTGTTTCCAATTTTGCTGTTCTTCTTGGTACCTTTCTTTTGATCTTTTCCAGCGTATTTGGAATTTTGATCGACAGGCTTCAGTTTTTTTCCTTTCGAACTTTTGTCTTTGGCATTGTTCAATTTGCTTGAGATCTTGTCCCTCAATGAGGACAAGTTCAACTTTGAAGTATCCATTAATTCAACGTAAACCGTTCGTTACGTACATTTGAAAATTTACCTAAAAAAATCGATGCGATGGGATGGGTTGGTCACGTGATGCTTGAAGTTTCGATGAGCTCCATTAAAGTCGTATTCTCTACTGGTTTTGAACGTCAGAATATAATAATTGCCTGTTTGGTGCATAGTTGGTTGTTTTCTCTATTTATGTGTGTAATTTGAAGATATGACGACGTAGTATGATCGGAGGCAGGTCGGGCAGGAAAAAAAATCTCACTTTGAATTAAAAAAATGAAGCCATTGGATAGATAAAGGATCGGGGTGGTAATTACAGTGAATAAAACTGCAAATATCAGGTGTTGTTGCGATTTGTTGGCAGGAGTATTTTGTCCTTGTAGAGACGGAGAATCGGATAATTTTATGCATAATACACGGAAAAATTATAAATGCGGGGGTGCATAGGGTGATTCTGTTGTTCTGGATCATATATTCCCGTATGGGTAGATTTTGCAAAAAGAGCCACTTCCCATATGTGAAACATCAGAAGTTATTCTTGTTGTTTTTTGTGAACGGTTTAGTCCTTATGATTCACTCTGTTGATTTTAATTCAACTGAAGAACTGTTCTTAACAAATACTTTCTTTATCGATACTAAATCGGAAGAACCAATTCAACCTTGTAAATATATTGTTGGGAAGAAACCCATAGGGGAAGGGTCATATTCCTCAATTTTTGAATGCAAAAGCTCTCTAACTGGGTGTCACTATGCGGTCAAGCGATACAACAAAAAGTTCATGCGTGGTATGGAATCGATGCTCCAGCATGAGTTTGCCGTATTGAAATCCATATCAATCAATAATGACAACATTTTAACGTTGATCGATTACTTCGAGACGAAGAACCATATCTATTTAGTTACAGATTTGGCTGATGGCGATCTATTTGACAGGATATTTGCAAGTAGAAAACTTCCTGAATCTGAGGCACGAGAAATAGCTTATAGTTTAGTTTCAACTTTGGCATATCTACATGATAATAGTATTGTACATCGAGATATTAAACCAGAAAATATACTTTTTCAACTGAGTTCTGCACTGAAAATACTACTAGGTGATTTTGGGCTTGCCCGAATTTTACAAGAAGATGAACTTTTATATGAAAAATCAGGAACCTTATCGTATATGGCTCCTGAAACTGTCCAAAGAACTGCGTCATCTTTTCCAAGTGATATTTGGGCGGTAGGAGTAACCATATATTTCATGTTATGTGGGTATCATCCATTTGATTGTGAGCTGGATGAAGAAACCGTGGAAGCAATCACAAATGCTGATTTTCGGTTTGAACCTCACGAATACTGGGGACATATTTCTCAAGATGCGAAGAACTTCATCAGATGTTGCTTTACATCCAAACCTCAAATGAGGCCTAGTGCAAAACAATTGCTAAGTCATGCCTTTATAAACGATCTAGGGATACGAGATCGTTTGATAAACTTAACTTTATCATCGACTGAGTCTGTTATTATACGCTCACGAAAAAATTCAACAGTGGAAGGGGCAACTATGCTGGGGATTTACTGTGATAAGCCAGAACTAGTAAGCGAGTTCAATACTCCTATATTGAGCAGAAATCAATCATGTGAAAGCTTAGTGGAGTCTAAAATAAATTGGAAATATGAACGTCCAATTCATGTAAGTAGCCAAACTCATCTCTAGGATTATTTAGAACTGTACAAATTTTTGAAATAAATAGACAAAAGTTTGATGTTTAGGTGAATTCATTACTACTCAATAATGATGTGGTAGACACTCCGGAACCACTTTTTCACCAACGAACATTAACCATTGTCCTATTATAATATTGCTCACTGCAAGGTTGTATATAGAGGGAGATTTTTTGCAGCCAGTTTTTACTGCAACCGCTTTTTCCCTCATAAGGAATTGAAAAAGCGTACATTGTGCGTGCTAACGAGAAGAATTTGAACACAATGATCAATCGTAACAAGAAAACACATCAAGACTTGGAACTGCGACTGGTTAATTGACATCACTGGTACCACCTCGGGACGATATATTCCATTCCATAATCAATGGAAATTAGACACACATCGATACTTAATTGCCAAATAGGATACTTAATTGCCAAATAGGTTATTTTGTAACGCTCATTAACTTGATTATCGAGTCTTATCAAGGGCTATTATGGTTCGGAAGACAGTTGATTCATGTAAACGTAACCACAAGACAAAAACCAAAACACATAAAGACTACATAAAAATACGTGAAATGGCTCCAACATCGGTAATCAATCAATTAGCCCATCGTGATCACATTTGTACACTGATCAATACAATTAAAGCTCATTACTGCGCACAACCTGACAGGTTTAACTTGATTTAATTTATACAACATCATTTCGTGATTCGTGCAGAGGAAAAATTTAAGCTATTACAGAAAACGCATTGCTTTCATCAAGTGGTGTAATAGATAACAAGCGTTGTACTAATCATCGTTTAATTGATGCTATGATCTATGATATATTGAAACCAAGAGAGGAGCGAGATTTTAAAGAGATTTATCCTGATCTTGGCGAAGAGGATCAGCTAAAAGTGTTTGTTGTTACTCCTGATGCATTTGATGAAGATGATCCAGTTAATAAAACCACCAATAATACTGGTAATGGACAGTACAAAGCACCAACGTTTAAACTACGGGAATCAACTCCACAGCCTACTAAATGTAAATTTTCAAAGTCAGTGATTGATTATGGGTTTCAAGACCCTGGTAAGAAGAATGCCATGTCAGAAACCTACATCAGGCCGTTCCATACAACTACAGATTATGACTCAATTGAAAAGTTACTAGACAGGAAGAAAAACCAGGTTGAGTACGATATGGATGAACAGGATTTTCTTTACTTGCAATATCGAAACTCAAAACCAGAGAATACCATTAAACTATCGCCAGAGATTTTCGAGATATTGATTACGATTCTAGAAAATGAATGGGATGCGTTAGACCGTAAGATATCATTGAATGGTGTCACACAATCTAACAAATACCTCACTCTTGATAAGGATTTTGAAAAGTATGGAAATGATGATGGAATCGTCCCCGGTAGCATGTATGATCAGCATTGTGCGGTCTGTAATGATTCAGATTGCGACAATTCCAATGCGATTGTATTTTGTGACGGTTGTGACATTGCTGTTCATCAAGAGTGTTATGGAGTGGCATTTATTCCCGAAGGTCAATGGTTATGTCGTAAATGTATGATAAACAAGAACAGATCCACCGATTGTGTGTTCTGTCCCAGCAAGACTGGTGCGTTCAAACAATTGGATAATTCATTATGGGCCCATGTTATATGTGGGTTGTGGATAAATGAATTATATTTTGCAAATCCGATTTACATGGAACCAATTGAAGGAATGGACAATATTCCCAAATCCAGATGGAAATTAAATTGTTACATCTGTAAACAAAAAGTAGGCGCATGCGTACAATGTTTTAATCGGAATTGTTTTCAAGCATATCACGTCACTTGTGCCAAGAGAGCTGGTCTCTATATGGAATTCACCCAGGGCATTCAAGGGGCTATCAGTAATAAAAATACATTAAGATCATATTGTGATAAACATTCTCCACCAAATTGGGATCCTGTGTTGGTCCAGCAAGGTATCTACAAGACAAGATCGTATTTTCGTGATTTGAAAATCCTTGATAATCAAAATATTAAATTGAGCAATAGTTATAAGGCCGCTAACAAACTCAATATTTTCAAGTGGAAAACCGAAAATGACACCCCCATCGCACCCAAACTATTTTCTGATAAATTAATGTCCGTACTTTTAGCATTGAAGATTGAAAACCAAGTTGATCTTCCAGAATCCAACCAAGTTAAGACACTTCGAATGTTACCAAATAGGTCTAGACAGCAAATTCTAGATGAAGTCAAACAACTTTCGGATGAAATTTGCCGTTACTGGTGTTTAAAGAGAGAGTACAAAAGAGGAGCTCCATTGGTGAGAAAAAATAATAATCTACAAAACCTGTCAATATTGTACAATGGAAATGAAGAAATCCTGGAGCAGGAGTATTGTCAGCAGATTGAAGATAAAATAAATTTTGCAAAGATCTTGCTGCGTGACATTACCAAAGTTATCGACTTGAGTAAGATGGCATTGGCCCGACAACAGATCGATAAAGACCTACAAGAAACCAACATCGGCATAATGGAACGAATATATTTTCCCATCAATGTTATGGTGCGAGACTTGATTCTTCAGTTGAACAAGCGGTTTGATGGCAACAAGATGTTGTACAATTATACAAAGTTCCAACCTAATATTCGAACCATCATCGACAAAAACAGCAAGTACGAATACAGGACTATAAGCGACGTTGAAAGTGATATTGATGAGTTCGCTGAAAATATACTAGAACATCAAAAGCCTACGTCAGCGTTACACAAACAAATGACCAAATGGAAGAGCCAATTTACAAAAGCAATTACGGAGATAAAGTTGGTAGAGACACAATTGAAACAAGGACAGATAGACAAAGTGCCATTTATTACCATTGAGGGCAATGACAGTAGAGTTCATCCTTATGACTATGGGCCTGTCCTCCAGGAAAACGAATTAAGTGATGTAGAAATGATGGGAGAAGAAGACGAGAAGAAACTCCATAATTTCCTATCAGGGGCATTTTAAGCCGCAAATAAAAATATTCCGGGTTTGTTTTCCAACACTAACCCATTGGACTGCAGGGTGTGTACCACCAAATAAATAGAACTCCAAACACGTTCCGCGCATTTAATCCTGAAAACGTAGTGAGTAGGAAAACAACTTTACGAATGATGGAATCGCTAAGCTTACTTGACGTATCGCCCAGGCGGTTAAAGGTCTAATTCGTAATTCCACAACCAATCATGTTCCAGAATTATTTTTTACAAAAGATCCAGGCCTCATGGAGTAGTGCGCTATGCAACATATTATTAGAAACGCAAATACAGTTTAACAAAGCAATAGTTGCTTATGATAATGAGCAACCTCATAAAACAGGATCTCTAGTCGGTCTGGCCATGTATGAATGGTTTATTGATTGCTACGTCAACTTCTTGCAGACAAGAAATGTCTGTGGAAAAACTTTTGCTGTTACATTTGAAGGAGGCAGTAACCGAGGTGCCTGCGTCCAAAAGCAGGTCCCATCATCGCTTTGGATACCAACGCCATTGTTGTGATCCCATCAAAGATTTACCATATTATTAGCATCCACCACACAAACAAAAGAAGCCGTCATTATAGTAGATCCTCTCGGCATATACGCCCCCTGTGGCAAATATCCGCGTGTACTTGACCTGGCTGTGTACTGCCTTGTTGTCGGAGTGTGCTGAGTATGATGATTTTATGCGTATCATAAAATCATCCTTTTTGGTGATATTTTTTAGCACTTATCGAGTAGAATTTTGTTCGGATTTGTTTTTCTTTACCGTAGTTTTTTCCTGTTCTTTTTCTTTATCGTCGTTTTCTTCCAACTTTAGTCTTTCCTTCTAATATGATGCAGAATCGTAGTTCTCATACATCACACCAGTTTGGTTCTACGCCGTCGTCCCAACCGCCAGATGTATTTCTGGCTTCCAAATTACCGTTGATTGTTGACATTGCTATGGATAATGACGGCAGACAGTTTTACCATGTTCACGAATCGTCCAATTTTGTCAGAAACCAAATGCCTCGATTGCGTCCCAATTCTCTGGTAGATGGGATGATTGTTGAGGCTAGTAGTTCGGGTGAATGCGACGGAGAAGTGTCAAAAAAGTCTGATTCTCCAACTACAACTGCTACTTCCATCAGCTCCACAGCAAAGACACCAGTAGACAAAGCCATGACTACAGATATTTGGCCAGATGAAGTGGAACAGGCGTTTGAAGAGGTGTTACGAATTGTTCCAAAAAATGGTCTGGCCAAAATTAAGGTTTCTGGTCGATCTTGCGGACGAAACGAATTGATTTCTGATTATATTTACAGCAAAACAGGAAAGTTTAGAACTCGAAAACAAGTAAGTTCTCATATCCAAGTCATTAAGAACTTGGGACAAAATGAAGAACTTATAAAACTAATTAATGATGGTCCAACATACAACTCCCCAGAGGAACAAGAGCAAGCAATAAAAGAATTTGAATCGATATTTTCAAGGATAAATTTAAATAAATCCCTAGGATTTAATGATCTTGGTATTGCAAATAAAAGACCACCTCCAGCCATGCCAACTACTGTGACAACCAAAAGACAGAAATGCTTTTCGTCTGATGTATTCCAATCAGCCTCAATCCAGGACTTCTCTATGAGTATTAATCATCCTGATGGATTATATCCAATTTATTTGTCCTGTCAAGAAGATACCACTAAACTTAACCAGTTGAAGTTGAACGCAAATGCTGATTTGTCGTCTCGATTTCCCGGTTTGGAAGATTATGAAACGTTCAAGGACGTACCAATCATACACAACTTGGTCCGTATTGCGTTTCCAAGCAATTTGGAGTGTAAATTTTCTTCTGAGTCGAGTTTCAACTCCAGTTTTACCATCCGCCTCCCATCTGCGGACAGCACGGCAACACCACCATACTCAATATTCACAACTATATTTTCATACGGTAAAAAGGTTACAACTCTCAATGAAGAGGACATTTCATTGAACACCAAGAACCCATTTTTGCTGAAGTTTTGGAGGTTTTTCTTCAACAAGTTTAACAATAAAGATGAAAGTGAATGCTCTACTGCTGTGAAGGGTATAACAGTTAAACAGATTCTTTATGAAAATGATGTCACTCGTTCACTTGGTAAGTCTACAAGCATAGTTGCAAAGCTGAAAATCAGATTGGTGCTCTTGTGGGAATTTGCCAAAGTTGCTGATTTCAATGATGCCAAAACTACCGCAAGTAAAATAATACTACCACAAAAAATTAAGGAAGAAAATATTGAGTATTCATCTCCACAGGTTGTGCCTGTTTCAGTGAAACATGAGGATATTCCGTTTGATTTCAATGCGAACACTGACGTACCGATTGCCTATCCTTACCAACGCAACTCTATTCAAAAAAACTTAGCGGCAGTTCCTTCAGTACCATTGACAACAATGGAAACACAAATAGACATGCGAAAAAACATTACTCCACCTCAACAACCACAGGAATTTCAACAGGCCGGTCTACAACAATTCCCATTTGAGTGTAGTAATGCTTCAGGCTTACAAACGCAAACACTCAATTTACAAGGAATGGGTATACAAATGGACCCTCAACAACCGCTTTCCCCTGGTCAACCCATTATGGAAGGGTATGCTACTCAACCAATGGTTCCAACGAACACTGGGTTTGTGCTATCATCTCCGGAGCCAAAACCCTATAATATGGAACAACCATACGATGCAGCTGAATTCAGTGACAAAACCGACTTTTCTAAGATTTACAAGGCAAACTTTCATGACATGCTTTAAGTACCGGCTACAATGTCATTGGACACATGTCGCCATCAGGATGGAATAAATGCGATAATGACATTACGAATTTGTATTCTGCCACACGCCAGAACGCTATGCGTCAAGAATAAACGAAGATATTTAGAGGCTGTATGTATTTAGAGTATTATTAGTTACAACAAATAATCACGATAATAGGAATTCGAAGTAGCTACAAAATAAGCTTGTTGACGGTACTCAGCTAGGAGCCTCTTGGGAGAGATGTCAATGGCAAAGAACTGACCTCTGCTGATAATTTTACGAATGCAACATCTGAACCCACCTCGATTGCCAAAAGAACCTATTGGTTCGTGTAACTAACAGAACCATCATTCTCCCAAGTCGCGTACCTTTTCTCCAGCTGTTCTGCGATCTAAAGAAATCCTAAATCTAGTTGCGATAATGAATCACATTTTGCAGCCATTACATTTTCCGGCGTATAAACATTGCTTTTGACTCGGCATAAATTGCGATAAAACTATTTAAGAATAATAGAAGACCACACTGCGTTTCTTGATAGACAACAAAATAGCTTAATTATGGACGGAAAAACTGTTGGGATCTTAGGTGGTGGCCAGCTAGGCCGGATGATTGTGGAATCAGCCAATCGTTTGAATATCAAAACTGTGATTTTGGATGCTGCCCTTTCTCCTGCTAAACAGATTAATGCTATGTCAGAGCACATTGATGGATCGTTCAAGGATCCTGAGCTGATTATGAGACTCGCAGCCAAATGTGACGTTTTAACTGTAGAAATCGAGCACATTGACGTCGAAGCTTTGAAACATGTCAAAGTTAAATACCCTCATATTCAGATCTATCCATTGCCAGAGACCATTAAGCTTATTCAAGATAAGTTTCTTCAAAAGCAACATTTGATCGAACACGATGTTCCTGTTGTTGTTTCTAAAGGCGTGAAAGAAAACACCAGTGCCGCACTTTTGGAAATTGGTGCTGAGTTTGGCTATCCTTTCATGTTGAAATCCAGAACCATGGCCTACGATGGTAGAGGGAACTTTGTAGTCAAATCTAAAGACACCATCGACGAAGCATTGCAAGCTTTGAAAGACCTTCCTCTTTATGCTGAAAAATGGTGTCCTTTCACCAAAGAATTGGCCGTGATGGTGGTTAGAGAAATCGATGGTGCTGTCCATGCTTACCCAACTGTTGAAACTATTCATAAGGACAATATTTGCCATTTGGTCTATGCTCCAGCCAGAGTGGCTGATACTATCGCCAAAAAGGCTTCTTTGACTGCGATGAATGCCGTCAAGTCTTTCCCAGGCTGTGGTATCTTTGGGGTTGAAATGTTCTTATTACCTGATGGAGAATTGTTGATCAATGAAATTGCTCCAAGACCACACAACTCAGGTCATTACACGATCGATGCTTGTGTAACATCCCAGTTTGAAGCTCACATTAGAGCAGTCACTGGTTTGCCAATGCCCGAAGGATTTACCCAATTAACCACCACCAACACCAATGCCATCATGTTGAATGTCTTGGGTGACGAAGTTCCAAACAAGGAATTAGAAGCTTGTCGTAGATCTTTGGAAACCCCAAACACTTCTGTCTATCTTTACGGAAAAACTACTAGACCACAAAGAAAAATGGGTCACATCAACATTGTTTCTTCTTCCATGGAAGACTGTGAAGCAAGATTGTCATACATATTGGGAGAGACTTCTGAAATCCCAGCACTGCTTGTTCCTCAAGAAAAGCCATTAGTCGGAATCATCATGGGATCTGATTCTGACTTGCCAGTTATGGCTGTTGGTGCTAACATCTTGAAACAATTTGGTGTTCCTTTCGAATTGACCATTGTTAGTGCTCATAGAACTCCACACAGAATGTCCAAATATGCAATTGAAGCAGCTAAACGTGGTGTTAAATGTATTATTGCCGGTGCTGGTGGTGCTGCCCATTTACCAGGTATGGTGGCAGCAATGACTCCATTACCAGTTATTGGTGTTCCAGTTAAAGGATCTACCTTGGACGGTGTTGACTCCTTACATTCGATTGTTCAAATGCCAAGAGGTATTCCTGTGGCTACTGTTGCTATCAACAACAGTACTAACGCTGCATTGTTAGCAATCAGAATACTAGGAGCTGCTGACTACAAATGGTTAACAAAAATGAGTGAATACATGAACAACATGGAAAACGAAGTGTTGGGAAAAGCCGAAGTATTGGAAGACATTGGTTATGAACAATACTTAACTGACAAGTTGAAAAAATAGTTAAATCTGATAATTGTATAGTACATTGAAAATATAAAACGCATAGAATAAACCAGTTTGATATTAAACATACAGAATCTTATAAAAAACTACGTCATCAAACATTAGTTATAGTGTGTATTGAACCGACAGATTTATGATAAAGATGAAAAACGAAGTAAATTTAATGCTAATATACATTGACTTGGATGCAAATAAAGTGATTCCTAATGGTATCAGACAAATGTAGCTGGGGACCAGGCTCAAATTCGTAGTCCTAATTTTCTGTATGGGAAAAGTCTGGTTATCACTGTGATCTCGTAACTAGGCAACTGAGAAGGGTACGTTAGGAAGGTGCTACAAATCAAAACTTCATAGTAGCATTCTTCCCTTTCTTCTTACCTTTCAATTTTTTCTGGATGTACTGTTGTTTTCTAGAATTTCTCCATCCAGAAGTAGAAATCTTCTTTGCATCAGTATCCATAGAATCTTCAGCGGCTTCAGCTGGTTGTTTGGTTAACTTTTCTTCATTTTGCTTTTTGGTAGATTCGATTAATTTTTCAGAAATTCTTTTATTTCTAGCATCAACAAACTCCGCAAACTCTCCACTACGTTTGATTGACTTAGCTCTCAACTTGGACTTGGATCTTAACGACTTTCCCATCTTGCTTTGTATCGTTTAAGAAAAGGGTTAGACACCAATTTTTCTACCTCATCAATAGGCGATGAGATGAGATATGGTAGCGCAGACTCATGATTAACGATATATGAGAGTGGGCGATTTTGCAAGCAAGTAAATGTTGCAGAGAGCCACAACTAGAATTGGTGTGGTTTCACTGTAAATGTGGTTCTGTGAAGGTAGAGTCTGCCTGGTCTGCCCAGCAGCAGAACTACAAAACTGTGCAAATTGGTTACTGAGAGTAGGATGCATATATAGACTACGAGACGAAAAGAGACAGATTAGAAGGCAGACAGTCTCAAGAAAATATACCATTGAGCACGGACGATATTTCCTACAACAGCAATACAAACGAACGCATTATGTCCAATTGTGAAATGCACAGTATGATGTTTTTGCCAACTATTCTGATTATGCTAGATACAGTAACAGTAAGACACGTTTAAATATTGATAACAAAAAACAACTGCAAACTAACAGGCCAAGATGTAGATCCCCAAGACCACTCAAACGTGTGCTTGTTTCTAGAGCCTGAGCTAACGGTTATAGTTCACAGTAACCAGTTTACAGTGCTCCACAATGTTGCAACTGCTAGCTGCAATAGATAGAATACTGCAGTTGCGGCGATACCGTTGTACTGCCTGGGATTGAGACGTTACATAAGCAAGGGTGGTGAAGATTTTGCGTGTCTCCACCAAAGTGACACTCATGTGACCTCGAGGGCTCCAGCCCTGGTAGTATCTGCACACCACAGCATGCTTAATTTGGAACGAATTTTTTATACTGACGGAGGTGGGACCTGTGAGGTAAAAATTTTCACTTGATAAATAAATCTTTCTTTTATTGTTATTTTGAAACACATTTAGTTGAACAAAATGTATGTAGCGACCATAACGAGTAGTTGGTGGATACCGCCGACAAGTTGGTGATAGCAAACGTTGTGGTTTCCCGTGCTCAATCGATGTTAATTTGAAGTTATGAATTGAGTTATTGGCGTTGTTGAATGCAACTTATTCTTGAATAGTGAAGTCATCGAGCACCATTCTAAACTGTCATAATCAAACAGTAACAGCGAGTTTAAACCAACGGAGACAAGACGACGTTTGTAGACAATTGCCAGGCAAAAAATCATGTACTAACATTCTTAGGGCTAATCTTAGAACTCAAAAGAGACTTGCTGCTAGTGTTGTTGGTGTCGGTAAAAGAAAGATTTGGTTAGATCCAAATGAAACTACCGAAATCTCTAACGCTAACTCCAGACAAGCTATTAGAAAATTATACAGAAATGGTACCATTGTCAAGAAGCCAGACACTGTTCACTCTAGATCTAGAGCTAGAGCTTTATTAGAATCTAAAAGATCTGGTAGACACATGGGTTACGGTAAGAGAAAGGGTACCAAGGACGCCAGAATGCCATCTCAAGTTTTATGGATGAGAAGATTAAGAGTTTTAAGAAGATTATTAGCTAAATACAGAGACGCTGGTAAGATTGACAAACACTTATACCACACTTTATACAAATCTGCTAAAGGTAACACCTTCAAACACAAAAGATCCTTAATCGAACACATTATCCAAGCTAAGGCTGAAGCTTTACGTGAAAAGGCCCTCAAAGACGAAGCTGAATCTAGAAGAGCAAGAAACAAGGCTGCTAGAGAAAGAAGAGCTCAAAGAGTTGCTGAAAAGAGAGAAGCTTTACTTGCTGAATCCGCTTAAGTTTTTTAACTTATTGTTCTGTTTAGTAAATATTAATATAAATATCATTCTATAAAGTTTCGTTTGTATTATAATAGTAATTAATATTGAATGGTGGTATCAACGTAAATCGTTCAATTTGCATGGAAAATGGTGATGAGCCTGGCATAGACCCATTCGTGGTCTTGATTTGATTTACACCGTGTTTGCTACAAGGTTTGAAAGAATCTAATGTCTAAAATTATTATATATGAATTGAATATGCAAAGAGATCAATAATTTAACCTGGAGTAGTTGATATGCAGTGGTTAACAATATTGTTTATAACCGATGGCCCGGCACAAGACTAAACACTACTGTCAATATAGCAGTGCATACCAAAATTAATGACAAAACCCACAAACTCCGTTTCAATAGCAATTGGTAAACGAATTTTTCTCTAATTCGGATTATTGAAGAACGATCCGGAGACTTGGAAAACGATTCTGAGTATCCTAGCCAACACAATATTGGATCAATTAGATATATCGATGAAATTAAACAATAAAATGCAATTAAGTATGGAAGAATTATCACTGGTCTAAGGGATTTTCTGTAACTCAAAAATACAAAAATGAACGAGATCCAAAACCCAATGAATAAAAAGAAGAACCCCACAATAATCCGGATAAAATTTGTATGATTGATATTTCTGATTGCCATGAAATTTAAAAATCTTGGTAAATGATCGGACTCCATTCTATAAAAGATAAATTGTTTTACATGTTGAAACACGTCAGGATCATCTCTACCATCGGTCTCGATGCATTTGATTACATGTTCATTCATATCGTGCGGTAAATGTAAGTTCTTTTCTGCGTCTTGAACAAAGTATTTCAACAATAAATTATGCGATGAATCCTTAAGGTTGTCTCTTGTGACAAATGACGAGTGCTGAGAAAGTGCCAGAGAATCTCTAATCAATCTTTCTAAAAATTCTGGGTTGATGATTGACATTCGTTTTGGTGGTTCTGCAAAGTCTGGAATTTGGGAAATGGAAAATGATCGATTGAATGATTGTTGTCTTTGTGGAGTCTGTACTTTTTCGCCAGTTCCCTGAAGCAAATCTGTACTTGAACGATCGAAATTGTTGGCATCATCGTCGAGAAGTCTAGAGTGCGAAGATACTCTCTTTTCGAAGGGGATTCTTGGAGAAGGTTGACGTGAGATCTGTTGGGAAAACGTAGAGTTGGGAGATACTCTTTCTGGTAGAAGTTTCGGCGATCCTTGTAACTTGGGTGAATGTGGCAGTTGAGGTTCATTTTGGTGTGTTATTTGATACTGGTGCAAAACTTCCTGTAATTTAGGATCCAAATGGTCCATGGAAATGTCCCCTCGCAAGAACTGTGATAATCTGTTTGAATCATTGTCTTGCAAGACATTATCGTTAATGATCAAATCTAACAAAATAGACGAAGATAAACTTTTGTGCTTGGACTGGGACGAGTTTCTGAACTTTCTTAAATTCAAAGATTGCTCAAATGTAGAATGTCCCACGATAGACTCTCTCAATCCTTTGACGTAGTGTTTACACAAATTGGAATGGTTGATGAGATCGAACCAAAAATCAATATAATTCACTTTATTCTCCACATCTCTCATGAACTGATAGAACGTCATCAAATCAACCGGTGACTTTGTTTTATTCGACAAGATCTCGCCTAGGGTTGGCAACCGATCCAACTGTAGTTGGACATGAGTATCGTTGAGATGACTCAAATTATTGATATATTGCGATGCCATTGGGACTAATGACAAATCGTGCAATCAACTGTCTGTTTATGATGCTTTAAACGGGATTTCTATAGTATGAAAGTATCAGGTGTGATAATCAATGATTGGAAAAGGAACAAACGAAGGACAAACAAAGACTAATTCCACGCGGTTTTTAGCAACCTAGATTACTGTCCCAAATTAGAAATAAGAATATGTCAAACCCCAGGGCTGGTGGTAACAACAATTAGTTCTATAAATTCTTATCGTTTAAACAACAAATCATGGTTGTACACCAGGTTAATGTTTTTTTTTGCTTCGCGGTTATGCATATAAACTACTTATTTTGTGAAAAATCAAAATATATTCCTGGCGATTTCATACTGGAACTTTACCGTGGCTAGCATGGTGACGGCGGCCTTGATCCGTGAAATGCACAGGGTTTTGGTATGCGAATGTCTTGTTGAAACAAGACTAGAGATGGATTTTATGGTTTTAGATTACAATTTAAAGTAGTTTCTGGCTGGAGAAGAAAGTAGGGTCGTTACGATTGATGTCCAAATTGGACAGTAGCATGGGTCCTTTGTGTCCAGCCGATAAAACAACACTGTCGAAGAACACTGGAGAAACAGCACTGGATAATATCACTGTAGAAGTAACTCTGGGGAAAACCACTGTAGAAGTAACTCCTTCACTGTACGAGGGACATTGTAGAAGGAACTGGAACTGATTTACACCGTCATGCTGGTGTAGTTAGTGTTATTGTGCTACACCGTTGTTGTAGTTGACCGAAGTAGCCACTGGCCAACACGTTCCCTACATTCTTTCGTGAAGACACTTCTTGACTGCTGCCGCACTATATTTGTAAACGGTGTTCGACTGCAGCAAAAACCCTCCCAATATTCGTCCCATTCTGTACTGCTACGCCATCGTACAATGATTTTCATGTACGAGAGACCTTCCATAGTTTCCGGCAGTCTGGATTAGGCCAGAACTGCGACACATGGATCGCAGATATCGGGCAAAAATGAACCATGCCAATTGATAAAAATGGAAGACATGAAAGAACAAAACATTGTCTATAAGGTAAACGGCAATGAATACAGAACCAAAACAGGAATACAATTAAAAAGCAAATCTGTCAACACACGGGCATGAAGACATTTATGGAAAAAAGTCCGAGGCATGGAATTAGCCTGAGGCATCCTTAACTGCGACAACGCCGTAGGGCCCGACGAGTCAATATTTGTACTTAAATAGTTACCAAGAGCAATGCAACACTGCAAGGCATCGAGACAAACCCACATCAGACGATTACAATATCGATTTGCGGCATGTAATTCTCTGAAGTTGTAGGAAATGCTCTTCACTGGTTGGCAACAAGGCTCCAATTTCAAATAATGTAAAACTTAATGTAAAACAATGAACCGTTATTCCATCAATCTCCCAATTAGGGAAGTCCCACACCGCCCGTACGTTTAATCTTTTCCATCGCAGGTTGCCCTGATGCTGGTGGTGCGGCCCCGATTATTACAAAGGATTGCCGTAGCGATGCGAACAAAGAACTGGCAACCATGCCCAGGCCTTGGCCCAATGCGAGCAAGAACAACGTGGTGGCCGTTCCCTGACGACCCATTCATCAGTAGACTAGCAACTATTGCATCTAAGCCTGGAGCCTTGCGGTATCATGGCTACATTCATTGCTGCAGATCAAATTCAAGGAAATCACGGGGGACAGAACCATGTGTATGAACCTGTTACTAGATCTAAGGGCATGGAAATGCCTAATATGGAGACTACATGTAACATTGTCACGTTTTAGTATTGGCATTTAATAGAACTGGCATAATTTTGCACCCATTGAACAGACGGCAAAATGCTGCGAAAGTAGCACAGTTGCCATTTCTCAAAGTGGCATACTTAACCTTAGAACGGAAAACATTGAATGATGCATTGTTTTCGAGGTACCGGTAACGGCATTTTGGTCGCTTAGGCAGCGTAATATGTCAAGTGTCCCCTTTGAGTATTTTAATGCCGTAACATGAAGGGTGGCCTAATTAGTCCCGTGGGCCCTTATATAACATTTGAAATGAGCAATATTTAAATAGTACGAAAATCAAAGTTAATGGAACCCCAAACCAAACTTTTAATATTGTCCGAAGTTGAGTTTGCCATTATGATCCCAATGTAAACGTTTACTCCTTCCTTCCACAGGATACAGCTAAATTTTGAAATGTCCACCATATTGTTTATTTCCAGTCCTGCAAGGCCATCCACTAAATGTCTCCCATCATATAAACAAGTCCTCCAAATCATAAATCAAGAAAAACCCTCAACCATTACCGTTATCACTACAGTCCAGCATATTCTACTATTATATTTATTAAAAACATAAGTCAAAGGAATTATCTACTTCTAGAGTGTCTCAATTATGTGTTGGTTAGAATTAAAATTGGTATATTAACCATTTGGCCCAAATTCTCCCTTCCAGCCTCGATGATATATCTTCCTCGTGGTATATCATTCTTGTGATAATATTTGTCAGTCCCGCTGTTCATTATTCAGACTAGATTTCCACTAGTCTGTTCCTGGTATCCGTTTGACCTGGAAATACTGCACGGTGTATTTTCATGTTGGTTTGTTTCCAAAAATAATCTGGAAAGTTTCCCATCATCTTTACTGTTGAGCATGTCAAGAAATAAATTCTAACACCAAAACAATCAACCCGAACTGATTTGTGCTTGTTCAATTTGAAAAAAAAAGTTGCCTCATTTTATAATCTATTCTGTCAAATCTTGCTTCTTTGCATTAACTGTACCAGTGCATTGTTTAGCTTCAATATGGTGAATTAACCATTGGAAATTGTTTTCAAAAAATTCAAAACATCCAGCACATCTTCCCCCAATATTATTTCTTTCGTTTGATTTGGTTCCTGGTGGGTAAATGAAATGTAATGCTTTCAAATGAGTCTTGAAGGTGTCTCTTCTGGAGAATCCTCCTGTTGGATGACATTTAGTTCCTAAAACTCCTTGTTCTTGGTAAAATGGGCATACGAAAGCTTTCGATGAACTGTGTTTTTTCAAATGTCTAGTCAAGTATCCCTTAACCTTAAACGTTGCATCACAGTGAGGGCAGTCAAATGATGAGTCTGATCCAGTTGATGAAGTTCTTGACTTCTTGCGACCACGAGATCCTGGCCCCGATACAGTCATGTCGATAGTGTCAAGTTTGCTTGGGTATTCCATACTAGGCAAGTAGTGGCTATGGCCATCATGACGCACAGATTCTTGACTGCTTGGTACTTTAATTAGTTGATTATCTAAATGGAATTCGTCTAAGCCAGGGAAAGTTTTAGAACCCTTAGTAAATTTCGAAGGTTCAAATTTGAACTTATCATTAAATTTATCATTGAACTCGGATTCGTATCTTGATTGTTCAACAGAGTTGTCGATTTTTTGACTTGCTAATTGCAATGACAAATTTGAATCACTGCCATTGAAATCAAATTGATATTCTTCCAACTTAATTTTCTTATAACTAATATCAGAATTGGTGGTGGTCAAGTATTCATCATCAGATAATGATCTCTTCTTAGTATCCT
>ERZ778017.1992-NODE-1992-length-17904-cov-5.144434_pt1 | contig 17904 bp, 14 predicted proteins | sample MGYA00375747_ERZ778017 | MGnify/ENA primary metagenome ERZ778017 (study PRJEB29350, sample SAMN05509838) | bioreactor metagenome | biome: bioreactor; material: wastewater | place: South Africa: University of Cape Town | collected 2014-03-17 ...
CAACTGGTCGTCGACGAACAATATGCGCTCGGCGCTGATGTCGAGCGCCTCCAGCGCCAGCCGGTAGGCTCGCGGATCGGGCTTCAGGATTCCGGTGTGCGTGGCGTCGACCAGCGCGTCCACGTCGCGCAGGATCTCGAGCCGATCCATGAACGGACGCCCCCAGAACAGCTCCAGCTCGTTCGACAGAATGCCCACGCGCAGGCCGGCCGCCCGCGCCGCACGCACCGTCCGATGCGCCGACTCGCGCACCGAACGGTTCGGATCTTCGCCGCGGATCGCCTGGAAGAAATCGAGCGGAGTCCACGCCGGCCGCCCGAGCATCGAGCCGACCTCGCCGGCCCGCCGCGCCCAGTAGTCGCGTTCGCTGATCTCGCCGCGCTCCATGCTGCGCCACAACGGGTCGGTGGCGGGATCGACCGGCCCCAGCCAGCCGAGCGTGCCCTGCGCCAGGCCGAGCAGGCGCTCCGACTCGCGGTGCCGCTCGAAGGCGGTGTAGGTGACGACGCTGCCGAAGTCGAGCAGCAATGCGTCGAATCGGCGCGCACCGGCAGCGCCCGCATCCACGCAGGACGCCAACCCGCTCGCCGGTCTCGTTTCGGCCGCCTCTGCCACTCCTTCGCTCTCGCTCACGTCGTCCTCGCTCCCTGCGGCAGTGCATCTGCCCGCGACCGGCGACCGAGTGTGCCGCAACGGGAGATTGGTTGTCAACGAAACGAATTCCCAAAAGAGACGACGATCGGACACCCATGGGACGACGTTCGCTACTCGGTCCGGTTCCCGCCATGGGTCTTCCGCCCAGTGGCGAAATTGGTTGCGATGACAACGACCCAGTGGTAGAACGGCGTCGAAGCGCCAGCCGAAGACGCCTCGCCGCACAGGAGACCCGATGACCACCGAATCCCCCACCGCGCCGCGCGGCGGCCTGCGACTGCCCGCGCTCGTCGCCACCGCCGTCGGCGTCGTCGTCGTGCAAAGCACGATGATCAGCATGCTCAACGGCGCCGGCCTGGGTGCGCTGAACTACCTCGTCGCCATCGGGCTCGCCGCGCTGCTCGCCGCCAGCTACGTGCTGTCCTTCGCCGAACTGTCGCTGATGCTGCCGCGCGCCGGATCGGTCAGCGCCTACACGCAGGCGGCGATCGGGCCCGGCCCGGCGATCATCGCGGCACTGTCGGGATACGTGGCGGTCGCGATGCTCGGCATTCCGGCGGAACTCATCCTCGTCGATGCGCTCGCGGCGCAACTCGCGCCCGGCCTGACGAACGCGGTGGGCCAGCCGAGCCTGCTGCTGCTCGCGGTGTTCTGCCTGCTGAACCTGCGCGGCATCGACGCTTTCGCGCGGCTGCAGAGCGTGCTCGTCACGGTGATGTTCGTCGGCATTCTCGTGATCGGCCTCTCGGGCGCGCTCAGCGGAAACGTCGGCGCCGTGGTCGCCGCACAGCCCTTCGAGCCGGCAGCGGCACTGTCGCTGGTCGCACTTGCGATCTGGGGTCTCGTCGGACTGGAGTTCGTCTGTCCGATGATCGGAGAGGCGCACAACCCGAAGCGCGACGTGCCGCGCGCGATGTTCATCGGCCTCGTGCTGATCGTCGTCGCCTACGGCATGTACTGCGTGGCCGGGCTCGCCATGCTCGGCCCCGAAGCGCTGGGCTCGGCCACGCCGCACATGGAGCTGGCGCTGGCGATCTTCGGCGAGCCGGCGCGCATCGGCTTCGCGCTGCTGGCGATCCTGGGCAGCGCCACGCTGCTGAACACCGTTCTGGCGAGCGTCTCGCGGATGGTGCAGGGCATGGCGCAGAGCGGTCAGTTGCCCGCGCTGTTCGCGCGCGAGAACCGCGCAGGCGCGCCCGCGCCGGCGCTCGTCGCGCTTGCGCTGGGGATCGGCGCGGTTCGCGTGCCGCTCGGCATGGACGCCGGATCGATCCTGTCGCTCACCGTGGCGGCGGCCGGGTGCTGGCTGATCGCGTATATCATCGTCCACGTCGATCACATCGTCCTGCGCCGCCGCTTGCCTCATACACCGCGCCCCTTCCGCTCGCCGTGGTTCCCGCTTCCGCAGTTGCTCGGCATCGTCGGCATGGCATACGTCTTCCTGAACATCTCGCCCACGCCCGAACTCTCCGGACCGATCTACCGAAACGTCGCCTGGATGCTCGGCATCACCTGCGCGTTCGCCTTGTTCTGGACGCTCGCCGTGCAGCGGCGCAATCCGTTCCGCGCGCTTCCGTTGGAACAGGCCGCGCCGGTCGTGGCGCCGCCGATCGCTGCCGCGAGCGCCGCCGAATGAGCGCAAGCCCCAGCGGGCGCAGGCCCGCCCCCGCGCGCACGCGACGCAAGGTCGCGCAGCCGATGCCCAACGACGGCGACGCGCTGTGGCTGCACGAATTCATCCCGTACAAGCTGGCGGTGGTCGCCAACCGCCTGAGCCAGTCGATCGGCGCGCTGTTCGAGGAGCGCTTCGGCATCCAGATCCCCGAATGGCGCATCCTGATGGCGCTGCACGCGCACGGCCCCACTGCGCCGAACGAGGTGGTCGAACGGACGAGCATGGACAAGGCGCGCGTGAGTCGCGCGCAACGCCGGCTCGTCGAACTCGATCTCGTCGCCGCCAGCGAAGACCCGCGCGATCGGCGCCGGCTCGTGCTGTTCCTCACCAAGAAGGGAACGGCGCTGTGCCGCTCGATCATTCCGGAAGTGCGGCAGAGGGAAGCCTGGTTCCTCGACGTGCTCGATGCGCGCGAGCGCGAGACGCTCGACCGCGCGCTCACGCGGCTCTTCGAACGCAGCCAGGAACTGCGCGAGGCAGGCAGGCTTCCTCCCGGCGAAGACGAAGCGCGCGGCCGGGCGGGCTGAGGCGAACCGTACCGGAACCCCCCGCCCGCCTTGCGCATCACCCGACTCATCCGGATCCTCTTCGTCGCCTGGCGCTACGGACTCGACGAGATCGCCGTCTCGGGCGCCGCCGCGACGACCGGATCGCGCTGGGCGCTCGCCGGCGGCCGCGTGCTGCGCTTCGGCCGCCGGCTCGATGCGCCCGCCGGCGCGCGCCTGCGCCAGGCGCTCGAGAGCCTCGGCCCGATCTTCGTCAAGTTCGGCCAGGTGCTGTCCACCCGCCGGGACCTGCTGAGCGCGGAGATCGCCGACGAACTGGCGCTGCTGCAGGACCGCGTGCCGCCTTTCCCCGGCGCGCTCGCCGTTCGCGAGATCGAGCGTGGCCTGCGTCGCCCGATCGATGCGCTGTTCGACTTCTTCGAGCGCGAGCCGATCGCGTCGGCCTCGATCGCGCAGGTGCACCTGGCGCGGTTGAAGGACGGCCGCGAGGTCGCGGTCAAGGTCGTGCGACCGGGAATGGCCGGAGTCATCGATCGCGACCTCGAGCTGCTGCGCACCGCCGGCAGCCTCCTCGTGCGCGTTTCGGCCGACGCGCGCCGGCTGCGCCCGCTCGACGTGATCGACGAGTTCGACACCTACCTGCACGACGAGCTGGACCTGATCCGCGAGGGCGCCAACGCCAACCAGCTGCGCCGCAACTTCGAGGGCTCGCGGCTGTTGCGCGTGCCGGAGATCCACTGGGACTGGTGCGCCTCGAACGTGCTGACGATGGAGCGCATGCGCGGCATCCCGATCAGCCAGATCGAACGCATGCGCGAGGCGGGCATCGACCTGAAGCGGCTGTCGCGCGAAGGCGTGGAGATCTTCTTCACGCAGGTGTTCCGCCACGGCTTCTTCCACGCCGACATGCACCCGGGCAACATCCTCGTCGGCGCCGAAGGCGAAGACTTCAACCGCTACATCGCGCTCGACTTCGGCATCGTCGGCACGCTCTCCGAGTTCGACAAGGACTACCTCGCGCAGAACTTCCTCGCCTTCTTCCGCCGCGACTACCGGCGCGTGGCCGAGCTGCACGTCGAGTCGGGATGGGTGCCGCCCGACACGCGCGTCGAGGAACTGGCCGGCGCCGTGCGCGCCTGCTGCGAGCCGTTCTTCGACCGGCCTCTGAAGGAGATCTCGCTCGGCCTGGTGCTGCTGCGCCTGTTCCAGGCGTCGCGCCGCTTCAACGTCGAGATCCAGCCGCAGCTCGTGCTGCTGCAGAAGACGCTGCTGAACATCGAAGGGCTCGGCCGGCAGCTCGACCCCGAGCTGGACCTGTGGGTCACCGCCAAGCCGATCCTCGAGCGCTGGATGCAGGAGCAGATCGGGGTGGCCGGGCTGCTCGAGCGGATTCGCATCGAGGCGACGCACTGGAGCCGGATGCTGCCGGAGTTGCCGCGCCTGGCGCACCAGGCGCTGGAACGCCAGGCACATCCGAAGACCGATCCGCTCACGCGCGCCCTCGAAACGCTGACGCGCGAGCAACGCGACATGCGCCGCTGGATCGCCGCGCTCGCGCTGCTGGTCGTCGCGCTGGTCGCCGTCCAGGCGCTCCGCTGGCTCGTATAGCTTCCGAGCCACACCGCCGCCTCCAAAAATCGGGTAAGGTTTCGCGCCATTTTTCGGATCAGCGACCGATGTTGACCACGCTGGTGATGATCTACCTGGCCGTGACGGTCGGGATCGGCCTGTACGCGGCGCAACGCGTCAAGAGCTCGAAGGACTATCTCGTCGCCGGCCGCAGCCTGCCGCTGTACATGAACGTCGCCACGGTGTTCGCCACCTGGTTCGGTGCGGAGACCGTGCTCGGCGTCTCGTCGACCTTCCTGCGCGAGGGCCTCGGCGGCGTCGTCGCCGACCCCTTCGGCGCGTCCTTCTGCCTGATCATCGTCGCGCTCGTCTTCGCGCGTCCGTTCTACCGGATGGAGTTGCTGACGATCGGCGACTTCTACCGCAAGCGCTACAACCGCACGGTGGAGATCGGCGCGGGCCTGGCGATCACGCTGTCCTACCTCGGCTGGACCTCCGCCCAGATGGTCGCGCTGGGCATCGTCTTCAACACGCTGTCGGGCGGGACGATCCCGCTGTCGCAGGGCATCGTGCTCGGCGCAATGGTGGTGCTCGTCTACACGCTGTTCGGCGGCATGTGGTCGGTGGCGTTCACCGACCTCTTCCAGACGGTGATCATCATCGTCGGGCTGCTCTACATCGCCTTCCTGCTCGGCGGCATGGCAGGCGGCTTCGGCGCCGTCTGGGATGCCGCCGTTCGCGAGAACAAGCTGCGGTTCTGGCCGAGCGCGAACCTGAGGGACTGGATCGCTTTCGTCGCCGCCTGGGGGACGATGGCGATCGGCTCGATCGCGCAGCAGGACGTCTTCCAGCGGGTCACCTCGGCGAAGACCGAGGACACCGCCGTACGCGGCACGCTGCTGGGCGGCGCCATCTACTTCGTCTTCGCGTTCGTGCCGATGTTCATCGCGGTGTCGGCGCTGCTGATCGAGCCCGACAAGGTGCGCTCGATCCTCTCCGACGGCTCGCTCGACTTCCAGCTGATCCTGCCGCAGCTGATCCTGGACCAGACGCCGCTGTTCGCGCAGGTGATGTTCTTCGGCGCGCTGCTGTCGGCGATCCTGTCGACGGCCAGCGGCGCACTGCTCGCGCCCACGGCGGTGTTCACCGAGAACGTGCTGCGCCCGCTGCTCGGCGGACGCATCGGCGACAGGCAGATGCTCGTCATGCTGCGCATGGTGCTGGTGATCTTCGCGTTGTGCGTGATGCTGTTCGCGCTGAACAGCGAATCGTCGATGTTCCAGATGGTGCAGAACGCCTACAAGGTGACGCTGGTCGCGGCGTTCACGCCGCTCGCCTTCGGGCTGTTCTGGCGCCGCGCCACGCCGCAGGGCGCGATGATGTCGGTCATCTTCGGGCTGGTCGCCTGGGGAATCTCGGAGCTGAGCGCACCCGATGCGCTGATCCCGCCGCAGTTCGTTGGCCTGGGCGCGTCGATCTTCGGCATGGTCTTCGGCTCGATCGCGCCGCGCATCGCCGGCGGCGCCGGCCATCCGGATGCGGTGCGCGGAAAGATCGCGCATTGACCTGCGGAGCCGCTTCGCGGCGGCCGCGTTGCTTTCCGCGGCAGGGCGGATCGGGGGACCGCGTACGCCTGCGTGTTAAGCTTTCCGACAAGTGCTTCTCGAGCGCTGCAAGTAGCTGATAACAAAAGGAAAACGTGAACATCGTCATCCTCGCCGCCGGCCTGGGAAAGCGGATGCGCTCGGCGCTTCCGAAAGTCCTGCATCCGCTGGCGGGCAAACCGCTGCTGCAGCACGTCGTCGACGAAGCGCGCGCCCTCGATCCGGATACCATCGTCGTCGTCTACGGGCACGGCGGCGAAGCGGTCTCGCAGGCGATCCCCGGAGACGACCTGCGCTGGGTGCTGCAGCAACCGCAACTGGGCACCGGCCACGCGGTGCAGCAGGCGGCGCCGCTGCTCGCCGACGGCGTCCCCACGCTGGTGCTGTACGGCGACGTGCCGCTCATCCGCGCCGCGACGCTCGATCGGCTTCTGCAGGCGGGCGGCCAGGACGCGCTCGCGCTGCTCACGGTCGAACTGGACGATCCCACCGGCTACGGGCGGATCGTGCGGCGCGACGGGCGGATCGTACGCATCGTCGAGCATCGCGACGCCGACGAGGTGCAGCGCCGGATCCGCGAGATCAACACCGGAATCCTCGCTGCACCGACACCGGCGCTGAAGCGCTGGCTGGCGGCGCTGGGCAACGACAACGCGCAGGGCGAGTATTACCTCACCGACATCGTCGCCTTCGCGGTCCAGGATGGCGTGCGCGTCGAATCCGCGCAGCCTGGGCAGGCGTCGGAGACGCTCGGCGTGAACAGCAAGCTGCAACTGGCACAACTCGAACGGCTCCTCCAGGCGCGGATCGCCGCGCGGCTGATGGAGGAAGACGGCGTTCGGCTGGCCGATCCGGCCCGGCTCGACGTGCGCGGCCGCCTGCGCTGCGGGCGCGACGTCTTCATCGACGTCGGCTGCGTGTTCGAGGGCGAGGTCGAACTGGGCGACGACGTCGAGATCGGCCCGTACTGCACGATCCGCTCGGCGCGCATCGGCGCCGGCACCCGCGTCCTGCCGTACTCGAACATCGACGACGCCGTGGTCGGGGCGAATGCGCGCATCGGCCCGTTCGCGCGGCTGCGCCCCGGCACCGAGCTGGGCGACGGAACGCACGTGGGCAATTTCGTCGAAATGAAGAACACGAAGATGCGTGCCGGATCCAAGGCGAACCACCTTGCCTACATCGGCGACGCCTCGATCGGCGAGCGCGTGAACGTCGGCGCCGGTACGATCACCTGCAACTACGACGGCGTGAACAAGCACGAGACGGTGATCGGCGACGACGCCTTCATCGGCAGCGACACGCAGCTCGTCGCGCCGGTGAAGGTCGGCCGCGGCGCCACGATCGGCGCAGGCACGACGCTCACGCACGATGCGCCGGAAGGTCGCCTGACGTTGTCGCGCGCGAAGCAGGCGACGATCGATTCCTGGAAACGACCGGCCCCGAAGAACACCCGGACCGGATAGCGTGACAACCCGCGCCGCGGAGCGCGCCCGCCGCCCACGAGCGGCCGGGGAACGCCGCAGCGCACAGGAGCAGTCTGCAACATGTGTGGAATCGTCGGGGCGGTCGCCCAGCGCAACGTCGTACCGATCCTCATCGAGGGTCTGCGCAGGCTCGAATACCGGGGCTACGACTCGGCCGGCATCGCCATCCTGAACGGCGCGATGGAGCGCGTGCGCTCGGTGGGCCGGGTTTCCGACCTCGAGGCGCGCACCCGCGAGATGCGAGCGATCGCGCCCACCGGCATCGCGCATACGCGCTGGGCCACGCACGGCGGCGTCTCGGAGAAGAACGCGCATCCGCATTTCTCTTCGCGCGACGGCGTCGAGGTCTCGGTCGTGCACAACGGCATCATCGAGAACCACGAGGCGCTGCGCGCGCGGCTCCTCGAGGCCGGCTACCAGTTCGTCAGCGACACCGACACCGAGGTCATCGCGCACCTGCTGCACAGCCACGTCGCGTCCGGGTTGAAACTCTTCGAGGCGATGCAGCGGACCGTTCGCGAGCTGTCGGGCGCCTACGCGATCGCCGCGATCCACGTCGGCGAGCCGCACACCGTCGTCGGCTCGCGCCGCGGCTCGCCGCTGCTGCTCGGCGTGGGCGAATCGAACGCCGAGGGCAGCGAGAACTTCCTCGCTTCCGACACGTCGGCGCTGCTGCAGGTCACGCGCCGCGTCGCGTACCTCGAGGACGGCGACGTCGTGCGCATCGGCACCGACGGCTACTCGATCGTCGATCTCGAAGGCAGGCCCGTGCACCGGCCGATCGTCGAGAGCCAGCTGTCGGCCGACTCGATCGAGCTGGGCCAGTACCAGCACTACATGCAGAAGGAAATCTTCGAGCAGCCGGGCGCCATCGCCAACACGCTCGAGATGGTGACGAACGCATCGTCGGTGTCGGCGGGCCTGTTCGGCGCCGAAGCCGAGGAGGTGTTCGCACGCACGAAGCACATCCTGATCCTCGCCTGCGGAACGAGCTGGCACGCCGGACTGGTCGCGAAATACTGGCTCGAGGCGATCGCCGGCATTCCGGTGTCGGTGGAGATCGCCAGCGAATACCGCTACCGCGACTCGGTCGCGCTACCGAAGACGCTGGTGATCACCGTCTCGCAATCGGGCGAGACGGCCGACACGCTGGCCGCGCTGCAGCACGCGACGACGATCGGCCTGCGCGATTCGCTGTCGATCTGCAACGTGCCCGAATCGGCGCTGGTGCGCCAGAGCCGGCTGCGCTTCCTCACGCGCGCCGGCCCCGAGATCGGCGTCGCGTCGACCAAAGCCTTCACCACGCAGCTCACCGTGCTGTTCGTGCTCACGCTCGTGCTCGCGCGCCAGCGCAGGCGCCTGTCGGCGGCGAAGGAGAAGGAGCTGCTCGCGCAGCTGCGTCACCTGCCGGCGGCGATGAACCACGTGCTGGAATGCGAGGGTGCGGTGCGCCACTGGGCGAACCGCTTCGCGCCGAAGCAGCACGCGCTGTTCCTCGGCCGCGGCGTGCATTACCCGATCGCGCAGGAGGGCGCCCTCAAGCTCAAGGAGATCACCTACATCCACGCCGAGGCCTACGCGGCGGGCGAACTGAAGCACGGTCCGCTCGCGCTGGTCGACCGCGACATGCCGGTGGTCGTCGTGGCCCCCAACGACTCGCTGATCGAGAAGCTGAAGTCGAACCTGCAGGAAGTGCGCGCGCGCGGCGGCGAGCTGTTCGTGTTCGCCGACCGCGACACGCTGATCGAGCCGAGCGACGGGGTGAACATCATCAACCTCGGGGATCACGCGGGGTTGCTGTCGCCGATCCTGCACGTGGTGCCGCTGCAGCTGCTGGCGTATCACGTGGCGCTGGTGCGAGGGACGGATGTGGATAAACCGCGCAATCTGGCTAAAAGCGTGACGGTGGAATGACCGTCACGCGTGACTGCGCGGTTTACGGCGAAGGCTGACTTTCGTCGCAGGCGAAAGTCAAGGCCACGTAGCGGCCAGCCGGAGTCACAAGCCGCGCGCCGCCGCTCGCCTCCAGGTCCGGGATACCGGCGGTAGCGTTTGCGCCCGCGGAATCGATTCCAAGAGCGGCAACGCTACGCTTCGTGGCACCGCCGCATGGTCGCGCGCGGGCCGTCCGCGGAATACAGCGTTTCCAGGTCCGAAACGGTTTTCGCGGCCAAAAGTGCCGCAAGCCGCAGCGCGGAAAAGCTGAGCGGCCCTGCCGGGTGCTGCGAGCGAACACGGGGATCAAGGCTTGCCCCGACGATCGGGTAGCCTTCACTGTCGACCCTGGATTCACATTACCGGTGCATGCCATGAGCCTGTTCGAATCGATGAAGGGAGTGCAGATCCCCACGACGGAAGCCGAGAGGAACGAACTCGTCGTCACCGAGAGCTCCCATGGGATCTGGGACTACCATCTTTCGCGTCGCGCCAACATCATGCGTTCCCTGTGCGGCACGCCGACCATGCCGACGGCGATTCCCGTTTCGGCGTGGGGTGCGCAGCCGGACGAGAAGCTGCCCAAGCGCCCCGTCTACTGCGAAGCATGCGCGCGCCTGGCCTGGCCACAAGGCGAAGCCGACGACGACACCACACGCCGGGAATCGGGCAGCGCCTGACCTTACATCCCGAGATACGCCCGCTGCACGGCCTCGTTCGCCAGCAGTCTGGGGCCGGTATCGCTCAGCGTCACCTGTCCCGTCTCCAGGACGTAGCCGCGATCGGCGATGGACAGCGCCGCCTGCGCGTTCTGCTCCACCAGCAGGATCGTGGTGCCCTCAGTCTTCAGCCGTTCGATGACACCGAAGATCTCGGTGGCGACGAGCGGCGCCAAGCCCATCGACGGTTCGTCGAGCAGCAACAGCCTGGGACGGCCCATCAGCGCCCGCGCCAGTGCGAGCATCTGCTGTTGGCCTCCGGACAAGGCGCCGGCCGGAGAATCGGCGCGCTCCTGGAGGACTGGAAACAGCGCGTACATCCGTTCGAGATCGTCGTCGACCTCACGGTCGCGGCGGGTCACGGCGCCGAGCCGGAGGTTGTCGACGACGCGCATGGGCCCGAACACCTGTCGACCTTCCGGCACCTGGCAGATCCCGGCGTGCACGCGCTGATAGGGACGCGCTCGTGAGATCTGCCGTCCGTTGAAGACGATCGAGCCCCCTGTGGCCGGTTGTACGCCGGACAACGTGCGAAGGAGCGTCGTCTTGCCCGCGCCGTTGGCTCCGACGAGTGCAACCAGTTCGCCCTCCGACACGCTCAGGTCGATCGAACGCAGCGCCTGGACACGACCATAGTGGCTCGACAGGTCCTTCACCTCCAGCAGCGGGCTCACGCGGCAGCTCCCAGGTAAGCGGCGATCACCTCGGGGTTGCGACGCACTTCGTCGACCGTTCCCTGGACGAGGCGCCGGCCATAGTCGAGCACCAGCACCTGATCCGAGATCCCCATCACGAGTTTCATGTCGTGTTCGACAAGAATGACCGTGACGCCCTCGTCTGCAACCCGGCGGATCAGCGTGGCGATCTCGGATTTCTCGGTCTGGTTCAGGCCCGCGGCGGGTTCGTCGAGCAGCAGGAGCCGGGGGCCCGCGGCAAGTGCGCGAGCGATCTCCAGTCGCTTGAGCGCTCCGTACGGCAGTTCGCTGGCCTGCGCGTTCGCGAAAGCCTGGATCCCGACGAAATCCATCAGCGAAAGCGCGCGCTCACGATACTGCGCATCCGCCTTGCGCAACGCAGGAGGCTGCAGCATGCCCAGCAACAGGCTCCCCTGGAGCAGCTGGTGGGCGCCGATCATCACGTTCTCGACGGCGCTCATGTTCATGCAGACCTGGAAGTTCTGGAAGGTTCGACTGAGCCCGGCGCGTGCGACTCGTTCGGGCGACCAGTTGTGCGCACGCGTCCCGAACAGGGTGATGCTTCCGGCGTCGGGCGTGTAGACACCGGTAATGAGGTTGATCAGCGTCGTCTTGCCCGCGCCGTTCGGCCCGATCATTGCGTGGACCGTTCGCGGCACGACGTCGAAGCTCACTTCGCGGATCGCATGCACGCCGCCGAAGGATTTCGACAGTCCCTGGACGGACAGCGCGTTCATGGGGCCTCCATCATCGACTCCTGCGCGTCGCCCTTCGGACGGACGCCCAGCGAGCCGGCAGCGGCTTGCCTGCCTGCACGGCGCGCGGACAGGCGGGTACCCAAGGTGGGCACGATTCCATCGCGCAGAAAGATCATCGCGGCCGTCAGGATTACTCCGAACACCAGCGTCTCCCAGCCTTCGAACGCATGGAGGAACTGCGGGAGAAGCGTGATCAGCGCGGCACCTACGAGCGAACCGTAGACCGACGCCATGCCGCCGATCACAACCATCATCAGCAGTTCGACCGACCGTGCCAGCCCTGCGACCGATGGCGTGATGAACGCCATGTAGTGCGCGCTCAGGCTGCCGACGACGCTGGCCAGCACCGCGGACAGCACGAACACGCGCGTCTTGAATGCGCGCGTGTCGATCCCGGCGATGCGCGCCGCGATCTCGGAGCCGCGGATGGCCTGCAGGGCGCGCCCGGCCGGCGAGTTGACCAGGTTGACGGCAGCCCAGGTGGTCAGCAGAAGCAGTACGGATGCGAGGGCATACCACTGGACCTCGCCGTCGATCGACCAGCCGAATACCGAAAAAGGCGGAACGGTCATTCCGTCGGAACCACCGGTCCAACGGGTCTCGTTCGTGAACACGATCGCGGCGATCAGTCCGAGCGCGAGCGTGGCCATGGCCAGGTGATGACCGCTGAGCTTCAGGATCGGCCGCGCGATCAGCACCGCCAGCACGCCGGTTGCCGCAGCGCCCGCAACCAGAGCGGCCAGTGGCGGCCAGTCGAAGTGCGCGGTCAGGATCGCCGACGCGTAGGCGCCCAGCCCGAGGAACGCGGCATGGCCCAGGCTGATCTGCCCCGCGTATCCGAACAGCAGGTTCAGGCCGATCACGACGATCGCGCTCAGCGCGATGCGGATCGCGACGTCGTACAGGTAGCTGTTGGGGCTCGCCAGCGGGAAGACGAGGAGCAGCGCGAGCAGCACAAGCAGGCCGCGGTGCGAACGCAGGCAGGTCATACGCGGTCCGCCATCTTCGTGCCGAACAATCCGCGCGGCATGTACATGAACACGAGCAGGATCAGTACATAGGCCACCGCGTCCTTGTAGGCCGACGACAGGTAGCCGGCCGTCAAGGCCTCCATGATGCCGAGCGACAGCCCGCCGACGATGGCGCCGGGACCGCTCCCCAGCCCTCCGAGCGCCGCGGCGGCGAATCCCTTCAATCCCAGCACGATGCCCGCGTCGTAGCTGGTGAAGGTGATCGGGGCGGTCAGCACGCCGCCGATGGCGCCGAGGGCGCCGGACAGGGCGAAGGAGATCAACATCACGCGTTCGGTATTCACGCCGACCAGGTCGGCGGCGAGACGGTTGTGCGACGTTGCGAGCATCGCCTTGCCCGGCAAGGTCCTGCTGAAGTACCAGGCCAATGCCAGCACGACGAGGACCGTGACGGCGAGAACCCAGAGGCTCTGCGTCGACAGCGTCGCCCCCAGTATCTGCAGGGGCTGGTCGCCGCTGAAGGCAGGAAGGCCGCGATTGCCTTTGCCGAGCAGCACCTGCACCGCGCCGCGGATCACCAACGCCACGCCGAGCGTGATGATCAGCAGCGTGATCAGCGGCGCCCCGGACGCCGGCCGGATCGCCAGCCGCTGCATCGCGACGCCGGCGACGATGGTGACGAATACGGCGCCGAACACCGCCATCGGAAGGTCCACGCCGGACGCGGACAGCGCTGCCGCAACCATCGCGCCGAGCATGATGAACTCGCCCTGTGCGAAGTTGACGATGTGGCTGGCGTTGTAGATGAGCGCGTAGCCGAGCGCGGCCAGTGCGTACATCGCGCCGACGGTCAGGCCCGAGAACAGAAACTGCAGAAGTTCCGCCGCCATCGCGGTCTCCAGAAGGGGACGGGACGCACGCGGGCGTCCCGTCGCGCTAGCCGGCTGCCGGCTTCACTTCGCCAGGACGAAGCGGCCCTCGCGCACCTCGACCATTCGAAGATCGTTCAGGTCCAGTCCGTTATGGTCTTCGGCGGACATCGTGAAGGTACCGTTCAAGCCCACGAGACCGTCGGTCTTCTCGATTGCGCCGCGCACCTTCGCCTTGTCGGTGCTGCCCGCGCGCTTCAAGGAGTCGACCGCGATCATCAGTGCGTCCGCCGCATTGGCGCCGAAGGGCGAAGCGTCCGCGCCGTATGCGGCCTTGTACGATGCGTAGTACTCCTGACCAGCCTTCTTCGACGGATCGTCTTCCGCGAGCGCATCGATCACCACGAAGGCGGCCGTCGGCATGCGGATGCCTTCCGCAGCGGCCCCCGCCAGCTTGATCAACTCCTGGTTGACGGCGGCGTGCGGCATGTACACGGGAAGCTTGATCCCGAGCTGGGCGATGCCGCGAGCCGCCATTGCCGGGCTCGGTCCCGCGCCGCAAAAGACGACCAGCGCCTGGATTCCCGCTACCCCGCGGATCTTCGTCAGTTGCGGGGTGACATCGGTGTCCTTCGCGCCGTAGGTTTCCTCGGTGGCAATGGTGATGCCGTACTTCGAAGCCGATGCCGCCAGCTCCTTGCGTCCCGATTGACCGAAGCCGCTGGTCTCGGCCAGCAGTGCCACGCGCGTATATCCGTGATCCTTCAGGTCCTGGAGGATGCGCTCGGCTACCAGTCGGTCGGTCGGTGGCGTCTTGAACACCCACTTCTTCACCGGTTCCACGATCGACGCCCCGCCGCCGAACGATATGTACGGCAGGGCGCTGCGCTCGGCATGCGGCACCATCGCCATCGCGGAAGGCGTGATGGTTCCGCCGAGCAGCACGTCGACCTTGTCAGAATCGATCAGGCGCTTGGTGAAGGTGTTGGCGTTGCTCGGATCGGACTGGTCGTCATAGACGACGAGCTCGACCGGTCGGCCGAGTACGCCGCCCTGCTCGTTCAGCCGCTTCACCTGCAGTTCGAGCACCTTCTGTTGCGGATCTCCGATGAATCCGACGGGCCCGGTGAGCGAGAGCACGGCGCCGAGCTTGATCGGCCCGGTTTGTGCGTGCGCCAGCGGCGCAAGGGCAAGGCCGGCGACTGCCAGGAGCGCGCCGAAGGTTCTGTGGATCATGGTGTTGTCTCCTCGGGAAAAAGATGCATTCCTGGCGGCGTGTCACGCGAGCCGCATCTGGATCTTGACTTGTGAGGGATCGGCGCGGCCTTCGACCAACGCCGAAAGGACCGACTCGGCTTCGTCGAAAGAAATGACGTGCACCCATCGGGTATCGAGCTTGTCGGCCAGCCGAGCGGCCTCGCGGAACTCGTCGTCGTTGTAGCCGAACGAGCCGCGAATGCTGCGCTCGCCGCCGATGATCGGACCTGCAGGGACGAGCAGGTCGGCGCTGTGCAGACCCACAAGGACGGCCGTTCCGCCCGGTCGGGCCCTGAGCACCGCGTCCCGTCGTGTGACGGTCGTTCCGGCGGTGTCGTAGACGACGTCGTACACGCCTTCTGCAACGAGGCCGACCCTGGTCGCGCCGCCGGCCTGTGCGAGATCGAGTCGCTGCTGCGAAATGTCGGTGACGGTGATGTCCTGCACACCCGCGGCTCGCAGCACGAAGAGCATCGAAAGTCCGATTGCACCTGCGCCGAGTACTGCCACCGGCCCCTCGGGCGGCGGCGCGAGCCGGAACGCGTGCAATGCGGTGGCGATCGGATCGACCATCGCCGCCTGCTCCAGCGTTGCGTTCCCCGCCGGAAGGACGCGGTCGGCCGGCACCGCCACGCATTCCGCGAAGGCTCCGGGGCGGTGCACGCCCACGACCTGGCGCGATTCGCACAGATGCATTCGTCCCTCTCGGCAGGCGCGACAGCGCCGGCACGAGAGAATCGGATTGACGATCACGCGCTCACCGGTGTCGCGCCGGCAGCCGACGAACTCGTGCCCGAGCGTCATCGGCGGCACGACTTTCGGCCTCTCGTCCCGGATCACGCAGAGGTCGGTGCCGCAGATGCCCGCCTGCAATACCTGCACGGCGACCTCGCCGTCGGCCGCGACGGGTTCCGGCGTTTCCCGTTGCTTCACGGTCCTGTCGCCGAGGTAGACGAGCGCTCTCATCGGGCGGAATCCCGTGACGGGGGAACGGCCGCGGATCGGGGCTTGCGGGCGCTGAGGCTCGGGTAGCGCTGCATCAGCGCGCCGCCGTCGACGTACAACGTCTGGCCCGTGACGTAAGCGGCTTCGTCGCTGGCAAGGAATGCGACCGCGGCTGCGATGACTTCCGGACTCGCCGGGCGACCGAGCGGGATGTTCGACACGAACGCTTCGCGCGCCTCGGGATCGGACAGGAACCGGGCGACCATCGGCGTCTCCGTCAGCCCGGGCCCGACGCCGTTCACCCGGATCCCGTACCGGGCCAACTCGAGCGCGGTCACTCGCGTGAACATCTCGACCCCGGCCTTGGCCGCGCAATAGGCGCTCAGCCCTTCACCCGGCTGGCGTGCGTTCGTCGATGCGATCTGGATCAGTACGCCTGCGGCCCCCTGCCGGATCATCTGCCGGGCCTGCGCGCGTGCGCAGAGAAAGACTCCGGTCAGGCAGACGTCGAGCACCTTTCGCCACTGCTCAAGGGTGGTGTCGATCATCGGTGCGCTGGCGCCTACGCCAGCGGCATTGACGCCGATGTCGATTCGGCCGAAGGAGTCGGCCGCCCGTGCGGTAGCGGACTCGACATCCGTTTCGTCGGCGACGTCGACTGCGATCGCCTGCGCGGCAGTCCCGAGTGTGCGCGCGGTTGCCTCCGCAGCCGCGAGATCGCGGTCGAGTACCGCGATTCGTGCACCGTGAGCCGAAAGCGCCTGGCAGACGGCGCGACCGATTCCCGAGCCGCCTCCGGTCACCAATGCGACCTTGCCCTCCAGCCTTGCTGCACCCGGCATTTCAGGCCTCGAGGTCGTCGGCATAGGGCACGTAGCGGCGCTCGCCGTCGCGTTCGACCGCCTTGCCGACGAAACGCTGCGTGATCGGATGCATCACTTCGGGACGCGTCATGACGTTCACGCACGCTGGCCTGCCGCTGGCGAACGCGCGCCGTAGCGCGGGCGCAAGATCGGCCACGTCTTCGACGAACTCGGCATGGCAGCCGAAGGCGGCAGCCGCCTGCTCGTAGCGGATGCGGCCGAGATCACTGACGATCCGGTTGCCCGGTCCGTACAGCAGATCCTGTCCGTTGGCCGACATGCCCCATGCCTGGTTGTTCGCGATCACGACGACGACCGGAAGCCGGTGCCGCACCAGGGTCTCGAACTCGGCGAAGTTGAATCCGACCGCACCGTCGCCGGTGAAGCAGACCACGCGGCGGTCGGGGCGCCCGACCTGCGCCCCGACGGCCAGCGGAAGACCTTCGCCCATCGAACCGACGTAGCCGTGCCCCAGCCAGTGGCCGGGCTCCAGGCTGTGGCCGACCATGTCGATCCACGAATGCGCCTCGCCACCGTCGAGGCACATCACTGCATTTCGTGGCGCCGCTTCGGCGACTTCCTTGGCCAGGCGGTACGGATGGATCGGACCGCGCGCGTTCGAGGCCGCGTCCTCGTAGGCGGTCTTCGACGCATTGCCGATCGCACACAAGCGCTCGGCCCACGAGGCCCGCTCGGCGGCAGCAGCAGGTTCGACTTCTCCAAACGCCCCGAGAAGCGCCCGCAGCGTCTCGCCGCAATCGGCGGCCACCGCCAGGTCGGGATCGCGAATGCGACCGAACTCCTCCGGCTCGATGTCCACCTGGACGACGAAGGCATCATCGGGTAGGAAGGACCGGCGCTGACCGCCGGTGTAGATACCGAAGCGGGCCCCCAGCACCAGCACGAGGTCGGGCACCAGGCCCTGTCCTCGAGCGGGGGCGAGCGTGGCAAAGCCGCGCCCCCACAGTGCATGATCGCTGGGAATCGTGCCGCGCGACTTTGCATTCGTCAGCACCGGAATGCTGCCGCGCTCGGCGAGTGCAACGAGTTCCGTCGCGCAACGCGAGTACAGCACGCCGCCGCCGGCGAGAATGACCGGCCTGCGTGCGGTTCGCAGGAGGCCGGCGACTCGCTCGATCGCCTCCGGCGCGGGGGCCGGCCGCGAAGGCGCGTGGTCACCGTACAGGTTGCGCACCTCGCCGGCCTCGATCGCACCGAACATGATGTCGATGGGAATGTCGACGTAGACGGGACCCGGCCGACCGGTGGAGGCCTTGCGAATGGCCATCCCCAGCAGATCGGCAAGCCTGCTCAGGTGGGGAACCTGCACCGCCCACTTCGTCACCGAAGCCATGACGGCCATCTGATCCACGCCGCTGTTCACCGGCCTCGTATCG
>ERZ778017.1993-NODE-1993-length-17885-cov-7.776612_pt1 | contig 17885 bp, 13 predicted proteins | sample MGYA00375747_ERZ778017 | MGnify/ENA primary metagenome ERZ778017 (study PRJEB29350, sample SAMN05509838) | bioreactor metagenome | biome: bioreactor; material: wastewater | place: South Africa: University of Cape Town | collected 2014-03-17 ...
CGCCGTTGGTGACGAACCCGGCGGTGAGCGCGCCCGATCCGGTGCGCCGGGATCGCGTGGAGCCGTCGGGAAGGTGCCGGTCGACTTTGCGGGTGACGATCCGGTCGCCGATCCCGGCGCGGGTGCCGTCGGCGAGCGGCGCCCCGCCGGGCTGGACGGCGCCGGCTTCGATGAGGGCGGTCTGCGCGAGGTGGTTCAGGGCGGTGACGGTGGCGTTGTCGGCGGCGATCAGGATCGATCGCAGACCCGCGGAGCGGTCCGCCTTCCACGCGGCGTGTGCGTGCTGGAGGGCGCGTTCGCCGTCGGTCGCGGTGTGGATGCGGCCTGCCTGGCGGTAGTGGGCTAGGGCGTGGGGGTCGCCGTCTCGCAAACCGATGGAAGCCGCCGCCTCGGCGGCGTTGTCGCTACCGTCAAGGTTCTTGAACCGGCGCACATGGCCGAGGGTGGGCGGGTCGGGTCGGGCGTGGGTGAGCATGGCGAACGCGCCGCCGGCGCCGACCGCCGAGAGTTGCGCAGGGTCGCCGACGAGAACCACCTTCGCCCCCGAGCTGCGGGCTTGGGTGGCGATGGCGTCGAGGGTTTTGGTGTCGGCCAGGCTGGCCTCGTCGACGATGACGAGCTGGCCGGGTTTCATCCGCCACCGGTCGAACACGGCCCGGGCCTCGGCGATCTTCGCGTCGAGGTCGGTGGTGGCAACGCCTGCGGCGACACGCTTCTCGCGGTGGCGTTGCAGGTCGATCAGGGTGTTCAGGCGGCGGGTTTCGCCGGCCTGTTGGGCGATCCATTGCGCCGTGGTCTCCGCCGCCGTGCCCGTCTCGGTGCCGAGGACGCGGGCGGCTGCCGCGGACGGAGCCAGTCCCGTGACGGAGCCGGGGCCGAACGTCGCCTCCCACGTCTCACGGAGCTGCCGCATGGCGGTGGACTTGCCCGCCCCGGCCGGGCCGACCAGCACGTCGGCGACCCGACCGGACGCGGCAAGCGCGGCCACCGCCGCCTGCGCCGGATCGGCCGGTGTTGGCGCTGGTGCCGGCGTCGCTGCGGGAGCCGATGTTGTTGCCCGGCTGGCGATCTCGAACAGCGCGGATTGGGCCGCAGGAATGGTCGCGGGTTCGAGGCGCCGTGCCTGTGGGGCGTTCGAGGAGATCAGCGGTAATGCGATCGGTGCGGCGACGGGGCCGCTGCGGTCGTCGGCTGCCGCCAGCAGTCGGTCCTCGGCGGCGAGGATCGCAAGCGACGTGAACACCCGGTGCGCCGCCGGCTCCGCGCCCGCGATCCGCATACCCAACTCCCACGTCGCCACAGTCGGGTTCAGTAGGACGGAGCGGTCCAGAGCCGACCGGGCGACACGGTCGCGGACGGCGATCAGATCGGACGCGGTGGCGAAATGGACGCCGGTCGCCGCGACCTGCCGGGCCGCCTCCGCGTCGACGTTCCAACTGCTCCAGGTGGACCGCTTCGCCTCGACCGCGTTCAACGTCGCGGCGGCCAGGATCTCGACGTCCCGAGCACTTACCGCGCCGGCCGCGCGCACCCGCGCCGGCCGGGCGTTGCGGGTGACGGTCTGCCCGGACCACAGGTCCATGTTGCGGTGCATGATCGTCGCGGCCCGCGCCCGCCACAGCCGGGTGTAGTCGGAAAGCGGCAGCACCCGCTTCGCCCGGCGGGTCGCAAGCGTCGCCAGCTGGCGCAGTTTGATCACCTCGACATCGGTCGGCCGCCGGCCATGCTCGGCGACGAACCGGCCGATCGCCCGCTCCTTCGCGCGGTCGATGCGGGCGGCACGCTTCGAGAATTCGGCGACCAGCTCGGCCGGTATCGAGGCGAGCTCCCGGGCCGGATTGCGGCCGGGGCCGCGCTCCCGCCACTGCCAGTCCAGGCCCAGCTCACGCGTCATGGCGTCGGCCAGCACGCCGTCATATAGCTCGGACATCGCCACGGCGGAACGGAACAGGCGCTGCGAATACAGCGTGCGCCACACCCCATCGGGTCCCTGCACCTTGTTCGCGATCGTGACGTGGGTGTGCAGCTGCGGGTCGCCGTCCCGCGAATCGTAGTGATCGAAGGCCGCCGCGATCACGCCGCGCGTGGGCACCTGGATCGCCCCGGCCGCGCCGGTGCGGGTGCGCGCCGCATCCCGCTCCACCACCTGGAGCACGGCGGCGATCGCCTCGTGATGCGCCGCCTCGATCCGGGCGCGCAGGCCGGTCTCGGCCAGACCCCACAACACGGACACAGATTTCGGCACCGAGAACGTCAGGTCGAAACCCACCACGGGCTTGAATGCCGGCCGGGGCACGGCAGGCGGGCGGCCCAACGGGGTGCCGGACACGGGATCCTGCCCGCGGCCGAACAGGCGCGCCATCTCCGGCTCCGCGACCCGGGTGCCGGCGGGAAGGCCGCGCCCACCGTCGATGCCGGCCAGGCCGGAGCCGAGCCACACACCCGGCGGATAGCCGGACGCCGCATAGTAGGCGGCCAGGGACAGGCCCTCGCCGGCCCCGTCACCGCGGGCGATGTGCCGCGTCAGGTAATCCACGCCGGGACCGACGTGCATCGCCGCAATCGACATCACCACCGGCAGTCACCTCCCCCACAGCGGCACGAACCCGTAACCAGATATGGCGCCCGGCCGGCGCGCTAGTCGCGTCGCGCGCGGGCCTCCTACCTACTAGTGGTGCCATTCCTGCGCGGCAGCTCGAACCCGCCAGCGGTTGCGGCAATCCGCCCCGCAGATAGGGGCCGACCGACCACGGGCCGGACCGATCGGTCCGTTGGACTGCGAAGACCTCCACACCAAGAGGTGGTGGCTCCCCGGCGCCGTTAACGTTGCCGACGGCTACGCAGCGGCGCGCCAAGTGTCGTCCGCCGGCTGCGGCGCATCCGGCGCGCAACTCCACACCGGCGAAGCCCGGTGACAGACGTGTATCGCTTGTTCTTGTCCGCCGGGCGACGGCCAGCATGCGGCTCACAACACCCTGGCGGCCCGGAGCACCGGCTTACCGAGAAGCGCCCGCTAAGTGCCGGATCCGGAAACGCTAGGCCAGTCCGTGCGCGTCCCGTGTCGCGTTCCCAGCCACCACGTCGACCGCCGTGGGATCTTGGACGAAGCGAGTCCCCGCTCCACCTTTGACCGCCGTAGATCGTGTCTGCACGTCGGGCCCGTCCTGGTGAACATCACCGGACGGGCTCTACGGGACCGCGGCCGGTTCGCCGCGCGCCCAGAGCGACTGCTCTGCTATCCGATCCGGATGGGAGTAGGACAATCGGGTCGGTTTGCCGTCTCCGGTCTGGGCGGTAAGGCGATCGACGTGGGGGCTCGTGCGGTCAAAACTCCAGTTCCCTTGCGGCGCTGGGTTGGGGCGAACCACGTCAAGACTGCTGCGCAGCTCTGTAGCATGGGGTTGCTTTCAGGAGAACCAGCCCCCGCAGTAGGCGACGGAGTCAGCGAGCGCTCGATACATGGCTGTCTGCCAGCTGTTGGGTTGTGCCTTTCCGTACGAGTCCGCACGCAGACTGAGATGCGCCCTCACGCCCGCATTACCGGCGTTCTGAAACACATCTGCGACTTCGTGGGCGATGGCGACAAGTTCGGTTGCAGCCTGCATCGCGTAGAGATTGGCGAGGTCGAACAGCCTGAAGTGATGGACCACTCGCCGCGTCGTCTCCTCTGGCCAGCCCGGTGGCGGCTGTGGCGAGAACAAGACGACGGGGTGCCCACCGGAGTCGACGACCTCCGCTTGGAGCCAAGAGTCGTCGCCCAAGTCATCGAAGTAGGGATGCAGCAATTCCTCGGCGCGACAACTGGGCTGGAAGTTGTTCTTGATGACGTTGCAATCGTGACAGCAAGGCACGAGGTTCGCGGGGTTGACGGCGAGCGCGGAGTGGGGGCGCTTAGGCCAGAAGTGGTCGAGAGTTGCCACAGTCCTGTGGCCGCACATCGGACAGATCCTCGCCCGCAGCCGGATTTCGTCGTAGACGGGTCTGCCGGCGCTGCTCTTCTTCACGAATCGCCCAGCGTAGTGCTCTGCCATCTCTTCTTCGCTAACGTCGGTCAGGTTGAACGTTGGCTCCGCGGCAAGCCCGCCAGCAAGAGCCGCAGCGATGTAGCGCTTCGATGCGTCGTCGATTTGGTTCGTTGCTTCGACCATGCGGCGGTGGAGGTCCCCCGCCTTCATGCGGCTGAGCGTCAGGTTGTATGTGTCGACTGCCTTGGCGTCGGGAGGGGCCAGGTGCCTCACTTGTCCCCATCCCTGTCGCGCCTTACCGCGAAGTACGCCCGCAGCAGCGCCATTGCCTCGCCGCCGAGTTGGTCATCGAACTCTGCGGAAGCTTCGCTGTACCGCGTCGCCTGCTCGGCCTTCTCCCGCACCATCCGGTAGAAGCCCGTCTCCGTGACCTCAAGGCCGAATACCTCCCGAGTCAGCGTGCCGACGTTCTCACCGAACGTCTCAGTCTCCGGTCGCGATACCGCCACCGCGTCACCGGCGCGATCAAGTTTCCACACGCACGTCTTCGGAACCTCCTGGAGCACAACTGGAGAGTGTGTCGCAATGACAGCTACGCCATTGCGGTCGATCAAGAGGTCCGACAACGCTCGCAAGAAGGCCGATAGTAAGGGCGGGTGGAGGTGAGCCTCGGGTTCGTCCATAAGCACCAGTGTGCGTTCCTCGACTTTCTCGACCAGGCGAGTGATCGTCAGCAGCACAATGCTGTGCCCCGAGCTCAATCCTGCGAAGATCTTGCCTGCCTCCGAGACGATTTTGTCAGGGTCTCCGTCGAGCGTCTCGGGGTCACTGGCGCCAATTTCGCGTAAATTGACGTCACGAAAGTTCGGGTCCGACTCCAATGCTCGAATGGCCGAGACCCAACGTCTGCGTCGTGATCCGGTTAGGCAATTGCGCAGCGACGAAGTGAAGTCCTTGGCGAGACGACGCGAACCTTTGAGTCCCGTATCCAGGGTATTTCCCTGCTCCTTCAGTCCGACGTACGCATACTTGATTTCGTGCTTCCTCGTTGCTTCCTCGCCCAGTGGCAGGAACGGATCGAATGCACTGAAACTCACCGAGACTACACTCGCGAAGTCATCCCCGGTGGGGTCGCGTTCGTCGCCCCCGATCAGGAACCTGCCAACGTGATCGAGTTCGGCGTGCTGCTCGACTAAGGCGCGCGCCATGCCGTCGAGTGCCCTAGTCTTGCCAGCACCGTTACGCCCGATCACGACGTGCAGGTTCGTCGGAGGATACGAGCCGGGGAAAACCCCAAATTCAAGCCTCTGCGCTTCTCCGCCGGCGTTGGGCAACTCATAGCTGAACCGATACTCCGTGAGCCGCGGCAAGCCGCGGGCGAGGCGGTGTAGATGACCCACAACGGCGGCAGCTGACACCTGTCGCAACAGGGACGTTTGAGTCACGTCCTCCTGTCGCGCCCGGACGAAGATCGTGTTGTCGAAAGCAAAGTCGCGCAGAGCGCGGAGAATGCCCTCACCGACTCCGCGTGGCAACTTCCGCAACGCCGTGTAGTAGTCCTCGTCTTGCCCAACGGAGAAGTACTCGTCTGGTACCTGCATAAACGAGCCCGACAGGCCGGTGCTTCGTGGCTCATCTCCCCAGCCCAAGCCACCGATCTTCACGTTTCCGATCTCGTGGGATCTGCCCGACCCGTCGAGGTAGTGCAGTTGATACAGAGTCTTGTAGCCGAAGTCGTCCCAGCGGTCCTCGATCAAATACGCCGCGTCGCGTGAGCGCCCAAAACCAGGACGTTGGGACGCTGACAGGACGTGGAACCTCACGAAGTAGACGTTAGAGGAAGGGCTATGGCAGATGCCGTTCGGGCTTCGTTCTCGAACGGGGGGATTGCTGCACGGATGGGTGAAATCCGAGCGGCCTAATCGGAGCGTTGGGCCGGAGGATGTTCGCCGTGACCAAGCCCCTGTCCCAAGGAGTCCCGCGACGATGTCGTTCGTGTCGCCAGGACCCGTGAGGCCGGTGTCGAGCTCGCCCGCCGAGGACTTCGGGATCCACTTCACCACGTTGTACACGTTTATGAAGGAGGCCGGCATCGAAGACGGTGAACGCCCCCGGCGCCGCCCCGGCCCAGTCGGCCGAGTTGCGTGAAGCTAATAAGCGGGTCCGACTGTTGGGGCAGGAGAACGAAATCCTGCGCCGTGCCGCGGCCTATCTGCCCCAGGCCAATCTGCCGGGAAAATGATGTACCCGATCTTGACCCCAATCGAATTCGAAGCAATCATGACCACGCCAGCCACTCAGGCTGCGTGACTAATCACTGTCACCTATCCGTGCAGCAGTCCCCTATGCGGTTAGCGTCCCTCGCATCTACATCTCAATAGCCACAGCGCCGGATATTCGGGACGTCGTGAGCCCAGGCTTCGGCGCGACCGGTAGTTGGCAGCGGCCGACGCCCGGCCGCTATTTTTAAATCAGCGTCAGGCTAGCCGCTAAAGTGCTACAGGCTCAATGGCCAGCTGTAGCCGAGTCGGCGACTCAGGTTCCGTAGTCGGATGAATTCGGGGAGCCGCTCCCAGTTCCCCGGTAGTGGGCACGGCGCTAGTGCAAGAGCCCTTATCGTGTCCGGCTTCTCGGATCGGTCGAGACCAAGTTGGCGAACGATCAGGGCCTGATAGCACGTCATGAGAATCAGCCCGTCACGGCTCACCCTGTCAGCCTTTTCCGCTGCTCTTCGGTATTGACGCATGCCCCTGTCAATGTTTCCTTTGGCGAGGTAGGCCAGACCAAGAGTTGCCATGAGGACAAAGTGTTTCTCAGCAACAGGTTCGAGCAATGCGATCGCCTTGTCGGCGTGCCCCGCCATCGCGAGTACGTACGAAACGTCGTTTATGGTCACCAGGTCCGCAGGTTGGTGACGCCTCAGCGTCTCATCAGCAATCACCTTCGCCTCCGCCCAGCGCTCCAGGTCAATGCCAAGAGCAAGCATCGCCGCCCTCGCGGCGGCGGGATCTTCGCGGTCACAGTCAAACCAGTCCTGTGCAGCCGACGCGGCAGCCTCCTCGTCGCCCTCAAGCCGAGCAACTTGGTGCCGCAGATAGGCGCGGGAACCGGGCGAGAGTTGAGCGTCAATGCGCTTCGCGGCGCGCCGAAGGATAGGTGCCTCATCCGTGTATCTGGCCGTCCGGGCGAAGCTCATCACTACGGCTTCGTGGTCGGGGTATTCATCGAGCAGCTTCGTCAGCGTGTCGATTGTCTCGTCGTAGCTCTTTCGTTGCATCGCGAGCTTCAGCGTCGCAATGTTGGCGCTGACTTCGATCCGCAGGTCCTCATTGGCCTCGGTTCGAGCTCGGCCTTCCGCCATCTCGAGTAGCGGCAAGGCGCGCACATTGTCTGCGGTTGCGAGGCACGTGCGTGCCTTGAGAACTAGGAAGCGGGCGTCGGACACGACGTCACGTTGGCTAAGCGCCGCGATCTCCTCGGCCGCCCTTATGGCGCCGCCGGTCTCGAGTAAGAGGTGGAGGTACAGCAAGGATGCATCCTTGCGGCCCGGGGCTGTCCGGGTGGCGCGAAGTGCTGTCGCGACTGCTTTGTGTCGTGCGCCGAGCCCCCACAAGGACACCGCAAGGTTGATCGCCGCATCGACGTCGTCGGGAAACTCGCGAAGCGCCTTGCGCAAGTGTGGAATAGCTTTGTTGTACTGCTGCTGTGCGGCCAGCACGAACCCCTTGAACGATTCGATCAGCGTGCCGTCCGTGGCTCGGAGGAGGTCCATTGCCTCATCGAGGTCGTTAAGTTCGACCGCGAGGCTCGCGGCAGTAAGCAGAAGTGACCGGGGCAAGGGCACGGAACTGAGTGCGTCGAGCGCCTCTCTTGCGGCATCGAACCGAAGCATAATTTCGACAGCCATGCGAGCCGCGATTGGATCACTTAGCGCCGGGCCATCTGATGAGTCCGTACGCGGTACAAGGCTCAGCGCCAACGCTTGGCGAGCTGCCGATAAGGCCGCGGCTCGATCGTCGAGCGCGGCGTGCGTCTGAGCTAGCGCGGCGAAGGTCGTGCTCGAAGGCGAGGCCGCAGCGACCCGCTCCGCGGCGTCACGCTCGGCTCGCGCGGCATGGAGAAGTCGCTTGGCGTATTCCTCCTCGCGAGATCTCTTCCCGGCGGCGAAGGAGACGAGCAACGGCGCGTCTGTCCCCGGGCGGACGGGTTCGCTTGTATCCGGAGTGAACGTGTCGGAGGAGCGTGCCTCGTCTAATACTCCCAGCATTACGCACTCCTTTCTATCGCTAGTTTCTTGTAACGGGTGTGGCGTCGTGAAATCGAAATGCGGTGTTGAAGAATGTCCGCGCGATGAAGCAGCCACAGAAGTCCGTTGTCGGGCGCGGACCTGCGGCCATCGCCTCTCTTTGGTTGCCGCGAGCTCGGCACTGGATCACACAACTGGAGGAGAAGATCGACAGTATCGTGACGGAGAACCGGCGGTATGCGTTCGGCAATGCTCTCCATCGCTAAGCGGTATCGCGGTCGCAATGTGGCTAAGTCGCGGCGCACGCCCGTTTTATAGTCGGATAACCCGAGCTGCCGGACGCTCTGCCAAGGGCCAAGCGCCAGGGCCGACATGGGTTGGCCCGTGATTAGCTCGACGAGCAGCGATCCGAGGCCGTACAGATCGGCGTTCTTGAAGTCGATTTCGCCAAAACCGCCCTGAAAGAGCAAGTGCTCCGGGGGTGCAAACCGACGGTCGCCCCGACCGTCTAGGTAGGCCGATGGCGGCAGATTCGCGGATGTGCTGTAGTCCTTCGACCGGCCGAAGTCGGTCAACCGCAGTTCGGTGCGATCTCCTGCCACCATCAGAAGGCAGTTGCTGGCTTTTAGATCCCGGTGCGCTATGGATTTCAGGTGCATCTGGTGTACGCCCTTGATCGCGCCGCGCCACAGTCTCAGCCGTTCCGCCCAGGAGAGCTGATCGATCGTTTCGGGTGTTCGCAGCAAATCGTCCAGAGATCCAGATGCCAGCGCCAGAACGTGATATTTGAGATCGATCGGCAAGATCTCATCCCCGACTGTCACCATGAGTTGGTCCGAACCTGAATCAACGATGGTGATGACCGAGGAGCAGGAGTTCAGTTTCTTAAGCAGCGTGCCTTCGTTGTCGAACTCGAAATTCGCCGAAGCGTCGCTCATTTTCGCCGGCTGGAGAAATTTCATTGCGAAGGACGCGTCGTTGTCTAATTTGGTAACTTCGAAGACATAGCAGAACCCCCCGTTACCGGCTTGCCGTTCGAGCCGGTACCCGCCAAGGACTTGACCTTCAAGCGCAGCCGCCCAGGCGTCCGTCACAGCACCACACCGGTGGCGCCTCTTGCGTACTTATCGCGCAACCGGGTGATCAACTCCGGATGCCGCTGCAGGATCTCAATGACATCTGCGGGGATGTCTCCGTGAGCCAACGAGACAACCTCCGCGGGTACCCCGTAGTACGCCGCGATGCGCTCAGACACGTCTGATCCAAGATTGCGCTCGCCACGTTCGATCCGGGACAGCTGGGATGGTGCAACGCCTATGTCCGCCGCCGCCGTACGCAGTGACGTGCCTTGCTCACGGCGCAAAGTCCTCAATAGGCTCGCTGCGCTCTGCGTCCCAGCCATGAGCCCACTATAGTCGGCGTTGCCAAGATTGGCAACAGGGGTCCGTAATACTCGAAGTGGTCGGAGCCGTTGCGACGCACAAGACGTTTGCTCAGTTCGACGACCTGGCACAGCTGAACGCGTAGAAATCGCCAGTCGCCGGCAACCGGTCACGACTGCCGTTCCACGCGACCCCACCGAAATCCGCGGCGGCTCGGCGATACGCACGTCTGCATCGGCAGATCCGATCCGAACCGTCTGCGGCCATCCTCATGGATGAAGCGGACAGCCGGCTGATCGCCTGCTGAACCGCCGCGATCTCGGCTACGATTGTGGGGTCGGATTCCAAAAACGGATCCCCCGCAGGAACGCTGAGCGTGTTGACGCCGTCAACAGAATCGGGTCGTCACGTCGTTTTGGCCTAAATCACAGCGACGTGTTTCTGCAGGTCACAGCATTGTGTGACACATAAAAAGACCTCGGCAGATGGTTCAACTCCCCCCTTGCCCACCCTGTTCCGCCCCGCCGCGCGCGCTTTCCGGCGCGAGCGCACCATCTGGGCCAGTCATGCATCGACTCTCCACTGGAGCCCATGATGCCCGTGGGCCGGTCCATTACCATTGCCTGCATCGCGGAATCGATCGACGCCCTTATCGCCTTCCTCCGAGCGCGGATCGACGAGGACGAGATGACCGCCCAGTTCGTGGCGTCCGACTCGCCGACGGATGAAACATCATGGTGCATGTGGGCGACGCCATTCACGATCGATCCCGATCGCCTCACCGTCGCGGTCGATTATCAGCGCGTCCTCGCCGACGTCGCGGCGAAGCGCCGCATCATCGACGCATACCCGGGACCACGAGTCGCCGATGTATGCGAGCGCCGACGACTATATGGAGGCTGTCGTTCGCGAGCTCGCATCCGCGTATGCGGACCACGAAGAATATCGCGACGATTGGGCAGACTAACCGGCACCAGCGGCCCGCGACCCTCTCTTCACTCGATTCCAACGGTGTCTAGATATACGCAAGACGTATACTGGTGCAATCTAGAGTGCTGATGCGGGAGGTGTCGTGGGTGCGGATCTCGATGTGTTGCGGGCAGTGGAACGCGCACCGCTGCGCACCGTTCGGTTCGCGGACGTCGAGGCACTCGCACCCAACGTCTGGCGGATCCTGGACGGACTCGTCGAACGCGGCGCACTGATCCGGCTCGCGCACGGCATCTACACCGCGCCGCCCGGTGGGCGTGATGGCGCGAGCTGGGTGCCGGGACTGGAGGCGGCGGGGCTCGCGGTCGCCGCCGCGCGTCACGGCGCTCGAGCGGTCGCATTGATGGGCCTCGGGGCGGCGCGGCATTGGGGTGCGATCCCCCGCGCCATCTCCGCAACGACGGTGGCCGTGGACGACGATAGCCGGCGTCCCGTGGCGGTCGCCGGCGGTACCGCCTACTTCGTCGGCCGCGATATCAACCGTCTCGACGTCGTTGTCGACGAGACCGAACTCGGCCCGGCATGGGTAACGAATCCGGCGCAGACCCTCTTCGACCTGCTGATGCGGCCGAACCAGGGCGGGCAGCCCGAGGCGGCCGTCGAGGGTGCCGAGAACCTGATGGCGCGGGTGAGTGCCGATAACCTCGCTGGCATCATCGCGGCGAGCGGGCGCGCCAATGATGCCGTGCGGGAAGCACTTCGGCGGCTGCGGGAGGAACCGTGACACGTTCCGTTCCAGGAATCCTCGACCCCGGCGAACTCGAGGCGGTTCGCGCGGAGTTCGGCGTCGCCGACATCCAGGTGCGGCGCGACCATCTGATTTCGCACGCCCTGGCGGCGATCGCCTCCATCGACGCGGCGGAGATCGAGTTCTTCGGCGGTACCGCCCTGTGCCGGACTCATCTGCCCCATCATCGACTATCGGAGGACATCGATCTCGTCGCGCTCACAAGACCGTCGGGCGACGGCGGCGCGGATCGAGTCGGCAATGACGCGGGCATTGCGTCGATCCTTCGGGTCGCCGACCTTCATCCCTCCGCTGTCTCACACCCGGCACGCCGAGCCGTCGGTCCTTCGGGTCGCCGGACTGCGTGTGCAAATCCAGTTGCTCGACCACATCGGCTATCCGCCCTGGCCGAGTGAGATGGCCTCGATCGCACAACGCTACAGCGACGCGCCGCCGGCAGATCTACGGGTCCTGACGCCGCCCGCGTTCGCAGCGACGAAACTCGCCGCATGGCACGATCGGCACGCGGCCCGCGATCTTTACGACCTCTGGGCCATGGCCGAACAGGGCATGGTCGATGACGAGGCTCGGGCACTCTTCACTCGGCTCGGCCCGCTTACGAACGCCGCCGCGGTGCGCTTCGACGAGTATCCGGGCGAGGAGACCTGGCAGGCGGAGTCACGACCTCAGTGCGTGCCGCAGGTAACCGCTCGCCGGGCCGCCGAAGTCGCCGCGGCGTCATGGCGCTGCAGGTGACGGGATAACAAGGCGGGAGCACATCACCGTCTCGGTCACCGCGTCAACACTCGCCGACGGTTTTGCTGTGATTGTCAAGTAACGATGAGTCATAGCCGCTGTCGAGAGCGTTGGTAGACACCACCAGTACCGCCTCGGGGCCGATAGCAACGGTCAAACCCGCGCCCCCAGGTCCGGAACGACCAGCGGTGACGGCCGAGCCTGAGCCGCGGCATCCACGGTCTCGGGATCGCCGATTGACGACCCGCCAGCGGTCCCGCGATCGCCCTGTCACCACGTCAGCAAAAAACCTTGCGCCAGCATATTGACAAAGATTCTGCGTTCAGTCCACTGTATACCGCATACAGAACGAATGGAGGATCACTATGTCGATCACCAGCCGCACCCGGACAGCGGCATGGGCAAGCGCGTGCGCGATAACGGCCGTCGCCCTCGCCGGATGCGCTACGGGCGGCACCAGCAGCGGCAATCCGCCCGCGAATGCGACTTCGCCCGATGCGGCCACCAGCTCGGAGCCCAGCGCGTCGGGGGCAGCCGGCACCGAGTCCTCCGCGCCGGCCGAGCTCTCCGGTGAGATCACCGTGTGGAGTTGGGATGTCGCCGCTGAGGGGATGAAGCGACTGGCGCCCGAGTTCGAGAAGGCCCACCCGGGCACCACAATCGACGTCGTCGATATCGGCTACGACAACGCCTACGACAAGATCTCCGTCGGCCTGCAGGCGAATGCGGGCCTCCCGGACGTGATAACCGTCGAGACCGACCACATGCCCGGCTATATCGCTGCCTTCCCGAATGGGTTCACCGACCTGGCACCGGCCGTGGGCGACCAGAAGGCCGACTTCGACCCGTCCAAGTGGGACGCCTCCTCCGACGCGGCCGGGCACCTCTACTCGGTTCCCTGGGACTCCGGGACGGTTGCCCTGTACTACCGCAGCGACTACCTGAAGGAAGCCGGTGTCGACCCCACCACACTGACCACCTGGGACGACCTGGTCGCGGCCGGCGAGAAGGTGAAGGCGGCGACGGGGCACACCTTAATGTCCATTGACGTCTCCTCCGGCGGCACGTTCCTGATGCTGCTGCAGGAGCAGGGCGCTGGCATCTTCGACGCGAACGGCGACATCGCCGTCTCCGGTCCCGCAGCCGTCCGCGCCCTCACGCTCCTCAAGACGATCCACGACAAGGGTCTCCTGGACAACGTCAAGGGCTGGGACGGCCGGGTGACCGCCACGAAGGAGGGCAAGTCCGCCTTCCACCCCGAGGCCGTGTGGTGGATCGGTACCCTCACCGGCGAGATGCCGGAGCTCTCCGGCAAGTTCGGCGTCGTGAAACTCCCTGTTTTCGACAGCGGTGAGTCCGGCACCTCCAACAACGGCGGCTCCACTCTGGCGGTGCCGTCCCAGGCGAAGAATCCCGCGTTGGCAACGGCTTTCGTGACGTGGCTGCTTGCGAACACGGACAACCAGGTTTCGATGATGAAGAACGAGGGCCTGTTCCCCTCGTACCTGCCGGCCCTGAGAGACCCGTTCTTCCACCAGGCCGACCCCTACTTCGGCGGCGAAAAGGTCTACGAGCTGTTCGGCGATCTCACCTCGACAATCCCGTCGATCAACTACACGCAGGACTACGCCAAGGCCACCGATATCGTCGCCAACTCCGTGGTCGCCTCGGTGATCAATGGCAAGGACCCGAAGGCTGCCCTCGACGACGCGGCCCAGCAGATCGCGACCGCCACCGGGCGGAAGATCGCGGGCTGATATGCGCGGCGCGAGCACGGTGGCCGCCAGGCCGGGAGGGACGTCATACTCGATCGACGAGGTGCTGCCGCACCTTCGGCGCCGCCCCCGGCACCTCATGGGGTGGCTGTTCGTCGGTCCGGCGGCCGCCCTGTTCGCGCTGTTCTTCGCCTATCCGCTCGTCGCGTCGTTGTGGCAGTCGCTCACGCGCACGGTCAGCGGCCGCACGGAATACGCAGGCCTCGACCAGTATCGGCGGCTCGCCGAGGATCCGCTGGTGGCCACCAGTCTCTCCAACGTCTTCCTGTTCCTGGTGGTCCAGGTACCGCTGATGATCGGCCTGGCGCTGGGCCTGGCATACGTGCTGAACCAGTCGTGGCTGAGGTGGCGCACCGGCTTTCGCGCCATCTACTTCCTGCCGGCCGTGACCACGCTGGTCGCCTACTCGGTGGTGTTTCGCGTGATCCTCACGACCGACGGCGGACTGGCGAACCAATTCCTGAGCGTATTCGGCGTTACGCCGATCGACTGGCTCAACAACGACACGTGGGCGCGGATCTCGGTGATCGCATCGCTCACCTGGCGGTGGACGGGATACAACATGGTGATTCTGCTGGCCGGGCTGCAGGCGATTCCGCAGTCGCAATACGAGTCGGCGGCCATCGACGGCGCCGGCCGCTGGCGCACGTTCGCGAGCGTCGCGGTGCCGCAGCTGCGCCCCGTCATCCTGTTCACGTCAATCACGTCGACCATCGGCACGCTGCAGCTGTTCGACGAGAACTTCATTCTGACCGGCGGCGGCCCGGCCAATGCGACCCTTACCCCGGTGCTCTACCTGTACAAGGTGGGCTTCAGGCAGTTCGACTTCGGCTACGCCTCCGCCATCGCCTGGCTGGTCGTCGTCATCATCGCGGTGCTCGCCGTCGTGCAATTCCGGGTCATGCGAGAGAAGTCATGACCCACGCCGCCGTCGAAACACGCGACAAACCGGGTATGACGTCATTCCTGCGCTTTGCCCCCGTCTACCTGCTGTTGGCCATCGGTGCGGTCATCTCCTGCGTGCCGTTCCTGTGGATGGCGACGGCATCCACCCACGAGACCTCCGACCTGTTCCGCTCCCCGCCGCCGCTCGTTCCGGGCGGGCAGCTGTGGGAGAACCTGTCGCGCCTGGAGGAGTCGACGCACTTCAGTCGGGTCATGGCGAACTCGTTGGGCATCGCCGTCGTCTACACGCTCGCCAGTTCGCTCCTGTCGGCCATGTGCGGATACGGGCTGGCCAAGTACCGGTTCCGGGGCAGGGGCGTGCTGCTCGGCATCGTGCTGGCCACGATGATGATCCCGATGCAGGTGCTGATGGTGCCGCTGTTCCAGATGATGGCCTCCGTCGGCTGGATCGACAGCTATCAGGCGGTGATCCTGCCCTTCCTGGCCAACGCCTTCGGCATCTTCCTGATGCGCCAGGCCTTTTTGAGCTTCCCCGACGAGTTGATCGAGGCGGCCCGGATCGACGGTTGCCGGGACCTGCGCATCTTCTTCCGCATCGTGCTGCCGATCGCGCGCCCGCAGCTCGCTGCGCTCGTCATCTACACCTTCATCAGCCAGTGGAACGCATTCCTGTGGCCGTTGCTGATGTTGGGCTCCGAGGACATGTACACGATCCCGGTCGCGCTGAACACCATGATCGGACTCACCCGTGTCGACTACTCGGGGCTGATGCTCGGCTCGCTGCTCGCCACCATCCCGATCCTCATCGTCTTCGTCGCATTCCAGAAGCAGTTCGTCTCCGGCCTGTTGGGGGGATCCCTCAAAGGCTGAGCTGCGGCATGTCACCGCACCCGCCGCGCACCTGTCCATCGACGCGCACCACCACTGATTGACCGGGAGGTCACCCATGACGCAGTACATTTCACGGCGCGGATTCCTGGCCGGAGCGGGCGCGCTGGCGCTCGGCGCCGGCCTGGCCGCGTGTAGCGGCGGCAACGGGGGCGCAACCTCGTCTGCCTCCTCCGCATCGACCGACGCCGGCAAGGTCACCGGCCTCACCTGGTCGACCTGGGGGGCGACCGACGAACTCAAGCGCATGACGGAGTTCACGGACGACTTCAACAAGAACCATCCGCTTATCAAGGCCACGCTGCAGCCGGTGCCGTCCTACGGCGACTACAACACGAAGCTGCTCTCGCAGCTCACCTCCGGCACCGCCCCGGACGTGTTCTACATCGGGGACGATGTCATCGGGAAGTACGTGGACGCGGACGTGCTGCTGCCGCTCGGCGATCTGCTGCGCGGCTCGTCGAGCCAGAGCAAGCCCGATGATTTCGGCGACGGGTTGTGGAGCGTGGCCCGCGACGGCGACACCATTCTGGCCGTGCCCAACGACTGCAACCCGGACGTGTTCTGGTACGACAAGACCGCGCTGGCGGCTGCGGGCATCACCGACGATCCGGCCGAACTGGCCGCCGCCGGCAAGTGGACGGTGGCGACCTTGCTCGACATGTGCGCGAAGCTCGCCGACAAGGGCATGGCCGGCGCGATCTTCTGGAACTATTGGGCGACCCACTGGAGCTGGGTCGTGGCCAACGGCGGCACCGTTTACGACGACTCCGGCGCGTTCGTGCTGCCGGATGACGCGAAGTCGGTGGCCGCCCTGGATTCACTGGCCAAGGCATTCCAGTCGAAGCAGTTCCTGGTGGCCGACGACCTGCCCGCCGGCGGTGACCTCGACTCGCTGTTCGCCGCGCACAAGGCCGGCTTCGCCGTGCAGGGCCGCTACACGATCTCGGTGGCCCAGCAGTCCGGCAGCCCCGATCAGTACGACATCGCCCCGTGGCCGTCGACGTCCGGCGAGATTCCGGCCAGCGGTGTCGCTGCCTCGTACCTCGCGATCAACAAGAACACCCCGCACCCGGAGCAGGCCTTCGAATTCCTCACCAACTATGTTTCCGCCGCCGGTCAGAAGTTCCGTCTCGCCGGCGGCGGCAACGCGGTGCCCAGCATCAAGGGTGCGGACGACATCGTCCTGGACGGCTACCCGGCGCACGCGCAGACGTTCCTCGACCTGCGCGACAAGGGTTTCGAGGACTTCGTCCCCGAGGTGAAGGTTCCGGGCCTGTCCGGTGACATCACCACGGCCATGGCCGACCTGTACAGCGGTGCGGCCGACACCGCAGCCACCGTCGCGGCGGTGCAGAAGCTCATCGACGACGCGAACGCTGACGGGAGCTGATTCGTGGTCACTGGTGTGGTCGACGCTGTCACCGAACGTCGACGCGGCAGCCCCCGGCCCCGGGGGCTGCCTGCCTGGCGACGCCGCGACCGATCCAGCGGGTACCTGTTCGTCGCGCCGCAGGTGGTCGGTACGACGATGTTCGTGCTGATTCCGTTCGCCGCCGGCGTGGTGCTCGCGTTCGCTAAGTGGGACGGCCTGACGGAGTTGACGTGGGTCGGGCTGAAGAATTTCGGAACGGTGCTCGGCGATCCGGTCTTCCTCAAGTCGATTCTCAACACCGTGCTCATAGCTGTCATCACCGCGCCGGTCGGGCTCGGCCTTGCCCTGGTGGTAGCAGTGGGGCTCGACAAGATCCGTGGCCGCACGGTGTATCTGCTGTGCTACTTCGCGCCGGTGCTGACGAGTTCTGTTGCGGTATCACTGATCTGGCAGCAACTCTTCCGTCAGGACGGGAACTTGTCGCAGTCGATCGCCGCCATTTTCGGCATCGACCCGCCGGCGTGGCTGAGCGACCCTCACCTGGTGCTCATGGCCGTGTGCATCGTCATCATCTGGTCGTCGATGGGCCTGAACGTGGTGCTCTTCCTCGCCGGGCTGCAGGCGATCTCGCCCAGCGTGGTCGAGGCGGCGCGCATCGATGGCGCGGGTCCGTGGACGATGCTGCGCCGCATCCGTATCCCACTGCTGTCGCCCATCATCTTCTTCACCACCGTGGTGTCCGTCATCAGCTCGTTCCAGACCTTCGACGCGGTGTTCATCTTGACCAAGGACGGCGGGCCGCAGAATTCGGCGCGCACCATCGTCTATCACGTCTATGACGTCGGCTTCCGCAAGTTCGAGTTCGGCTTGGCCAG
>ERZ778017.2003-NODE-2003-length-17830-cov-5.345823_pt1 | contig 17830 bp, 6 predicted proteins | sample MGYA00375747_ERZ778017 | MGnify/ENA primary metagenome ERZ778017 (study PRJEB29350, sample SAMN05509838) | bioreactor metagenome | biome: bioreactor; material: wastewater | place: South Africa: University of Cape Town | collected 2014-03-17 ...
TTCCAATAATGAGCCATCCCAAATCTTATCGCCCGTTGTTTTGAGTGGCACTCATGTGAAGAATGAATTTAATTACAGTTTGAAAGTTACAGGTGAACCTGTTCATGATGAGAAGTACATTAGAGGTATTCCCGTAAAAGTTGAAGAAATTCCTTCTCCTTCCATCGAGTTCAATGGTAAGGAGTCGATTATCAAAGTTGATGAATCCTTTATCCCAGGTTCCATTGCCGTCTTTTCTACAGAAATCCCTAACGTTGATATCAAATTAGACCAATTTATAAGGGAAGGAGCAATCGAAGCATCCAGTGATTTAGACTTGTTCGACTTGAACGCATTACTTTATAGATGTGAACCAGAAGAAAGAGATGCAAGCGGTGGCGCGTTCGGGGTGTATAACATTCCAGGATATGGTCCATTAACTTATGCTGGTTTAGAAGGTTGGAATATTGCCTTGAGAGATGTTATTTGGCAAAACAATTTGGGACATCCAATTTGCAATCACTTGAGAGATGGTGAATGGGCGTTGGACTATGTGGTTAATAGATTAGACAACTATGTGGAAAGTTCTAAAGGCTTGGGCAAATTCCGCGATTGGTTAAAATCAAGAATCGATGCAATTAGAGTGGTTCCATATTTCTTAAGGCCACATTACTTCACGTTGGTAATTGGAATTTCGTATGAGGCAGCCAGATTTAGAGCTCTTCGTAGACTTGACCCATTATTGCAAAAGTCAACTAACTTTATACAAAAGTTAGCATTGACTTCTGTGCAAATGATTGGAAGAATGAACAATACTTCCTTGAAGGCTCGTGAACAAGTTCCATGCATTGCTGCAGGTTTACCACATTTCAGTAATGATTACATGAGATGTTGGGGAAGAGATGTCTTTATTTCTTTCAGAGGTTTAATGTTGGTTCCTCGTAGATTTGAAGACGCAAAAAACCACATCTTGGGATTTGCACAAACCTTGAAACATGGTTTAATTCCAAACTTATTGGATGCTGGAAGAAATCCTAGATACAATGCTAGAGATGCAGCGTGGTTTTTCTGCCAAGCAGTTCAAGAGTATGTTGAATTTGTACCTAATGGTGTTGCAATTTTGGATGAAAAGGTAAAAAGAAGATTCCCATTGGATGATACTTACATTACATACGATGATCCAAAAGCGTTCAGCTATGAAACATCTATCAGAGATATTATTTACGAGATTTTGAGTCGTCATGCAAAAGGAATCAAATATCGTGAAGCTAATGCTGGTCCAAACCTTGATTCACAAATGAAAGACGAAGGATTCAATGTTGAGGTGAACATTGATTGGGAAACTGGTATTGTCCATGGAGGTTCTCAATTCAATTGTGGTACATGGATGGACAAGATGGGTGAAAGTGCTCGTGCTGGATCAAAGGGTGTACCAGGAACTCCAAGAGATGGAGGTGCCATTGAATTACAAGGTTTATTGAAGAGTACTTTAAGGTGGGTTAACAAGTTACATAAAGAAGGTAAGTTCCCATACAAAGAAGTTACTAAGAACGATGGAAGCACGATAACCCTTGTGGAATGGGAAGAATTGCTTCAAGCTAACTTTGAAAGATGTTACTACGTACCAGTTAATGAAGAAGAAGATGGCAGGTACGACATCGACAGTAGCATCGTCAATAGAAGAGGTATTTACAAGGACTTGTACAAGTCTGGTAAACCATATGAAGATTACCAATTGAGACCAAACTTTGCTATTGCCATGACCGTTGCCCCAGAGTTGTTTGATTTAGATCATGCTATTCATGCCCTTGATGTTGCTGACAAGGTTATTCGTGGTCCAGTAGGAATGAGAACGCTTGATCCTAGTGATTGGAACTATAGACCATATTATAACAATGGGGAAGATAGCGACGATTTTGCTACATCGAAAGGTAGAAACTATCACCAAGGACCAGAATGGGTTTGGAATACTGGGTACTTTTTGCGGGCATTAGTAGCATTCCATTTACAAAAAGGTGAGCCATTGAATTTGGTTAAGAGAGAAATCAATGAACGATTGAAAGGACACAAGAAATGGATCAAAGAGAGCCCATGGGCAGGATTGACTGAATTGACGAACAAGGATGGGGAAATCTGCAATGATTCGTCACCATCACAAGCATGGAGTTCGTCATGTTTGTTAGATGTTCATTACGATATCTGGAAAAATGCTAACGACTGCTAATTTCGAAGTACATTAGAATTTTAGTAGAAACTGATTAGATTTCAGAAAAAAAAACACTCAAAAAAGATATTTAAAATACATAACGACGTGATTCAAAGGAAACATTAACATTATAACGAGAATATGTCAACATGGAGCAGTTAAAACACGGAGACTCTTCAGTAGAAAATCAGTAGAAAATCAGTAGAAAATCAGTAGAAAATCCGTAGCTCAAACAGCCTGTAGTATTGAGTTTTGGCAAGAAGTACTACAACCAAAACATCACGTTGAGTCACTACACTGCTCTCTAGTCAGTTTCAAGGCGAATATTTCTAATAGGAGAAGTTAACCGAGATACACCACAGGACTAGGTCGCTTCTATGCGTATATGTGGGTTTAATTTGTTCAGGTCAGCTTAAGCTTCGTAACTCCATTTGGCAGCGCCGACAACCGGCCAGAAAAAATAGAACGGTGCAGTTTAGAGTAAAATAATCAATCAGCTGTCAACTGACGGAACTGCTACCAGTGTGTAGCACTGCGATAATGTCATTGCCACTTAAACACATCTACAATCGTTCTATTCACGTACTCACGCCTCGCTTGTCAACCTGCCCGCACCACATCCAAACGCGGCATGCGAACCACTGCAGTGCCATACCGTTATCGGAGTCTCCTTTTTAATCATGTGGAGAGCGACATCCGTCTCCTCGACCCGTCAAACGCAAACGCCCCAACAGTAAATCTGGCGTCCCGATGGATGCCACTCGCATTGCCATGGAAAAGCCCCTGACTCGCACCACGGTCTTTATCCACACTACGACTTCATATGCAATTGCACGGCTAACTACCAACGTTCACATTCAACGCCATGTAAACTCTCCTTGCAGCCGGTACTACTACCCTGAGGAGGACATCGACATGTTGCAAACAAGTGCTGTTGCCCTACTGCGATTTCCCACTGCTTTATTGGGCGACAACGGTGGTGTTCTCGGCAAAGCCCACCGTGGGGCAGATTTGGTGGTGGTTGCAAAGTGGGCACTTCCCCATACGTATCCGGACGGTATCCGTGAATAACCGTCCAGTGGAGTCGTGGGTCACGTGTTGGATCACGTGTCGGAAACCGACATCCGCAACTATCTAAGCGGTTATCGGATGTACTGAGGGGATGATTCAACGTATAAATAGTAGGAGAAATGTTGCCAATTCTAGTTGAAAATCTATCAATATAGAATATAGAGAAGATGTTATTACGTGGTTTGAAACACAGATCCGCTGGCGGTTTGCGGTTATTAGCCAATTCCCAAAGATTCAAGTCTGTCATCAGTTTGTCGTCTACCGTGGACAAGTTCCCAAAGGATCATGCCACCACCAACGATACCCCATACTTGACTCCATCGTTCCAAGACAACCAATTCATCAAGTCTGACTCCACCACTTGGTTTGACATCCACGATCCTGCCACCAACATTGTGGTTTCCAAGGTTCCTCAATCCACAGCTGAAGAATTGGAACAAGCAGTTGAATCTGCTCACAATGCGTTTGAGGTGTGGAAAAACTACAGTGTCATCAAAAGACAAGGTATTGCCTTCAAGTTTGTCCAATTGTTGAGAGAAAACATGGACAGACTTGCCTCGATCATTGTTTACGAACAAGGTAAGACATTTGCTGATGCCCAAGGTGATGTCACCAGAGGGTTGCAAGTTGCCGAAGCAGCATGTAACATCACCAATGACTTGAAGGGAGAAACCTTGGAGGTTTCCACCGACATGGAAACTAAAATGATCAGAGAACCATTGGGTGTTATTGGTACCATCTGTCCATTCAACTTCCCAGCCATGGTTCCATTGTGGTCTTTGCCATTAGTTTTGGTCACTGGTAACACCACGGTGATGAAGCCTTCCGAAAGAGTTCCTGGTGCTGCTATGATCATTGCTGAATTGGCTGCAAAGGCTGGTGTTCCTCCTGGGGTTATCAATATTGTTCACGGTAAACACGACACCGTTAACAAGATTATTGACGATCCAAGAATCAAGGCAATTACCTTTGTTGGTGGTGACAAAGCTGGTAAATACATCTATGAACGTGGTACCGCTTTAGGTAAGCGTGTTCAAGCCAACTTGGGTGCCAAAAACCACTTGGTTGTGTTGCCAGATGCTAACAAACAACAATTCGTCAATGCCATCAACGGTGCTGCATTTGGTGCTGCTGGTCAAAGATGTATGGCCATCTCAGTTTTGGTCACTGTTGGAAAGACCAAAGAATGGATTAACGATGTTGTCAAGGATGCCAAACTTTTGAAGGTTGGTTCAGGATACGACAAATCTTCTGATTTGGGTCCATTGATTAACCCATCTAGTTTAACCAGAGCTCATGAAATCATTACTGATTCCGAAAAGAGTGGTGCTGTTGTTGCTTTGGACGGTAGAGACTACAAACCAAGCGATCCAAGATTCGCCAAAGGTAACTTCTTGGGACCAACTATCTTAACTAATGTCAAACCAGGAATGAGAGCTTACGATGAAGAAATTTTTGCTCCAGTTTTAAGTGTCGTTAACGTCGATACTATGGATGAAGCAATCAAATTAATCAATGATAACCCATACGGTAACGGGGTTTCCTTGTTCACCAAATCCGGATCTTCATGTCAATACTTCACCAAGAGAATTGATGTTGGACAAGTTGGTATCAACGTTCCAATTCCAGTTCCATTACCAATGTTCTCTTTCACTGGATCCAGAGGATCATTCTTGGGTGATTTGAACTTCTACGGTAAGAGTGGTATTACTTTCTTGACCAAACCAAAGACTATCACCGCTTCTTGGAAATCTGACAATGTCGATGCTGAAGTATTGAAACCATCCACCTCCATGCCAGTTCACGATTAAATGTAATGTTAGGCAAACGCTAAAAAACTGGAATCTTATAAACTTTTATGTATAGTATTGTGACAAAAGTTTGTGATTTAAATAAAAATTAAAACGAAGTAGTTTGTTAATTTGCACACAAAATCAAGTAGTTTGATGGTTCCCGTCATTAGACATGAAATAGAGCTTTGAACAGGGTTGATTCATATTTCGGATATTATCGAACGTGTAGTTTAGGTGAGAAGTAATGTTTCGGGATGGAAAAATAGTGAAGGATGCGAGGTTCGAACTCGCGCGGACAACCGTCCAGCAGATCTTAAGTCTGCCGCCTTAGACCACTCGGCCAACCCTCCAGCTTGTGAAAATTAAATTTTGCAAATTATTGTCATAACGGAAACTAATGTTTTTTAAAAAAATTTCAAATAAAAAAAAATCTAACAAATGCATTTTTCATTAAAAAAAAGTTGAAAAATAATTGATAAAGCAATAAATGAGTTTAAACTAAAAAAGAAATTAAAAACTGAAGAACAAATATCTTCAAAATAAAAATCAATATGCTGTGAATCTCGAAGTTTTGTTTTTTGAATGATATAAGGCAAATTTTTGGAATAAAAATTATTTGGGCATCCAATTATTAAAAAAAAAATAAAGAAAAACCCCAAAATTTGAGTCTACAACTAGCCTCGATTGAAATTGTTTTAGGAAGAACTCTTGACCGAGCTTGCTCTCTCTTGTCTCACAAAGAAATATACAAAGTAGATTTTACATAGCAAGTATAAAGCAATAAATGTACATAAAGCAATAAATGCATTTTAGTTAAAAAAAAAAAAAAATTCACTTGGGGTGGCGAAACTACAGAAAAAATATCGGACTAACTTACGGAGGTATCTGATTTGATCTCTAAAAATAAATATAAATAAAAATTAAGAATTGGTGGGTTTTTAATTTATTGTCCCTTCCAAACTAAAAATGAGTATATGGTTACTTATATACTTAAGTAAATAAAGCAATAAAGCAATAAATGCATTTTAGTTAAAAAAAAATCGGAGTTTGAGAATACACGAGAACGGGTGTGGAAGACCACGTAGTTTTGTCTTTTGTAGCCCCAAACGTTGGTTTTGACTCAGTTCTCGTTACATAAAGTCTGAGATAACATAGACTGCTACATTATTAGCACGTTTTCTAAAAGGCAAAAACAAAAAAGTAAAGGTTTGTTTCTAATGAATGTTTTCAATTTAAATACTTTTCCATCGTTTACTTACTCATGTAATCTTCAATTGTGGTCGAGTCTACTCTCCAATAAATTCCTGTGGGACTTTTGCCTTTCCACAATAGGTGAGAAGGTGAAAAGCTAGAACTTGCGTAAATCCGTCTTTATGAACAGTGAATAGTTGTACAGAATAATATAGAGAACAGGTCCATAATTGAACATTTTGAGAGTCGGGCTGAGATTAATCACTATAATCAGTTTCGGGTTCGTACAACCATTAAAAAAGTGTATCCAAAACCAATCATGATAGCTTGGGCAATTATCTTTTTTCCCTGGTCCATAATTCCTTTCTTTCATTGATTTTTATAGAGATTCCGTTTTGGTTGCAAAATTCCAAGACAATTACTTTTTCATAAATTTCGCAACTTTTGCCAAATATAATAAACCAATATGGAAAGATTGTAGATTCAAGTACTCAAAAATTACACCGATATTGCTACCGGTTCCACATAGACATATTTAAACAGCAAATCCAAGAAGGTACTTTGCCCTACAAAATTAAACTATTACACACACATTATAATTTAACACCGTTGGTTGCTGCCCCAGACTATAACTAACATGCAGACTAAGAGCCATTCGAAAGTGCATTAGGCGTCAAGATTTACCCCAACTTTTTCAGCACAACAACCTGTTCCCTAACGCTATTCTAGTACGTTTATCACCGTAGCAACACCACCAACTCCACGTCATTTCCTTGACATCCGCTAAATTCTACCGTTTCGAGTTTCAGGGTTGGCCTACCAAAACATTGTGCAGTACAGGCCATACTCCGCCGGGTAAGTTTTTACGTGACAGGAAAAAAAACCTCATAGATAGGATTGGAACCAGACACAAGTGAACAGTCGGTGTAAAAGAAATTCCAGGTTAGTAAGATTTCTCGCAGCACAATTGTAATTATTGAATTGACGAAGCCGAGTATATTTGTGTATTTTAATTGATTATTAGTTGAATTGTCGAGGAGTTTGTGGTATCTTACAACACAAGGTGGAGTTATCTCAAGAATTGAATATTAGAGCGAGTAGACACATTCTCGCGGCATTATCATTTTGATCATCATATAAAGATTCTATCAACTCGATTTTAATGGGTAATTGTTTAAGTTGTTTTTCCGGTAAGAATAGCGATGGCTCCCATGCTCCGTTGCTCTTAGCAGAGAACGAGAGAGAGGCAATATCTGCCTTGCTACAATATCTCGAGAACCGGTCGGATGTGGATTTTTTTTCAAACGGACCATTGAGAGCATTGTCCACGTTGGTATACTCCGAGAATATCGACTTGCAACGGTCAGCAGCATTGGCATTTGCCGAAATTACTGAAAAGGATGTCAGAGAAGTTAACCGCGATGTTTTGGAGCCAATATTGATTTTGTTGCAGTCTACCGATTCCGAAGTGCAAAGAGCTGCTTGTGGGGCACTAGGAAATTTGGCGGTCAACACCGAGAATAAAACATTGATTGTGGAAATGGGAGGGTTGGAGCCATTGATCAGACAAATGATGTCGACGAATATCGAAGTCCAATGTAATGCTGTAGGATGTATCACAAACTTGGCTACTCAAGATGACAACAAGTCAAAAATTGCCAAATCGGGGGCGTTAATCCCATTGACAAAATTGGCCAAATCTAAAGATATTAGAGTGCAAAGAAATGCCACCGGTGCGTTATTGAACATGACCCACTCTGGAGAAAACAGATTAGAACTAGTCAACGCAGGAGCAGTACCGGTATTAGTATCATTATTGTCAAACGACGACGCTGATGTCCAGTACTACTGTACAACAGCATTATCGAATATCGCTGTTGATGAAGTCAACCGTAAAAGATTATCCTCTACCGAACCAAAATTGGTTAGCCAGTTGGTGAACTTGATGGACTCTCCATCTCCAAGAGTTCAATGTCAAGCAACCCTAGCATTAAGAAACTTAGCGTCGGATTCAGGGTACCAAGTGGAGATTGTAAGAGCAGGTGGTTTGCCTCATTTAGTCCAACTTTTGACTTGTAACCATCAACCTTTGGTATTAGCTGCAGTTGCTTGTATCAGAAATATTTCGATCCACCCTTCAAATGAAGCCTTGATTATTGAAGCAGGTTTCTTGAAACCTCTTGTGGGGTTATTGGACTACACCGATTCCGAAGAAATTCAATGTCATGCCGTTTCCACGTTAAGAAATTTAGCTGCTTCTAGCGAGAAGAATAGAACAGCTTTGTTAGCAGCAGGGGCGGTTGACAAATGTAAAGAGTTAGTCTTGAACGTTCCGTTATCTGTTCAACTGGAAATCTCAGCATGTTTTGCAATTTTGGCACTCGCAGATGACTTGAAACCAAAATTATACGAAAGCCATATAATAGACACGTTAATCCCATTGACGTTCTCAGAAAACGGGGAAGTATGTGGAAACTCGGCAGCAGCTTTGGCGAACTTATGTTCCAGGGTTTCAAATGAACATAAACAATATATATTAAACAACTGGTCAAAACCGGACGAGGGTATTCACGGCTTTTTGATCAGATTTTTACAAAGTGGACTGGCGACATTTGAACACATTGCGTTATGGACTATATTACAATTGTTGGAGTCCAATAATGTGGAAATCAATAGTCTAATCAAAGATAACGAATCGATTTTGTCCGGAATTAAAAACTTAAGTGCATCCCAACAACAGTTACAATCACAACCACAAAATCAACAGAATATCGATCAATTCGACGATCCAAAAGTGGAATTGTTCAACTTGACCCAACAGATCTTACAAATCTTAGGATAGTTCACCATCATCTAACCGCATTCACCGTTTCCTTCGCGACCTTTTGCTATATACGAGAAAGAAGACTTGAAGTTGGCTTTCTCTTATACTACAATAGATGTATATCTTAGTCTACAATTATTATAATCGTATGTTTAAGATTTATTTTAATATATGTTTGCTTTGAACCATTCTAGCTTGCTACTTGTTTGGGTGAAATCTCCAGAAGTTCAGGTTGAGAAGTCGAATCTTCTTCTTCGGTACCTACGGATAAATGCTCAAGTTTCTTTAGCAATTCTTCTTGCTCCTTCTCCTCCTTGTTATCTTCAGTGTCCAGTTTTTGTTGCTCAAGCAACTCTTGTTTCTTTCTCTTGTCCTCTTCCTCCAATAATTCGGTGTATTCATCTTCGACGTCGATATCATTATTAGTATCAGCTAGTATATCTGTAATTTCATCAGTCTTTACGATATTTTCGGCTATTTCGTCCTTGACATTTGACACCTCATCATGGTCAAGTTTTGAGTTCAAGTTCTTTAATATGCTGTTGCTGGAAACCAACTGATGATAGAAGGATATATTGAAGTTAGACTGTTCAATTTTGAGTAAAATGGATTGTAGTTGGGACAACGAATCCGAAGAATGATCTAAGGAGTTCTGTAAAGCTTTACATCGGCGCAATACATGCTTTATTCTTGTTTTATCTGCGGATTCTACCACCAAAGTTTTCAAGTTGGAGTTAATTTTGGACAATTCCAGCTCCAATTGATCATTTCTTGCGGTTAAAAGATCAATGCTTGATTTCAAATCAACAATCCCAATATCATTATCGGTGAATTCGGAGTTCCCAAAGTTTATATATGTTGTATCTTTGATTTTCTTCACAGTACATATTCCAATATCTCGAGACCAGTAGATAAGCAAGATAGCCAAATCGTGGGGAGAAACGTCGATTTTCTCATTTAAAAGCAATTTCAAGAGTAGTCGTTGACTGAATAGTTTTCCTTCGATTGGAAAGGACGATTCTATCGGTTTCAAGCACTTTTTGCTCAAATTGACTAGCAAGTCCCAATCAATATAAGTTTCATGTTTCAATTTACCATTTGATTCCGAGGAAAACGGGTTCGAAAACACATGTAGCCAGTGTTTTGGAGAGAGTAGACGGCCAAAACTAGACTTGGGATGAATTATGTCGAGATATGACGAGGAATATGACATGTATCCCGACTGTGGAACGAATTTATGACAAGCAACTAGCTCATCGAAAACAACAGCAAGGCCCCTTGGGGCACCGTAGGTCGGCAATGCGAGCAGGTGGGCAAGATCCGGTTCGGCTGTGGGCACGGAAATCGACGTGCCCGCAATTTTGTTGCTTGCAATCATGGAATGGAGTAGGTGGTGCCAGGCATCGACATTGGCAGCGAACCCTTCTGGGTTTAGCGTTTTCGAGTTCCGGAAGTCTGAGTACAACGACGGGATCCGTGATGGCGTAAAATAGCGGTTCTCCTTGACGAATTGGGGCAAATCCATTTGACGGTGACAACAAGACTGAAATCAAATTTCTACGATACAAAGTCTGGGGTCGCGATGGGCACCGCTAGTGTACGCAGAACAATAAATATTACTATACACGAGACATCAGACTATACACACGCGAACACCACCTATCCTCAATTAAAAGACATTTTCTTCAACGACAACTCCACCTCATCTCTCAAGGCATCGACCACATCCAAGATGGCAGTAGCAGCCGGCGAATCGGGGTACGAATCGAAGAAACATTGGCCGGCGTCGCACGCACGGCCGATTCGTGGGTCCAACGGCACCGACCCGAGGAACTTGATGTTCAAATCTTCACATAACTGTTTCCCACCACCAGTGGTTGGTTTGAAGATCTGCGACTCATGCTTACAATTGGGGCATACAAACCCCGACATATTCTCCACCACCCCAAGAATGTTGATTCCGGCTTTACGACAGAAATCGATTTCCTTTCGCACGTCTAGCAATGCCACTTCTTGCGGCGTGGTGACTATAAGGGCGCCATCGATCCCCACCTGTTTCATATATGTCGTAACCGATAAATGCTCATCAGACGTGCCTGGTGGGGTGTCTACAATCATGTAGTCTAAGCCGTCGCCCCAGTTGACGTCCTTGAGGAACTGCTTGATAAGGCCGTTTTTCTTTGCCCCTCTCCAGATTACGGCCGAGTCCTCATCGGGTAACATGAACGATATGCTCATCAACCCCAAATTATCGCCGACATACACCGGCGACCATCCGGAGTTGGACTGGTGAATGGACTCTCCTTCTGCACCAAGCATCTTGGGCAACGACGGACCGCATATGTCGAGGTCCATCACTCCTACTTCCACGTCTTCATCAGCGGCGATGGCCCACGCTAACATCGAAGTAAACGTAGACTTACCAACGCCACCTTTCCCCGATAACACGAGGATCTTATGGTCTATCTTGCTCAACCGGGTGGTTATAACGTCAAGATCCGGGTCTGGTCCTTTGGCCGCCTGGGCAGTACAGATGGCTTGGTTGGGACATCCTTGACAAGCATCACCGGACCCAGCAGTTTCTGATTCTGGCCCTGGACAGTGTTCCGGCTCCGGTGCGGGAAGATCCACTTGCAGTGGGTCTTTTGACGGGGTCATACTGCCACTCTAGCTCGGGTTCTATACTACTACTATCGACTTGGTCGCTCTGGAGCACAAGATGACTATTGGATCTTTGTGTGCTTACTAACCTGTGGTCCATTTGTATCTATACAGGCATCACCACCTGAGTATTATGTAACGTTCTATACATGAGATGACGGGATATTTTTAGTGGGCCAACCGGATTGTGAAGTACTGGCTATCTTGTGGTGATAACGGCAAGTTGAGGATTTGACTTGGGGTGAAATCGGCGATTGTTTCGATGGCCAAATCGCCGATTTTCCGAGCCATGATTTTCACCGCCGTCTGGCTCAAGAAGTTGGCTGGTGGCTTGATAAACGGCATCGTTGCCAAGAGCCACTTGACACCGTCCACGTCCGTGGTATTGTAGGCTTCCATCTCGACGTACTTTTTGTAGATCCCCCCTCCTTTGCTCCATTCGGGCACTATTGTTCCTTGTTCGGGGAATTTTTCAATGAGACCTAATAACCGGCGTTTTACGTCGACGGCATTCGATATCACGGTTTGCGGTCCCAATTGGTCAATTATCACCTTGTGGGCTTGGTCCCATAATTTTGCAGATATTAATGATTCCCCTTGGTGCCAGTAGTTTTTCTCTTGTTCGGCTTTGGACGCATTGGCCTCGTAGATTAAACTCGATGGGAACCGCAACACTTCAACCAAATGGCGTTCTTCGGCGTCGGAAATGGAGCTGATGTGGTCAAAAATGATTTCTCGTTCTCGTTTCTCCGCTTCGGAGTCATCAGACAAGGTAAGGTAAACGTATATTGCCTGTTTCCACATTCCCTGTCTGAGAAGATACTCTCCCATTTTTATAGTTAAATCGTCGTTTTTCTTGGATAACCCATAGTATTTATTGGAGATCACCAAGTAAACCAACCATCTCAACTTTGCATTCAACGATCCTTGTTCCAATGATGAGAAGTCAGAGGTGGTTTTCTCTTCAACTTCGACGTATGTCTTCAAAAGATCCACAATTCCTTTTCTTTCCACCAAATCCATCAGCTTGATCAACTCGCAAAGGCTGATACTACTGTCACCATACATCAATTTCACCCCCAACTCAATATTCCATGGCAACGTCTTCAAAATATCGTCGAAATCATGCGCTAACAACTTGTAGATCTTGACACATCCAACAGGAATAGAGTTTAACACTCCATTATTTTTCCAGTCATCTAACTGATTCTTTGCAAGGGTGATAACAGTATCTTCATTCGAATCAACTAAAGTTAAAATCACCGATAAGTGATTATTGTTAGCCTCGATCATGGTTTCAATAGCCCCAGTCAAATTGCCTGAGCACAATTGAAGAAATCCAAATTCAAATTTGTCGTCCTTGCTTTCCTTTAAATATGGTTCGATTGTTTTAATGTTGAACGCAGTCAACCATTCGCCAAATAATTTCTTACGGGAAATTTCACGAACATGCTTTTTCAACTCAGGATCGCTTGCAGTTATGTCCAAACATTCCTTATCCACGATATCATCGTCAAAAAGAGAACGTCCAAGTTGTATGAGTTCTTGTTCTTCGTTTGACTGTTGTTCGGTAATGAGGTCTGCAAATGATAACCCTTCAATCTTTTCAACGCTAGGGATCTTGTTGCTTCTGGTACCGATAACTGATTTGGAGAGTAAATCAGCCATTATCTTTTCAATGTTTTCAGAGTAGATTTCCTTCTCATGTTGAAGATCAGCAGCAGTTGGCTTCTTCGGAGTTGAAACCTTGTCCACATTCATCAAATCTTTGTCGACATCCTCAAATAAAATATCATTCAACTTTTGAATGTTGAGTTTACCGGGTTTCTGAGCTACTACTGGAACCAAAGGTGAATTAAGATCATTTGCTAATTCAAGTTGTACAAGCCAATCAGACGAGACTGCTAAATTCGGTTTGAACTGAATGCTATCAAATTGAGCAGTATTGTCCAACTCAGGTTCATATGCTTTCTCATCAACAATTTCTTTATAGTCAGTGTCTCTGGGAAGAACACTAACCATTTGTCTCAAATAGTCAAAATTGCGATCTTCGATTGCGGGTGCAATAACGTCGGTCATCAGTAGCTCTGATGTTTTTGATCCTGAGTCTGAATCTACATCCATAACCTCATCAACACTAGCAACGTTTTGGTCAGCTTGCTTGTACATCTTTATCCCATTGTTGACTTCTTTAGCTACTAAATCTCTCTTCGCAACCAAGGGCAGCTGCTCATTGTTGATATTGTATTTCCACCCACCAGGAAGATCCTTTGTATGTTGACTAAGTTTCTGTTTTTTGAGTTCTTGCTCATACTTTTCATTCTCATAAATCCTAGTGTACTCTAATGCGGTGGCTTCTTCTTCTTCGTCTTGCTTTCTCTTAACATCGGTCAAGTCACTATTATCATCAATTAAACCCCACACACTGAAATGCTTTACTCTGAAAACCCAAACGAACTTGAATGGATCATACGTTAAGAATTCTTGTCCAGTTTGACTTTTCAATTTCTTTATGAACTCTTGTGTAGTTGTACCTGCATTAGGCTTGATTTCTTCTAATGTAATGGTAGCAGGAACATTTAAACCAGCACCAAGAACTGGTTTCGAAGTTGGATAGTTCAAGTATACCTCTACTTGACCATGTTTTGCTAAATTAACAACCTTATTTTTACCAAATAATTGCTTGTCAACAGTAATTCCGGACGAGATAGCCTGTCTGACTACACCCGTGAGATCAACTGGGTAATCGTATGCAATTTGACCGTATCCATAACGTCCCACAATGAAGTTTTCTACATGTGCCAAGTTTTCGTCTGGTAATTGAAGGAGGTGTTTCAACGGAGGTGAACACCAATAGCCATCGTCGAACTCTTCCGTAGTATCTTCAACTAGTTCTTCCACTTTCAAACTTTCACCGGCCATCACTTTGCTGTCCTTCTTGGACGATCCATTTGGTTCCATTTTCTTAGCGTATTTCAACTTTGCGATCATTTCAACTTCGTTGTCATCATCATCTTCATCACTAGAATATGTTTCAGACAATAACTTATCGGCCAGAACGACGTTTGGTACAATTCTTCTCCTCTTGGAATTGAATACTTTATCGGCATCAATCAAATGGAACTTGAGAGGTTTAGATTTGATAATTAATCTCTTCATACTTCCCGATCTTGCACTATTTATGATTGCTTGTTTAGATGGTCTGTAGTCACTTTTCGATTCAACTTCAATGGTAGTGGGTAAACTTGTCTTTTTCGCTACTCCACTCAAGTAATTAGCTTGACTAAACAATCCTTTAATGGGATTAAGCGATGCATTTACAGACGAATTTCGAAAGATCTTCAATGTCTGTCCTAGTCTAGACAACAATGATGATTTGGTAGTATCAGGTTTTTCAAGATAGGAAAATTTTCTCTTTTTATCACTGGACTCTTTTGCAAGATTCTGGGCAAACAAGTTTTCCGTGATTGATTTTGGTAATGATGCCTCTTCACTTTTCAATCTCGTGAAAAGCTCATCAGCACTATAAGGCTTGGAAAGTTGCGATTGTTGGTTAATATTGCTTGTAGCATTAAGACCACTGTTGGTATTTGAAGCACCAAACAAGCTTGAGCTTTGACCTCCAAAAGGACCAGTTGATCCTCCAACAGTGGCTGGTTTAGACCCAAATAACCCACCAGAGCTCGTGTTTCCTAATCCAGTGGATGTGTTTGAAGTATTACCAAAAAGACCAGAACCGGTACTTGTTTGTGGCTTTCCAAATAAACTATTTGATGCAGTGTTAGACTGTTGGCTGTTTCCAAATAAACCACCAGACGAAGCTGTATTAGATTGTTGAGTATTTCCAAATAACCCACCAGAAGTGTTTGTGTTTGGCTGTTGAGTATTACCAAATAACCCACCAGAAGTGTTTGTACTAGATTGAGTATTTCCAAATAACCCACTAGAAGCCGGTTTTTGTTGCGAATTGAATAATCCACCGGAAGTGTTGTTGGTCTGTGAATTGCCAAAAAGACCCCCCGAAGTAGCATTGTTCAGAGAATTGCCAAATAATCCACCAGAAGTAGTATTTGTATTTGCACCAAACAGAGCACCAGAACTCGGGTTTGTTTGCTGAGAGTTTCCAAATAACCCTCCTGAGGATGTTGTGTTTGGTTTAGTACCGAATAAACCACCGCCAGAATTGGAAGTCTGCTGAGTATTACCAAATAACCCACCACCACTAGATGTTGATTGTTGAGTATTTCCAAATAATCCACCTGAGCTTGGTTGATTCTGCTGGCTGTTACCAAACAAACCAGTATTTGAGGTAGCTGGTGCTGCGTTCAGTCCAAATGCGTTGGGTTTGGCTTGCTGATTGCCAAAACCCGTCGAGGAACTCCAGTTGTTTGTGCTTTGACCAAACATTGGGAATTGGTAGAATTACAGGATAGTTATCACGGTCACGACAATTAAATCAAACGAAACTAATAAAAGTGCCACGTATATGTCTCCACAGCCAGCAATTACACAATATTGAGACTTTGGGCACTTCTACACCGTGTTGTATTCCAAGGTAAACGGTGTATTTACTAAACTGCCTAAAATTTTCACCATCGCAGTACTGCGCGCAGACTTCTACACGACTGGCACGCACGGCAGGACGGTGGTGGTGGTAGACCTAGGGGCCCACGACCGACTACATCGTACCAGGGCTCGCACTACGGTGGTACCACGACCACCAAGATCAGCTACTGTTCTAGCTTGTTCTACAAACGTCATAAGGCCATACTTGATTCTCTATTATACATATTACGGTATGAACCAGTGCATTACCAATCTCTAGATCTATTCGGTTGACAATTCAATTGCAATTTTTGATTCGGCGCAGTACCAGAATTTATCAAACTTCCTCAAGTTAGACTTGCTAGTGTATACCTTGTTGGGGATACCTACATCAATAAGGTAATGTGATATGTCTCCAGGCTGCAAATGCCCATTCTTGTATGCTAGCAATAATCCCGTGATGGGAACACCCATCGAAATGCACCATTTACAATTAATTTGGTACGTTTCATCAGCAACAGTACCAGACCCTCCGTCAATTCCGGAAGGAATATCCAAACTCATGATCTTATTGCGTTGTTGAGGTATATTAAGCCATTTCATGAGAACTTGGAGCTCTTGCTTGTCTTTGTCTTCGTAAAAAATGTCTTCCAAGTGATCATCGTAGCCCTGTAATCCATCTATAATAAGCTCTACTGGCGTATCCAACTGGTGATTCAAGATATCGAGCAATCCGTTCACTGTATTGCTGATTACTTTGCCTCCACTACTCTCAAAAAACTTCCATTGTTGCAACAAGTCCTTATCGAGCTCTTCTTCATTAGGGTTAATTACAAACGCCAACACTCTGACTCCGTGGTTGCTCAAATGGCGCCCGGTAGCAAATGCTCGTGAGCCGCATCTCGTTGACCCAATTAAGAGCAACACTAATGGGGGTAAATTGTGGTTCTTTTTATTCGATAATCTAACTGACCCACCTAAGCACTTGTTGATGATTAATTGTGATAAATTGGTGGCACAAACCTCGGCCATTAATTGTGAGGTCACTCCAAAGGTCTCAGTAGATAATCGTTCAATTTCCAACAATTGTACTGGCGATGCTAGGTGAATTGAGTTCAAGTTGTCTTGGTTGATGAACTTCAAGTTTTGACTATAAGTGATATTTTCTTGACTAGAGACGATATTTTTCGATCCAGAAACCAATTTTTTTGGTTTCAGCGACATATTCTTGATGTTTGTCTTGCCAATCTTGTCCCAGTTATCAGATTTCGAGGTATCCAACACCATTTCGTCATTATCATATTTTTTCTTTGTATTTTCTATTTTATTGTGTCCTACCAATCTTTGACTAGGGTCAATGGTATCCTTCTTCTGGAAGTCGGCAAAAACCGTCTTTTTGTCAAACATGGCCAAGTTGGCCGCAAAATCGAAATCCGTCGACGACTTGATGTCTTGCATATCGGAGTCATTACCCCAATCTTGATCGTTGGAAGCGGTAGAAATATGATGGTCTGGTCTTGGTTTAGGTGTATTTGATGCGCTGGGTTGAAAATGGGCGTT
>ERZ778017.2004-NODE-2004-length-17828-cov-5.995443_pt1 | contig 17828 bp, 15 predicted proteins | sample MGYA00375747_ERZ778017 | MGnify/ENA primary metagenome ERZ778017 (study PRJEB29350, sample SAMN05509838) | bioreactor metagenome | biome: bioreactor; material: wastewater | place: South Africa: University of Cape Town | collected 2014-03-17 ...
CATAATTTATTAGCCCTTTAAACGCTAAAATCCTACTTTTTTCTCTTAATAAGCTTACATTATTTCCTATTTGCAACAGAGCCAGTTATTGTATCTTGGTGACTTGAAAATCAGCTTCATATCTGTTAATTATGTGCACTTGTTTTAGTATGATGATTATGTAAAAATAATTCTCGCCATCTGTTGAAGCTTTTTATATATACAAAACTGATACCCCCAAAAACAGATTTAGATATGTTAGACATTCCTGTACTTGTTTCTAAGCCAGATGGAGAAACATGTAATTTTACCCTAAGTCTGTTGTCACTGGTAAGTCCATATTCTACGGACCAATCTCCCACCATATTTGCAAAATCTATTTCCTTACCTGCATCAAAATTAATTTTACTCTCTCTAGATACAATTAGCCTACCTGCCAATAAATTATAAGAGAGCTTGACAGGCAAACTAGTAGTTTTTTCTTGACTTAGCTCTTCTAAATCAATATCTGTATCAATTTCTAAATTTTCATCTAACTCCGCTGCTATACTACTAAGCTGTTGTGAAAATATTTCTCCTACGCTCCTTTTTATAGTATCATTTCTAAGATTACCCATATTATCAGAGAAAAAAGTTTTTAACATAACTAAGCTGAATACTTGTTTTTCTAAATAGTTGCTATCTGACAAAGCCTTTTCCTTAAAGGTATGGATAGCTTCTTGTAGGTCTGGGTTATCTGGGGGTTTAGGAAAATCAATGTTAAAGCGTATATTAGGAGCTGCCAACACACCTTCCAATATTAACACTACACTTACAGGATACTTTTTCTTATCTTTTATACTTTGTTCACTTTTCTCCAGAAGTGGTACCAGCGAGGCTCGTTGCTCATAAATCGCTCTCATATTCAATATCCCATCATAAGGATTGTCAATCCAGGTAATGGTACTCCCCTCTTGAATCTTAAATTTTCTTCCAACAACTCGGTAAACTGAAAAGTTATAGGTTCCTTCTACTACCTCATAGTCTCCACTCATATTAAGATTACCTTCCAAATCTGATTTTATGGTCAATAGCCCCTTACCTGTACTGTGAATGATATCTCCATCTTTTCCATTAAGCATAATCTCTGCACAAGCATCTGGGGTTATCTCTAAGTTCATATTTAAGCTCAGACCTTTAAGTTTCACAGAAGGAGGAGCTTCTATGGTATTCTTTTTACACGTCTTAAGGTCTACAAATCGAATATAGCTTTCTTGCCCAACTTTCTTGTTATACTTCTGAATGGGAATAATTAAATTAGAACCTTTTTGTGTGACAGCGTTAGCAGTTATCATTATATTATCTACCATCCCTGTAAAGGTTACGTCTCCACTTAATATGCCTTTACCATAGAAATACTCATTATCTTCATATTTAGTATTAAAAATTTTCAAGTTATTTATATTCCCTGCTAAGTCTAGCGAGAAGTCTTTAAAATACGTATGGTGGATATTTCCACGCAAATCCGCTTGTCCATCCTGATCATCCAACAAAATCAACTTCTCAACTTCTATATTGTTTCCAGAACAGTTAACCTCTCCATATCCTTTATATAAAGCATTTAAGTAATTGAATTTCAGTGATATGTCTTTAAGCGTGGCTTGTCCATCAAGGTGGGGAGTTTTAAGAGGCCCTTTGATATAAAATTTCCCATCCACTTCACCTTTCAATTCGCCAAATACTTTAGTTACAAAAGGTTCTATTAATGCCAACTGTGCCTGAGAAAATTCGGCTACTAAGTCTAACCCTTGTGCTTTATTATAATGGTTATAAGATCCAGTAACATGTATGATGGGCTTTTCAACTTGATGCAATTGACATGCCACATTTACACCCTTGTCACTATTATCCCATGTAGCCTTTGTGCATAAATCCCCTACCATTAAGTCTCCTATAGTAATAGCATGTATGTTTATATTGCTGCTGACGCGTGGATTCTCATTAGTACCCATTAAGACCAAGCTTCCATGAATAATACCACCAACTTTTCTATCTATAAAAGGCGTAAAGTTGTCTAAATTTAGGTTGCTAAGATTTATGACAAGTTTTTCCGGATTGGTATAAGAATATTTCCCTTCTATGCTGATCTGCTGTGCCTCGTTAGAAAGGAGTATATTATGGAACTTGAGGTGTGGCTGGTGTATTGAAATAGTGCCAGCCGGATGCAGTTCCCATGTGTTGCCAGCTATTCGCATAGCTGTATTACCAAGACTAAGATGTATCCCTACATTGTGTAGGCCTGCTGTACCTGCTACGGTCAGTTGGAAATTACTATTTTCCTGTCCTATGGTATTTTTAAAGGAAATTTGATCATTGATCCAATTAATATCTAATATAAAGCTCTCTGTATTAGTATAGTCTTTCCATTGCTGTTTATCAGCTTTCAATTTACTGGTAGCTGCTATCAATTCACCATTTTTACTCTGTAATGCTGTAATATGCCACTCACTTTTCTGTAGCTGGTTATCTCCAAAAGCTAACGAATCCACTTCATGCAGATGAAATTCAAATTTTACTTCTTCTTGTTGTGAAAAAAATCCTTGGAAAGTAGTATGAGGAGCTACATAAATATGAGGTGCTACAACCTGCAATAAAGGAGTAATATCTTTCAAGTATAACTGGTATTTAAAATTATAGGGCTGTTCGGTATAAGAGGGAACATATACTTTTGAGGTTAAAAGTCGTTGCCTATAAGCAAGTATAAATTCTTGGATATCATGCGCCAGAGAAGTATACTTGATAGCTCCATCAGCTTGTATATCCAACAAATCAGAATATAGAGATAAAGTACTACACCCACCTTTCCTTCCATTAAGGAAATGTAATTGATCTATATGCAAAGGTTTATCTTCTATCTCTAATTGAATACGGTGAAACGTTGCATCCGTAGTAAAATCGTCCCAAGAAGCTCCTTGTACAACTACGTTTATTTCACTGCTTACACGTGCAGGTTTATCCGTAAATTTTACTTTATCTAAAGAAACGTTACTTAAAAGCCCTTTTACAAATAATTCTTTATGAGGGCTTTTCCAATCAATTTTAGTATCAAGATGTACTACCAAATTTGGATCATCTATTGATACATTTCCCTTAAAAAAAAGTTTACCAAATCTTCCGTCAGTACGAATATCTCCATATTTATATCCATGAAAACCCAATTTCTGTATGTGAGTTCTTAGATAAAAATTAGCAGTTTCTGAATCAAGACCTCTACCATTTATATATGCCCGCATTGTTAATTCATCCAAATCATCTATATCTAATAGTTTACCAATCTTTAAAGCCTGCGTTGACATATCTCCTTTATAAGCAACTTCATGAGAAACTTTATCAACAGTTATCTCCATATCAGTAGTAAATTTACCAATGCTAGTTATCAAGTTTCCCTTTGCTGTAAAGTGTTCCAACATACCTGCCATACTACTTTGTACGCTACAAACTGGTATTCTTTGTAATATATAGTGATGCTCTTGCGGCACATGAGGCAGCAAATCGAAAGCATATAAGCAGCCTTTACTGATATCAAGATTAAAATAGACATTGTCAAAATCAGGTAATCCTTTTAAATTGATAGAACCAGCTAGATGGCTTTTATTTTTACCAAATTCCAGATAAAAATCTTTTAAATGAAAATCATCTAGTCTACCCAGGATATTACCTTTTAAAATATAATCAGTATTGTGCCCCTTAAAATATGGTATAAAATAAGATAGCTCTTTAGAAGCTAATTTTAGCTCTTCCAGTTGCGCTTCAATATATGCCTGGGTTACAAGCTTAGAGGGATCTGTTGTTTGTTCATAGGAAAAACTTAAACTACCCTTAAAAGAGCTACCATCTGTATTGATATGTAAATTATTTAGCAACGTGCCATGGGGAGTTACTTTGAATTGTGTATGTAATTGATGCAGCTTTAAATCTTGGATGGGGTCATAACCTGAAAAGCGCTGTAAGTTACCCAGCAAAGTATTTTCTTGATAAAGAAGTTGATTTAATTCGGCCACAATTCCCTCTACTTTTAAATGATAAAGATCAAATCCTGTTGCTGCAAGCGGCATGGTCTGATCGTCTACTAGGATAGAAAAATCTCTTAAAGAAACTTTTGCTACGCTAACACCTTTTGTATAAACTGGTACTCCTATAGCAACAGAATTTGGTGTTTCTAACCTTAATAATAAAGTCTGTAAATTAAAAGCTGTATCCGCTTTACCTTTTACCAATTGCAGGTGTCCATCTACTACCTCTAAATAATCTATTACTATATCTTTTGTCCAAAAAATATGAAAAGGATTTATACGTAACTTTAAACATTTAATAGCACATACTAACTGATTGTTAGGATCGTTTACAGTAAAATCCGTAAGCAAGACTTCATGAAACCATTTTAATGAGAAATGTCGATGATGTATATTGAAATGTGTTTGTTCGCTAAATTTATTAAGTATTCTCTTAAATAATACATTTTGTACTCGAGGTATGCTTAGAAATGCTGTAAATGCTATAATAATAGACAATACAGAGAGTGTCAGCCATTTTAGGAAGGTGGCTATAAAATTTTTCTTTATCTTCGATTTTTGATCAGTAGTACCCAATGCAACAAAAAAGTATAAATATATTAGCTATAGAGTCATCTTGCGATGAAACAGCCGCAGCTGTTATCTGTAATGGAAAGATAGCGAGCAATGTGGTTGCTAGCCAATCTATTCACGGAATTTATGGAGGGGTTGTACCCGAACTAGCCTCTAGGGCCCATCAGCAAAAAATTATTCCTGTAGTAAGCCAAGCATTAAAAGACGCGAACTTAACTAAGGAAGCATTGCATGCTATAGCTTTTACAAGAGGCCCTGGCCTATTGGGAGCCTTGCTAGTAGGAGCTTGTTTTGCTAAGTCCTTAGCATTAGGCTTGACTATACCGCTTATAGCTGTACATCATATGCATGCGCATGTGCTTGCTAACTTTATAGAATACCCCCACCCCTCTTTCCCTTTTTTGTGCCTCACTATTAGCGGAGGACACACACAACTAGTGCTTGTAAACAGTTACACATCTATACAACTGATAGGACAAACACAAGATGACGCTGTAGGGGAAGCCTTTGATAAGATAGCTAAAATAATGAATTTCCCCTATCCTGGAGGACCTTTTATTGATCGGTATGCTCAATACGGAAATCCACAAAGATTCGAATTTCCAGCTACCATCATGCCCGGGCTTAATTTTTCATTTAGTGGTATCAAAACTGCCTTCCTATATTTCATACGTAACAATATACAAAAAAATCCTAATTTTATAGCCGAACATCAAGCAGATATTTGTGCTAGCATCCAGCAAGCACTTATTCAAATGTTGCTTAGCAAAGTAAAAAAGGCCATGGCATACACTGGGCTTACTAATATTGCACTGGCAGGTGGAGTAGCTGCCAATCAAGGGCTTAGACAAGCTATAAGTCAACTGGCAGCACAAAAGAATTGGCAACTCTTTATTCCTGCAACCCAGTATTGCACAGATAATGCAGCTATGATAGCCATGGCAGCACATTACCAATACCTTGCAAACGATTTTGCTAATTTAAAGACCAATGTATTACCTAACATGCCTATATAACATAAGCTTCTATATACCATATGACTACAAAGAAGAATAAATCTAACGGCCTGGTTATTCGAAATAAACAAGCAAGCTTTGAATATACATTTATAGATAAGTATACAGCCGGAATTGTACTTACTGGCACAGAAATAAAATCTATTAGAAAAGCTAAGGTCAGTTTACAGGAGGCCTATTGTTATTTTAAAAATGAAGAGCTTTGGATTAAAAATATGCATATTGCGCACTATGAGCAAGGCAATATATATAATCATGTAGAGAATAGAGAAAGGAAGTTACTTTTAACTAGAAAAGAATTGAATAAGCTTGTTAAAAATAAGGAAAAAGGACTTACCATTGTACCTATACAGCTCTTTATCGACCAAAACAACCGTGCTAAATTGCAAATTGCTTTAGCTAAAGGCAAGAAGCTATATGACAAGCGACAACATATTAAAGAAAGAGATGTACAAAGAGATTTAGCCAGACATCAAACTACCAGATTATAACCAAGGTAAATTTTATTTTTATTATAGATTGAAGCAAAAACTTTTACCAACCTAGAAAATTATATATATGTGGCTTATAGGAATTCGAAGTGGCATCATTACCCTACTAGCATTAATTGCTTATACACTATTAGTGCAAGTTTTAAATTTAAAAAATTCTATACTGGGCCATTTAGAATATGCAGTATTTACAATAGGAATATATTCTGCACTTTTTTATTACAAGAATGCAAACAATGGATCCATAACTTATATTCAAGGCTTACAAGTAGGGATGATTGCTGTACTCTTTACTAGCGTGGTTATAAGTGTGCTGACATATGTTATGCTATTTATATATGGCAACCATTTCGTTCATGCTTTACTGATAGAATTAAAAAAGTCTGTACAGCAAATCGACCCTACTAATACCTCTGCACAAAATAACATAGCCTTTATAGAATCGCTGTTTACTTCAAAGTTCTTAGCAGTGCTCATCTTCTTGTCTATCTCTTTTACAGGATTTATATTTACATTATTTATTGCTCTATTTTCAAGAAAGAACAATTCCTAATATGACCATTTTTCTTAGTATATGCATCTAGCAATTAAGTGATCCGTTTTACTTAAATTTGGTATTAATAACATATACTACAATTATCTAATTTTGGTTTAAAATTTACCTATACATAAGCTTTATGAAATTAAAAAAAGCAAAAAAGACCAATAAACAACTATTCAATACTTTACTAGGCTACTTTTTAAGAGGGCTCTTGCTAATTGTGCCATTTGCATTAACAGGTTATATCATTTCTATGGCACTAAACTGGATGGATAGCATTATTAAAATAAAAATTCCTGGTTTAGGCATAACCATTGTTTTAGTAGCCATTACCTTATTTGGCTATTTAGGAAGCACCCTACTAGTAAGGTCACTATTTGATACTATCGAAAAATTAGTTACAAAAGTACCACTTATTAGTACTATATATACTTCGCTTAAAGATTTAATTGCTGCATTTGTAGGTAATAAAAAGAAGTTTGATAAACCTGTTTTAGTGACAATCGATATAGATAGAAGGATACAAAAAATAGGCTTTATAACACAGCAAGAATTAGAAATACTACACTTACCAGCAAGTGTGGCTGTTTATATTCCTGATTCTTATAGCTTTTCTGGGGGACTATGTATTGTACCTAAAGAACTTATTACACATTTACCAGATGTTTCTGGGACAGAAGTAATGAAATTTGTTATTTCTGGGGGTGTTACAGCAATACAAAATGCACATGAGGAAGAAGAAATTGTAAAATTTCCCACTTAAAAAAATGGGTTTGCTAATTTAAAATGGCTCTGTTGCAAATAGAAAAAGAAGGTAAAGTTATTGTGAAATGGAGAGAAGTATTGGAGGGATTAAAGCGCTAATAAATTATGGGTAATAATATTAATTTCTCCCAAAATACCTTGGCCATATTTCCATGCATCAAAACACCCCTTCTTAAACATCCGCATTAGCTCACTCAAAGCCTTTTATTGTAGCCCAGGCTGTCTTGATAGACTTAAAGCCTAATGTTGGATTAATCAATCGCTTAAGCTTACCATGGTCTGATTCTATGATATTATTAAAATATTTAACTTGCCGGTGTTCTAAAGCTGGAGGCCATTTACTTGCTAGCTTTAGCTCACTTATGAACTTACTATAGGCAGGGTTTTTATCCGTGTTGATAGCCTTTGGCCTAGAATATGCAGGAATGGACCTTAAGGCTTTACTTAAGAATCTCTTAGCCGCATTACTATTCCTTGTAGTGGATAAATAAAAGTCTACTGTACTCGCTGCTTGATCTATAGCCCGGTAAAGATATACCCACTTACCCTTAACTTTAAAATAGGTTTCATCTACCCTCCAGCTATAACCAAGAGTAGGCTTCCAATACCATTTTAGTTTATCTAATAGCTTTGGAGCATAAAACTGAACCCATCTATAAATTGTACAATGATCCACTTTTACGCCTCTTTCCGAGAGCATTTCTTCTAAATCACGTAGCTTACCCCATATTTACAGTAACATCTTTACTGCCCATATGATTATATCATATTTGAAATGCCGTCTTTTAAAGATGTTCATTTGTCTTCTTATTTGGTTAACTCAACCTAATTTAATCTCCTTATCTCCTATTTGCAACAGTGCCATAAAACGTTCTTCTTTAAATTAAAGACTAAGCTTTTTTTGTTTAGCCCATAACCGGGTAAAAAAAAGGCTTATCCCTCCACATACAAGTATAGTTAGCATATGCATAGCATGTATAACCCCAGCATATAACAATGCATTACTTTGTGATATTCCATAAGCCAGCAAAATGCTGCTCACTAGCATATGGTAAGCTCCTATGGCTCCTTGTATAGGTACTGCAAAACTTAAACTGCTCATAGTAAGTATAGCCAAGCCAGCCCTCCAATCTAAATGTGAAGTTGTCTGGATAGCAAACAATCCTACATAATCACTTAAGTAATACAGTCCCCATTTGATAATGGTAGTATATACTATGAGTTTTTTCTCCTGAGATTGTTGAATACCATAAAAACCTTTCTTGATATTGATCATGAAAGATTTAGCCCTAGCTAATAGATTGTTTTTATAACCCTGGCTACAAGTACGATAGATAATAAAACCACACCAACCCAGCACAGCGATTAATCCCACTAGCACCCAACCTAACATTTTATAATTGATAGATGGAAAAGTTATGGACTGTAATGCAGATTTTATTTCTGAGAAACTAGTAAGAAGAGTAAATACAATTACAATTAAGAACCCTATTAAGTCTATAATACGCTCTAATGCTACGGTTCCTAATAAAATCCCCATAGGAATAGCTATAGTAGTGCGACGCAACACGCTACAACGTACTATCTCCCCTAACCTTGGAACAAACAAGTTACTCAAATAACCTGTCATCAAAGCAGAAAAAGTTTTTGCGAGTCCAAGATTAAAACCAAGTGGTTGCAATAAAAGCTTCCAACGATAAGCACGTATAAGATGGCTCGATAGCCCAAGTAGCATAGATAATCCTATCCATTGCCATTTTAACTCTTGTATTTGAGAATATAATTCTCTAAACGATATATTTCGATAAGTATACCTTAGTAAGATGCTCGCTATAAATAGAGAAAATATATACGGAATGATATTTTTTATTGACTTCAAAGTAATACTTATATAAGCTATAAAAATAGATATTTTTATAGCTAATCTGAACAATCGGCATAAATTTATACAAATTGCAAAAGTTTTTAGCACGATGGCTTCCCAATTAATAAAAATTAAATAACCTGTCCGCAACATTTTTGCCAACTATATCATATTTAATCTATATTTCTTAGTGATTTGAATTTAGCTGAGCAAGATAGTTCGTTGAGCATATGATATATATTTTGTATATTTGTGTTCGATAATACAGTACTTGGTTACCTATAACCACAGCCTGTTCTTAATAATGATCCAGAACCCTTCCATTCATGTCTAGTTTACGCGTACTTTATGTAGCTAGTGAAATAGCGCCTTTTCTTAATACTTCTAATGTAGCAACATTTGTTGGAAAGCTAGCACCTGCCATACAAGAAAAAAATGTTGACATACGCATTTTAGTCCCTAGGTTTGGAGTGATTAATGAGAGAAAGAATAAGCTTCACGAAGTGGTAAGACTATCGGGAATTAGCATCAAGATTGGCAATGAAACTCAAAATTTATCTGTTAAAGTAACTGCTATACCTGGAACAAGAATCCAAGTATATTTTATTGATAACGAACTATATTTTCACAGAAAGTTTGTATTTAATGATAAAGAAGGAAATTTTTTCGAGGACAACAATGAGCGTCTCATATTTATATGCAAAGGTGCTTTAGAAACTGTGAAGAACTTAAATTGGGTACCTGACATAGTTCATTGCCATGATTGGATTACTAGTTTAATACCTTTATATCTGAAAACTAGTTTAAAACAAGATCCAACTTTCCAACGCACTAAAGTATTATTTAATCTATATGATACTAATTTCCCAGGCCAATTTAACGGAAATTTTGCTGACAAGGCAAAAATGAATGGGATGCAAGAAGACGAGATAAATCAACTAGCTTCTGTGGGATTTGTAGAACTTATGCAAATAGGTGCACAGTATGCCGATATGGTTATCCAATCTGAGCCACTTAACAATACTTCCTTAGCTGCCTTATGTGCGGAAAGGAATATACCTCATATTACTAATGATGAAGAAGGCATAGAAGCATACCTTAAAGTTTACCAGCAACTAACTGAATTACTACGGAAATAGATATATATTATCTATCTCTTTAATAAGTACCAGATTAAAATCAATAATACAAGCTATAACTCCTTTATTATGCATGCAAAAACTGCAAATGTATTAGTTACCAAGTTTTTCTATTATTAGCTGTTCCCTATCTACTATTCTGGTCACTTTATCATAGCTGGATATACTAGTGGTTAATTCTTTCTGAATGGTTACGTAAGATGATTTATATAAAAGAGGATTTATCTGAGGAATAAGCTTCCCGTCTTGTTCTATTATGTAAAATTTTTCTTGGTTAATATTTAAACTTGCTTGATAAGTATGATCTATACTTGCCATGTTTAGTTCAATAAATTTTACATTTTTCATCTCGACCGGGACTTGTAAAGCAAAATCTTCTACACTAAGGGAGCCAAATGAAAATTTCTTAAACTTATAAGTATAAACCTTATCCCATTCTATAAAGATAAGTTTATCTTTATTCAAGGCATAGTCGTACACATTATTAGAAATTAATAAGCTTTGTAACTGCCCTACTTGATAGTCGTATAATTGATTTTGCAAAGAATATACTACATGATTTCCATACCAGCAGATAGGGCCCGTAACCGCATCACTACATTGCTCAAAACAAGGAAGTTTATGAGCAACTTCATACTTTTTAAAGTCAGATAGGTCGATAACTTGTAAGAATATCTCGCCTCCTTGTGCATCCTTTAATAAGAGTGCCGCCTGAGTTTTTGCTTGATTTAATGAGAATTCTAAAAACTCTAATTCCTCATCAAATATGAGTAAATCCTTGGTAACTTCTTTTTCATGTATATTATAGCAGACAACTTTTCCTTGTATAGGCCTAGCAATTGTGAAGTTATCGACAAATAAGCTGATGGGATCTTCAATGGTTACATCGGTTGCGATTGTAATAATCTTATTAGTTTCCATATCCATGATAGAAAGATTACCCTCACTTGCTTCATCTTCCATGCAATCATGAGGAGTTCTATATAATACAAATCTCTCATTAGGGCTTACATCATCTAAGTAACCACATACCTTAACCATCCTTGTGCTATTAGTAGAAGTGAAGGATAAAATAAATATTATGGCAATGTTGATTAATTTTCTCATTAACGGTTTATTGAAAAGTGTATATGATTTTTATGATTTTCCCGAAGCCTACTAGTAGTATAAGGTTTCTTGTTTTTATGCCTCAAGTAAGGCCCAAAATTCTCTCTTACTAGTGGAATTTCATCTAAAGCATTTTGTAAAGCTATCACTAATGGATTGTTACCTCCTAAATCAGCTATATTTCTACCGTTGATTCTAGAAATATCAATAGCCCTTGCTCCATTCTCTTTGCGATGGTTACTGTTTGCATATTGTTTACCATCATGTCCATTAGTAGTAGCAGAAATATGTATGCTTTCTATTTTAACTGTTTCATTAGCTTTATTAAGAGCTTGGATCAAGCTAGGTATCAATCGTTGGTCGACTAGCCTATCTGCCGAGATTATTACATTTTCCGGTTTCTTAAGAGAGCTTCCAAAAGTAACAGTAACAGCATCGCCTGAGGACAAGTGAATGAGACGTGGTATATGCATACTAGTAGGCAAATCATATTCTTCCAAATATAAATTATCAGTAGATAATGCTTCACCACTTTGCTCAACCAATGTAGGATAGCTATTTATAGTATTGTCTACAAACGCTTGAGCATAAGAAGATTGAGATGATACGCTAGATAGTACTGCAAGTTGTATTTCTTCTTGTGCCTGAGTGTGTAAAAAATATTCAATGTTTGTCGGTAAACTTTCTGCAGAACTTTTAGGTACCTTTTTAACACTAACGTTTATCTCTAAAGCCTCAAAAAGTTTGTTTAAATCAAAACTAGCCACCTTATCTTTTGGGGCTAATTTTACTTTATTAAATTCTATTAATAGCGGATATATATTTTGTAAGCCGACTTGCAAAGCTACTGTGTAATTCTCATAAAAATTAGATGAACGATAAATAGCATCCTTATATATCAATTGAAGTTGCTTATTTATCTGTGTAAGCATTTTATTGTAAACCATTGAATAGTTTTCTAACCTTACGCGTCTATGGAGAAAACTATAAACAACCTGCTCTAATGCGGTTTTAACTTTTTCTGGATTAGGATTGATAGAAAAAACAGTTAAATTTATTTTTATTCGTGCTAGAATATTCCCTATTTCTACAAGCATCGCTTTCCAAACTTGCAGCTTATCAGTATGGAAATAAATACTGGGATTTATTAGGTAATAAGCGGCCACTAAATTATCTATGTTTTTTTCTACATCGATTTTAATACCATAATCTAGAGTTTTCAATTTACCTATGTATAGATAGTTAATTCTATTTCCGTTTGGATAAGCATTAGAAGAATACACATGAATATGCTCTTTTTGCCAATCTGATGTACTATTAAGTAACTTTTCTATACTAAAACCAAACTCTCCATATACAGGTAATATAAGATCTCTATATCCTATACCTAGACATTGTTTTATGTAAGCTAACCACTTTCCTTGTTGATATATAAATGTAACTTGGTTTCCTTCATAGGATATAGAATTAAAAGGTATTGTTACTGTACGTTTAGTAGTTGTTGGAGAACTGGTAACGGTAGGTAACTGACGAGAACGGCTAAACTTGCCACCCATCTTTTGTGCATTAGCGGTAAATTTAATAGGCGTAGACAAGTTAATGTTATTTTGATATGAGGAGACAGGGTTTTGGCTAGCTGTTGTAGCTTTAGAGTTATCTGCCAAAAACTGAGAATTATGAGTATAATTAGCAGGGCTCTTAAGAACTGCTTGTCGGCTGTTGCGCTGTAGAACAACCTTTTTGTTTAAAGTAGGCTGTAATTTAGTTGAATTATTTGATTTAACAGTTGCAATATTATACACTTGTCTATTATGTACCTTTACTTCGTTTATTTTATTAGCCGGCAAATCATATGACTCATAGATATTAGATACAGTAGCAAACTCTGCTACTTTTCTTAATTTTATTGAACTTAGATTTAAGCTAGAATAGCTATATGAGGAAAAAGGTAGCTGTTTATCAATATTAATCCTATCAGTGATAGAATAGATATGCGTAAGTTTATCAATATTTATACGTGCGCCTTTTTTTATTGCTGTAAAGCCAAGAGCTAAAATTTGGAAGCCTGTATAAACAAGTAATACAAGAGTTAGTAATAGAGTAACAACAGCAAATCGCTTACTATAAATATACATGATTGGACTTACTGACAATAGCTAAATGTTGGAGATGCACTTTAAAAAGTAGGTTTATATAGTAATAATTTAAGTATATTCACCAACAATTTCAACATTATCTACTTGTATTAGCAAGCAAAAACATTTGCTATATAGAAATAAAGGAGAAGGGATTAAAAGTAGATCTTTTACAAGAAAAATCAAAGTTGATTTTTACTTACAATACTAGGCATCTTCTGAAACTTATTAATTATCTATTATCTATATTTAGACAGGTATATTTTTTAAGGATTTGGAAGTGCTCTATTTTTAAACCTTATTTTATATAATGGGAACTACTAAAGAAAGGAAGCGGCCTTCAAGTATATTAAAATTCTTACCCAAACTTAAATACTTATAATCAATTATGACGCTTTGCTGTGCTTAACAATATCAAATATTGAGGAGTGTACTTAAAGTATAATAAGAGTAGTTTATGCTTTCATAGAATTAACTCTTAACCTATGCTATAATAGAAATTTCCGGAAAGAAATTTATCACACTCAGTTATGAACTCTGTGAACTAAATGTAAATATATTTATGGACGGCTAAATTTTAGAAGAATCCTATTTGGTATCGGGTCAGGAGTATATCACCCTTAAAATGAGTTTAAAGACGCATATCTTGCTTGCCAACCAGCTAAAATCACCCTTTATAGTTATTATATAGTTAACCTTATAGTTGCTTGGTACTTTATTCTTAGCAATAAAGTGCTATTTTTTGTTAAAATAGATTTCTTCTGAAACCCCATAAAATCTAGATATAAACCTATTTAAACACGGCTAAGTAATAGGTTTCGGAAGAAGTCTAATGATAGATTCCTAACATTGTCAAACCCCTTAACAGGTATGCCTATTTTACTATTTTGAGTTATGCTATAGCGCTTGGTATTAACAGCTGGTCACTAATTGTCCTAAGAAAGAAGCACTAATATAAAATTTATTATTGTGCTCCCTTCTCTATTGACTGTTAGTTTATTATTTGGAAGAGTCTTCACCTGAGCTAGTTTGTTCATCAAGTGAATTATCAATTTGATTAGCTAATGGGGTACTCACATCCTCTTTTGATTGGTTAGCTTTTTCTACAGCTTCTTGTGCATTTTCTATGCTTGCTGATGAAGAAGCGGCAACAGGCTTTGCTTTTCCTCTTCGAGTTTTAGCTTTTGATTGTTTTGGCTCGGATTCTTTTTGTAAGTATGTATTGTAATCCACCAACTCCATCATGCATATTTCTGCATTATCTCCTAAACGGTTCCCCATTCTAATAATACGCGTATAACCTCCTGGCCTATCTCCTATCTTGGGAACAATCTCATTAAAAAGTAATTTAACAGGTTCTTTATCTTGAAAATAGGAAAAAACTATTCTCCTAGCATGTGTAGAATCTTGTTTAGCCTTTGTAATTATGGGTTCTACAAACTTTCTAAGTGCTTTAGCTTTAGCTACGGTAGTAACAATACGTTTGTGTAAAATAAGCGACTTAGCCTGATTAGTTAATAGAGCCTTGCGATGGGATGCAGGCCTACTAAGGTGATTAAATTTTTTACCGTGTCTCATAGTAGTTCAAATAAACTGTGTAAAAAGTTAAATGTAATAGCACTTAGTTAACACTTACTAGTGTAGTTAATTTCTTATTGGTCGTTTAGATTATAAGCCGATAGATCCATACCAAAAGCCAGATCTTTACTCGCTACTAAATCTTGTAACTCTTTAAGTGACTTTTTACCAAAATTTCTAAATTGGGCCATATCAGATACCTTTAATTGTACCAAATCACCCAAAGTTTTTATTTCAGCTGCTTTAAGGCAGTTAAAGGCTCTAACAGATAATCCCATATCACTAAGTGGAGTCTTTAACAGTTTACGCATCTGCAAAGTAGACTCATCCAATATATCTACTTCATCTGTATCCTTGGTTTCCACCATTTTGTTTTTATCAATGAGCAAAGCAAAATGCTTTATCATAATATCAGCAGCACGCTCAATAGCAGTTTGTGGATGTATAGTACCATCAGTTTCTACAGAAAGTACGAGTGACTCATAATCCGTTTTTTGTCCTACCCGAGTATTTTCTACATGGTATCTAACATTTTTAACAGGAGTAAAAATGGAATCAATAGGAATAACGCCTTTTACCTGTGTATCAGCTTTGTTTTCTTCTGCAGGTATATAACCTCGTCCTTTTTCAACAGTAACCTCAATTTCGAATCTTGCTGACTCATCTACATGACAAATAACTAAGTCTGGATTAGTAATTTCAAATGCAGTAGTTGCCTGTGCAAAATCTCCTGCTGTTAGAATTTTTTTATTGTTGACTGAAATAAATATTTTATTTTCCGTACTATCTCCAATTTTTTTAAACCTAATCTGCTTTAAGTTTAAAATAATTTCCACCAAATCTTCTGTTACTCCCTCTATAGTAGAAAACTCGTGATATATGCCGGGTATTCTGATAGAGGTGATAGCATACCCTTCTAGCGAGGATAGTATCACTCTTCTCAAAGCATTACCAATGGTTACGCCATAACCTCTTTCAAGTGGCTTAAAAGTAAATATACCATGAAACTCGTCTGCTTGTTTTACAGAGATTTTACCAGGTATTTGAAAGGCTATTGATGACATTGTGTTCCAGTTTATTTATAATTCTATGATAAAGCGATAAAAAATTTAGAAATTATTTAGAGTATAGTTCAACAATACTTTGCTCATTAATTTTTTCAGGGATTTCTTCTCTATGTGGCAATGACATGACTTTACCAATCATCTGTTTACTATCCCATTCTAACCAGTTATTTTTATTATGTGAATGGCTAGAAATACCCTCAGTAATGGCACTTGATGCTTTTGACTTTTCACGTACTCCAATTATGTCACCTACTTTTAATGCATAAGAAGGGATATTAACTATTTTACCATTTATAGTAATATGCTTATGTGATACTAACTGTCTAGCAGATCTTCGAGTAGGTGTTATACCTAAGCGATATACAACATTATCAAGTCTTGTTTCCAAATATTGTAGCAACAGCTCACCTGTAACTCCTTTCTTCTTGGCTGCTTTATAGAAAAGGTTAGCAAATTGTCTTTCCAATAATCCATATATATACTTGGCTTTTCCCTTTTCCATCAGCTGAATGGCATAGTCAGACTTCTTTTTACGGACTCTACCATGTTGACCGGGAGGATAATTCTTTTTTTGAAGTGCCTTGCTAGGCCCAAATATGGGCTCGTTAAATCTTCTGGAAATTTTAGCTTTAGGACCTATATATCTTGCCATATTTAATATTATTTAATTAAGGGGTTTTATGGACGTCTACGTTTAGGAGGCCTACATCCATTATGAGGGATAGGGGTTACATCCTTGATGGTATTAATCTCTATGCCTGCATCTTGAATGGTTCTAATAGCAGACTCTCTACCTACGCCTGCTCCTTTTACATAAACTTCTACCTTTCTAAGACCCAACTCATACGCTACTTTTGCACAATCTCCGGCAGATACTTGGGCTGCATATGGGGTATTTTTTTTAGAACCCTTGAATCCCATTTTACCAGCAGAAGACCAAGATATAACTTGCCCAATCTCATTGGTCATAGAAATAATAATATTGTTATATGTGGCTTTGATATGTGCTTGGCCTGACTTGCCAACACTAACAACTCGCTTCTTGGTTTTTTCTTTTTGGGATTTTGCCATAATTCTTTATAAATAATTCTATCAATTTTTGAAAAGAAACTGTTTATTTCTTAGAAGCCTTTTTCTTATTAGCTACTGTCTTACGCTTTCCTTTTCGGGTTCTAGCATTGTTTTTAGTGCTCTGCCCTCTTACAGGAAGGCCTAAAACATGCCTTCTACCCCTATAACATCCTATATCTACTAGTCTTTTAATATTTAAACGTATTTCAGACTTTAGTTCGCCTTCTACCTTATAATTTTCACTAATAACAGTACGTATTGTTTGGGACTCTTCATCGGTCCAACTGGATACACGCTTATCTTTATCGACGCCTGCTGCTACTAAAATTTCATTAGCTGAACTGCGTCCAATACCAAATATATAAGTAAGTGCTATTTCTCCTCGTTTGTTATCAGGAATATCTACACCTAATATTCTAGCCATATTTATCCTTGTCTTTGTTTAAATCT